>Ga0105237_10007754_pt1 | contig 11710 bp, 4 predicted proteins | sample KBSC24metaG_FD_81520 | JGI IMG/M metagenome (GOLD analysis project Ga0105237, IMG submission 81520) | Corn rhizosphere microbial communities from Kellogg Biological Station, Michigan, USA - KBS C2-4 metaG | ecosystem: Host-associated > Plants > Roots > Rhizosphere > Soil | place: Michigan, USA... | reverse complement strand
AGAAAGAGGTCAACGCCATGCTCATGTACCTCAACATCATGAGCACAGACAGCACCCTCGATGAAAAATTCATTTATAACTTCACGGATATCAATATCCTCCAGGAGCTCAAACGCATCAGCGGCGTCGGTCTCGTCGAGATCATGGGCGCCAGGGAATACTCCATGCGGGTATGGCTAAAACCCGATAGGATGATGGCCTATCACGTCGGTACCGCGGACGTCATAAAAGCCATCCGCAGCCAGAATGTGGAAGCCGCCCCCGGCAAGACGGGTCTTAGCTCGGACCGCTCCCCACAAGCACTCCAATACGTACTCCGTTACACAGGCAAATTCTTTGAACCGTCCCAGTACGAGAACATCGTCATCCGGGCGGATGATAATGGATCGGTACTCCGGCTGAAGGAAATAGCCGACGTCGAGTTTGGCTCCCTCACCTATAGCATGGTCTCCAATACGGATGGACAGCCCTCGGCCTCCATCATGATCAAGCAACGCCCCGGATCCAACGCCCGGGAGGTCATCCGTGATATAAAAGCAAAAATGGCGGAGTTGAAAAAAACCTCCTTCCCATCCGGGATGAATTACAACATCAACTATGACGTATCCCGATTCCTGGACGCCTCGATCCATGAAGTGCTCCGTACACTGGTGGAGGCCTTTATACTGGTCTTCATCGTCGTCTATATCTTTTTACAGGACCTTCGTTCGACGCTCATTCCAGCCCTTGCCGTCCCGGTTGCCCTCATCGGTACTCTTTTCTTTATGCAGATGATGGGGTTTTCCATCAACCTCCTCACTCTCTTTGCCCTGGTATTGGCCATCGGCATCGTGGTCGACAACGCCATCGTCGTGGTGGAAGCAGTACACGTCAAGATCACGGAACACCATATGGCCCCCATGCCGGCTACACTCGCGGCCATGAGCGAGATCAGCAGGGCCATCATTGCCATCACCCTGGTCATGTCGGCGGTGTTCGTACCGGTAGCTTTTATGTCCGGCCCTGTGGGAGTCTTCTATCGCCAGTTCTCCCTCACCCTGGCCGTCTCCATCGTTATCTCCGGTATCAATGCCGTGACCCTGACCCCGGCCCTGTGCGCCATCCTGTTAAAACACGATCAAAAACCACGAAAAGGCCTCCTCCCCAGCTTCTTCCGGGCCTTCAATCGGCGCTATGACACACTCTCACACGGCTACACCCGACTTATCAGCAAGATCGCCGCACGCCGCATCATCACTGTCTCCCTGCTCGCTATCTTCTTCGTCGCAGCCTGGGGTATCAATGCCGTCCTGCCATCAGGGTTCATTCCTACAGAGGACCAGGGACAAATACTGGTCAACGTGACCACACCTGCCGGCTCGACAGTGGAAAGGACAGAAGCCGTTCTCGCAGAAATACAACGGCAAACAAAAGACATGTCCCCGATCGAGTCTGTCTCCACTCTTTCAGGCTACAGCCTGGTCAATGAAGTGGCCGGCGCCTCCTATGGCATGGCCATGATCAATTTGAAGGATTGGGACCACCGTAAGGAATCCCTTCGCGATGTCATCAGGACCCTGGAAGACAGGACTCATAACATTGCCGACGCCTCTATACAATTTTTTCCGCCGCCAACAGTGCCAGGGTTCGGCAATGCCAGCGGTTTCGAGATACAGGTGCTGGACCGCACGGGCAATCCCGATCTGCCAAAAACAGCGGAGGTCGTAAATAATTTCATACAGGACCTGAACAAGACCCCCGAGATTGAAGGAGCCTTCACCACCTTCGACCCTACCTTCCCACAATATATGATCAACGTAGACCAGGCAGTAGCAGCGCAAAAAGGCATCACCATCGATGAGGCCATGGAAACCCTCCAATCCCTGGTGGGCAGCTTCTACACTTCTAACTTCATCCGCTTTGGCCAGATGTACAAAGTGATGGTACAGGCCGCACCCGAATACAGGACCAACCCGGAAGACGTCCTCAAACTGCAGATAAAAAATGATAAAGGCGAAATGGTACCCTTCTCCACATTTATAAAATTGCAACGGATACAGGGCCCCGAACAGATCACCCGGTACAATATGTACACCTCCGCCATGATCACGGGTGACGCAGCTCCCGGCTACAGCAGCGGAGACGCCATCGACGCCATCCGCCGGGCAGGAGAAAAATTGCCAAAAGGCTATGTCTTTCAATGGTCAGGTATGACCCGCGAACAGATCCTCTCGGGCCATCAGGCGATATACATCTTCCTCATCTGTCTGCTCTTCGTCTACCTGCTGCTGGCCGCACAGTACGAGAGCTTCCTGCTCCCTTTGCCCGTCATCCTTTCCTTACCCACAGGCATCTTTGGCGCCTTCCTCCTTCTAAAGATGGTTGGACTGGAAAACAATATCTACGCCCAGGTGGCCCTGGTAATGCTCATAGGTCTGCTGGGTAAGAACGCCATCCTCATCGTGGAATTCGCCATCCACCGGCAGAAGGAAGGCATCCCGATAATAAAGGCAGCAGTTGAAGGCGCGCACTCACGGTTACGCCCCATCCTTATGACCTCTCTGGCCTTCGTCGCAGGACTAATACCCCTATGCATCGCCGGCGGAGCAGGAGCCATGGGCAATCGCAGCATCGGGACAGCCGCGGCAGGCGGTATGCTCTTCGGCACTATCTTCGGATTGATCATCATCCCGGGTCTTTATGTCATCTTCGCAACCCTCGGCAGCCGCCGCGCCAAACCTAAACAACAACCTGTCATCGCAGTCCTCCTCATCACCATAGTGCTCGCCGCAACAGGCTGCTCCCAATACAAATCCGTCACCATCACCCCCAAACAAAACCTTCCAGCCACCTACGCAGGCAGGGCCGACAGCTTGACAAACTCCGCCAGCTTCGATACCACCAACATAGCGTCTCTCCCTCCCGAGAAATTTTTCTCCGACCCCTATCTCCGAAGCCTCATAGACACAGCCCTGGCAGCCAACCCGGATATCCAGTCCGCCTTGCAAAAGACAGAAGTCGCCGCCGCCAGTCTGCAATACACCCGGTCGCCCCTGCTCCCCTCCTTCAACGCAGAAGTAGGAGCAGCGCTAAGAAGATACAGCGACTACACCATGGACGGCGTAGGCAACTTCGACACCAACCTCTCGCCGGACATCAACAAGGACCAGCATATACCCAACCCCACCCCCGACTATTTCCTCGGCTTCAGAAGTTCCTGGGAAGTAGACCTCTGGGGAAGACTGCGGAGTCGCAAGGCGGCCGCCCTCTCAAGATTCCTCGCCAGCAGGGAAGGATACCGCATGGTAGTCACGGAGCTGATCGCACAGGTAGCAACCCTATACTATCAGCTGCTGGCGCTGGATAGACAACAAACCATCCTTCATAAGAACTCCCTGCTGCAAGCCAACGCCCTGGACATCGTCCGGGCCCAAAAGCTGGGAGGGAGAGCCACGGAGCTGGCAGTGCAGCAATTCCAGGCCCAGCTCCTGCACACCCGCAGCCTGCTTTACACCAACGCCCAGCAGATCACCGAAACAGAGACCCAGCTAAACTTTCTCCTGGGCAGTTATGCACGGCCCATAGAAAGGGATACATCCATTATCCAGCTGCCCCTGCCACAGGCGCTCTCTGCCGGGATCCCCTCACAGCTGCTGCTCCACCGTCCCGATATACGACAGGCAGAAGCCGAACTATTGGCGGCCAATGCGGACATCCGGGCCGCCAGGGCAGCCTTCTTCCCTTCCCTGAGTCTCTCGGCCTACACGGGATACAATGCTTTCAAGACAGCCCTTCTGTTCAACCCCGGCTCCATAGCCTATGGACTTTCAGGCGGCCTGACGGCTCCCATATTCAATAGAAGGGCTATCAAGGCTGATTACACCCGCAGCATCGCAGAGGGACGCCAGGCGCTCTATGCCTATCAAAAGACCATCCTCACCAGCTTCCGCGAAGTGACCAACAGTCTCAAAGGCATGGAGAATTACCAGCAATTCTATGAGCTGAAACAACAGGAAGTAGCATCGTTGAACAATGCAGTGTCGGTAGCGCAGGATCTGTACCTCGTAGGAAGAGCCTCGTATCTGGAAGTGATCACGGCCCAGCGCAACGTGCTCGACGCCGAACTGGAAATGACCAGCGCAAAAACCAGCGTCTTCCTCAACGCCGTCAATTTATATCGGAGCGTGGGTGGGGGTTGGAGATGATCCTGTCCCGGAGGAAATAATAAAGAGGAATACCCAGCAGCACGATACCAAGGCCCGGCCACGTATACTTTGGCTTGTATACCAGCAGCAGCAGACAGATACAGCTGGCCAGGATAATGTATACCATCGGCAGCACAGGATAACCAAATGCCCTGTATGGCCTCGGTAGATACGGCTTCGTCTTCCTCAGTCTGAAAATACCGATGATAGTGAGTATATAAAATATCAATACGACAAAAATGACATAGTCCAGCAGCTCTCCATATTTTCCGCTGAGACAAAGCAGCGACGCCCAGACACATTGCATCCACAACGCCTTGCCCGGCACGGCATTTTTGTTCAATACACCGGCCTGCCGGAAAAAAAGACCGTCCTTGGCCATGGTATAATATACCCTCGCGCCCGAGAGGATAAGCCCGTTATTGCATCCGAAGGTGGAGACCATCAACAGCACGGCGATCACTTTGGTCCCGCTGTCACCAAAAATATGCTGCGAAGCTACCACCCCTACTCTGTCATTCTCCGCAAACGCGATGTCATGGAGCGGTAATACGTAGATATACATCAGATTGGTCGCTACATAGATGGCCGTAACGATCATGGTTCCGAGAAAAAGGCTCAACCCGATGTTCCGCTCGGGCCGCTTGATCTCTCCCGCAATAAAGGTGACATTATTCCATGAGTCGCTGCTGAAGAGGCTTCCGACCATACTGCCCGCAATAGCGCCCAGCGCCGCCAGTCCGGCATAAGGCAATAGCTGCCCCGCAGTATTCAGCCCCTCCAGCTTAAATCCCGTACTCCAGTTGGCAGATGCAACATCCCGGTTGCCAGCCAGCAAAAATCCAAAGATCACCAGCCCGGCCAGCGCGATGATCTTCGCCATCGTAAAACTCGTCTGTATCCACTTCCCCTCCTTTACACCGCGGCTATTGATATACGTCAGCACGACTATAAGGGCGATAGCCGTCACCTGCGCCGCGGATATTTGTATAAAACCCAGGTCGAACAGTATGTGTTTCTCCCCCAGCGCCGGAATAATATAGGAAGTGAACTTCCCAAAAGCCACGCCCACGGCCGCTATAGACCCGGCCTGGATGACGGAGAAAAAACTCCACCCAAAAAGGAATCCCGTCAGCGGATTGAACGCCTCCTTGAGATAAACATACTGGCCGCCGGCCTTGGGGAACATACCACTGAGCTCCCCATAGCTGAGGGCCGCGGTAAGGGTCAGCACGCCGGTGAGTATCCAGACAAGGATCAGCCAGCCCGCGGAACCTACATTACGGGTGATATCAGCGCTGACGATAAAGATGCCGGATCCGATCATGGATCCTACCACGACCATCGTGGCATCTAATAATCCGAGCGATCGCTTGAATTCAGGAGAGGGAGAGTTAGACATTAAGCGAAATTTTTTGCGGGTTGTATAGAAAGATAGTCAGGCAGCGCAGGACGGGTGGCAACACACTCTCCGATGACGCTCAGGACCCTTTCCCTTTCCTTACCTATCAACGTAAGACGTGGCGCACGAACATACTCGCTTCCGATGCCGGTCTGCACTTCCGCCAGCTTGATATATTGAACCAGTTTGGGAACGATATCCAGTTCCAATACAGGCATAAACCAACGATAAATGGCCAAAGCCTCTTCGATCCGACCGGCTTTAACAAGCCGGTAGATGGCGACCGTCTCCGCAGGAAACGCACATACCAGCCCCGCAACCCATCCATCCGCACCCAACAGCATTTCCTCCACAGCCAGCGTATCTACCCCGCAAAGTATCTTCAGCCTCCCCCCAAATCTGTTGATGAGACGCGTAACATTGGTTACATCCCGTGTCGACTCCTTCACCGCCTGTATATTCGGACAACCTTCCAGCAGCTCCTCAAACATATCCAGCGTCACTTCTATCTTATAGTCGATAGGATTATTATAGATCATTACAGGCAGGTCCGTCGAGTCAGCCACCGTCTTGAAATAGGTAACGGTCTCCCGATCGTCAGCCTTATAACGCATGGGAGGCAGCATCATCAAACCTTCCGCACCCCACTTTTTAGCATCGGCAGCAAGTTGCAGCGCATCCCGTGTAGCCCCCTCCGCAATATTCAGCACCACAGGCACCTGGCCATCCACTCTCTCGATGGCAAACTTGACCAGCTTTTCCTTCTCGGCATAGGTCAACACACTGGCTTCACCAAGACTGCCGCCTAATATTACCCCGTCCACACCGGAAGCTATCTGTACACGAAGATTCTTCTCGAATAAAGGAAGATCCAATTCATCTTTCGCTGTAAACTTTGTAGTGAGCGCAGGAAACACTCCTTTCCAAACAATTGCCATAAGAAAACTTTTTAAACGTATTTATTAGAAAATTATAACTCATTACTGTTTCGCATCGGCGGATCCACACCCAGCAGATGCTTTACAAAGAAATCCCTTCTCTTCACCCGTCCATAAGGCCCCCCATCCGTATGATCACTCCCCGTCACCGGCAGAAAATCAAAGGTCTTGCCGGCCTTGATCAGCGCATCCGCCACCCGGTACGTCGACTCCGGCGGCACATTCGTATCAGCCTCCCCTACCATCAGCAGCAGATCACCCCGCAGCCTCCAGGCATTGGTCACATTGGATTGCTCATCATAATGCTTGCCCACAGGATAACCCATCCACTGCTCGTTCCACCATTGTTTATCTATCCTGTTGTCATGACATCCACAGGAAGAAACAGCGGCCTTATAAAATTCCCCATGGAATAACAATCCCCCCAGGGAATTCTGTCCGCCGGCAGAAGTACCATAAAGCCCCACCCGCGTCGTGTCTACATAAGGATATTTTGCAGCCAGCGCCTTTATCCACAATATCCTGTCCGGGAAGCCCGCATCAGCCAGGTTCTTCCAGCATACATCGTGAAAGGCCTTGCTCCGGTTGGCCGTTCCCATCCCGTCTATCTGCACTACGATAAAACCCATCTGCGCGATGCTTTGCATCTCGCCATATCTGCTGGAAAAATCCTGGGGGACAAACGATGCCTGCGGACCGGCATAAATATTCTCCACCACCGGATACCGTTTACCGGGGTCAAAGTCGGCAGGCCGCAGCACCACACCCCATATATCCGTCACCCCATCCCGTCCCTTTGCATGGAAAGGCTCGGGAAAACGCATCCCCGTCGCCAGATAGGCCGAAGCATCCGCCGTCTCCAGATCCATGATCTTCCGCGCATCAGCGGTGAGGTGCAACGCAATACTCGTAGGCACATTTATTTCCGATGCCGCATCGATATAATATTTTTTGTCCGGAGAGAAGGTGACAATGTGATTGGCCCGGGAAGGCGTAAGGTTTACCAAATGTTTCCCGTCAAAACCTATCCGGTAATAATGAATATAATAGGGATCTTCATCCGGGTTCATCCCACTCGCAGAGAACCATATTTCCCGCTTCCTGGCATCGACACTGTCGATGTCCCGCACGATCCACTGCCCCTTTGTCACCTGTTGCTTCTGCTGCCCCGTGGTCGCATCTAACAGGTAGATATGATGCCAGCCATCCTTTTCAGAGGTCATCAGCAGCTCGTTCGTCTCCGGCAGATAGTGCGTAAACAGCCGGCTCTCGTATATAAAGGTGGGCGTCTGCTCGTCATACACAGTCCGGGTCTCCCCCGTCTGCCCGTCTACCTCGATGATACGGAATCGCTGATGACCCCGCTCCACTTTCTCATAAGTGAAGTAGCGATTGTCCTTTTGCCTCCAGTGCAGTTGTGGCGATCCAAAAAAGTCGATCAGTGGCGTATTGACCTTGACAGGCTTTGTCTCACCCGCCTTTGTTTCCCCCGCCTTCATCTCACCCACGCGAAAAAGCCACATCTCATACGTGGTAAAAGGATCACCCGGTTGTTTGTAAGGGTGTTCATGCAGCTGCCCCCTCGTAGAGCCCTTCACAGAAGACAACACATAGTATACAGCAGAATCCTTTACCGGATCGATATGATAACCTACCACATACTTGCTGTCCGGGGACCAGGCCAGCTCGCCATAAGGCTTCTTTTCATCCCCATCCGTCGTGAATTGGACAGGTTCTCCGCCATCGACAGGGCGTATATACACATTTCCATCCTTTACATAAGCTGCATATTTCCCATTCGGCGACAGACTGTCCGTTGAGAAATTGCCCCAGCGGGACCACTCCCTGTCGGCAAAAGGACGGCGCCTTTCTCTTTCCTTCTCCTTTGGCAGACTGTCTGTAAACTGACGCGTCACCTTTACACGCGTCCCTTTTTCTATGTCTACATAGTAATATTCCTGTACAGAATCCTTGAGATAGTTGCGATACCAGAAGGCCTTGCCATTCGGCTGCCAGTTGGGTCGTACAGACGTCTTGAAGACGGTTCTGCTGGCGAGGCTGTCCAGCACCTTTGCTTTGCGGTAACGCTCCATGATCTCACTCCGGGATGGCTGATAGGCGGGCTGAGCGCTCAACGCCAGAGCCTGTAATATGAACAAGCCCAATAAAAGTAATCTCATGTTGCTATCGTTTTTTATAGACTCTCAATAATTTCACTCCATGCGGAGGAATTAAATATTCCAGCTTATCACCTGCCCCGCCGCCATGCAGGGCCCCCTGCAGCTCGTGGGTCCAGCAATCCATCACCCAGCGGACTCTTCCGTACAATCCCAATTCGGACAAATTCACCGACACCTTCCTGTACACCGTATCCATATTAAATATGCCCACGGCCCATCCCCCATCCTCCATTTCTTTCATCCATACCTGGTGCTCATTCGTATGGACCACCTGCCGCGCCTGTTTTCCCAATACATCCTGGTCGACGGCCAGCACCTCGTCATTGGTCAGAAGGTTAAGCGTGAAAGGGTCCAGCTTGCTGATATCACAACCAATCAGCAGCGGCGCCGACAGCAGACACCATAGACTCACATGCGTATACTGCTCGTCCGGCGTCAGCCGCGATGGATGCAGGTTCTCACCCCATCCCACCTGTCCAACGATCATCATGTCCGGGTCGTTCCAGTGACCCGGTCCCGCATAAGGATACAATGCATTCTGACGGAAACCGATACTGCTCATGCTTTCCCAGGTATCCTCGATATCCTCCGTCGTACGCCAGGTCTGTCCATCTACCTGACGCCCCCACTTCCAGACATCCTTCATTCCATATTGACAAAGGCTGTAAACAATATCCCGTCGTTGCGCCCGCAATGCTTTTTGCATAAGGCTGTACGGCTTTATATAGGTCGCAAGGTTCGTATCCCGTCCGGCGATACGGTCATAGCTGCACCAGTCATATTTTAAATAGTCTATGCCCCAGGACGCATACGTCGCTGCGTCCTTCACCTCATTTTGCCAGGAGCCCGTAAAACCGCCACAGGTCAGCGGCCCCGGCGATGAATAGATCCCGAATTTCAAACCCCGCTCATGCAGCCAGTCACCCAGTTCCTTCATCTCAGGGAATTTATCATTGGGCACGATCGTACTGTCACCCGCCCGGCTGGGAGACTGCCAGCCATCATCGATATTGATATAGTTCCATCCATGATCCACCAGCCCCTTGTCCAGCAGCGCCTGCGCGGATGATCGTACCTTGGCGTCACTGACACTGGTACCCCAGCAGTTCCAGCTGTTCCATCCCATCGGCGGGGTCAGCGATAATTTATCTCCGGCCTCTATTGTCAATGTTTGTTCCGCCTTCCCAAAAGCATTTTTAACGACTAACGATATTTTATAACTCCCCTTACCACCAACCTTACCCGTCAATAGCCCCGTATTCTCATCCAGCTGAAGCCCTCCGGGCAGACCCATACACGTATAATGCATCGGCTTCTCCCCCGAGGCCGCAATCCTGAACAACACAGGCGACAACGCCCGCACTCCAAACACCTTAGGACTATTGATACGCGGCGCCGCAGACGGCGTAGGAGTAAGGATATAAGGTACATGAAATTTACCCGGCAAGCTCAACCCCGTCCCTTCTTCCGTAAAAACATATTCGAGATCAACACCCGGCCCCGCATTCACAGGCACCGATATTTCCTGCTCTACAAAAGGCCCCAGCACAATAGTCTCTTCCGTCCTGTCACCCCCATCTTTCCCTCCTGCCAGGTCACCCCCATCTTTCCCTCCTGTCTGCCGTGTGTAGCTCAATTTCCCTTTTATCGTCGTATTGAATTGATTCCTCAACCGAAAAGGCAGTATCGTTTTTCCCCCGGTGACGTATTGAATGCTGTCCGCCACTACGCCCAGTGTAAGCCCATCCGTCCTTTCCAGCATATCCAGATAAGGATGACCCATAAAAATGCCGCCTGTTCCGCCCCCATCATAATCCCGCACGGCAATGACATTCTCCCTGTCCCACCGGATAGCGCTGTCATCGATGGCTACATGATATTCCCGAATAGCAGGCCACTTACTTACATAGCCACCAGGGTCGCTGGGAAAGGCACCTATCTGGCCGATCTTCTTTCCATTGAGAAAGGTCTCGTCAACATCGTTCACGTGCGCCAGAAATATCCGCAGACTGTCCTTCCATTTGCCCCCCGCCCGCAACGAAGAAGGGATCACCACATGTATCCGGTACCACGCATATCCATGGTAGTCAGGGTACCCCTGCGCCTGCCATACAACACCCGTATGCACCGTCTTCCAGCCGCTGTCGTCAAAGGAAGACCCCTTCCACGCCGGATCATCCCCGGTGATAAACCGCGCCTCCGCCAGGCGGATGGCATCCGGATGCTGTGCCGTACAAAAGATCATGGGAAAGGACAACACTCCCGTAAGTAGCAGTCTTAATATCATATAATTAGCGAAATCTCACACCCGAAAAGATCCTACCTCCCAAACCTTTCCACCGCAAAAGGACTCACGTCGATGCTGGTAGGTCTCCCCTCCACCATCTCGCTTACCAGCTTCCCGGTCCCCGCCCCCAGGCTCAACCCCAGCATGGAATGCCCCGTCGCCACCACCACATTGTTATACTTCTTTATCTTCCCGATAAAAGGCAATCCGTCCGCCGAACAGGGCCGGTACCCATACCATATTTTCTCCGCCGGCGGCATCGGAACATCGAACTCCGGGAAAAACCGCCTCACGGCATTCAGGATACCCTGCACACGGTTGTATCGGGGAGGTGTAGACGTAGACGTGATCTCCATCGTCCCTCCGAATCTTATCTTATTTCCATCCATCGGCGTAATGGCGGCCCGGCCTTCCACCAGTATGGCAGGATAGTTGACATGATAAGGCGAATCCTCCAGGGTGACGGAATACCCGCGACCCGGCATCAGCGGCAGACGCGTATCCAGCTGCGCCGCTACCTCCCTGCTCCAGGACCCCGTAGCCAATACCACCGTATCCGCCGTATACGCTTGCTTCGACGTGATCACCCGCTTGACAGCGCCCTGCGCCGTCTCGAATCCCAGCACCTCCTCATTGGGCACAAGATTCACGCCCCGCTCCCGCAACGACTCCATCAGCACCTGCATCAGCCGGTTGGGATATAAATGTGCATCGCATTT
>Ga0105237_10007752_pt1 | contig 11713 bp, 7 predicted proteins | sample KBSC24metaG_FD_81520 | JGI IMG/M metagenome (GOLD analysis project Ga0105237, IMG submission 81520) | Corn rhizosphere microbial communities from Kellogg Biological Station, Michigan, USA - KBS C2-4 metaG | ecosystem: Host-associated > Plants > Roots > Rhizosphere > Soil | place: Michigan, USA... | reverse complement strand
ACATTATTTGCCCTTCGCATGAGGCAAAGCCGCGCGGCGCAAAATTACCCGCGAACATAAATACCATTGCTAAATCAGCTTGCATAATAATATTTTTAGGTGAGCATGTTTTTTAACCAGTTGAATATAAAAGTATTATTTCAAAAATAAAATAAAATAATACAAATATTTAGCTATTGTTTTTAGGGAATTTTTGGCTGCTGTAACCTGCGGCATTGAAGGTGATGGGATTGCTAATAGCATCCGGATTGACCTACAATGCAGGCCATCCCGATATATCCGTGCAACAGTAAAAAATTTACAAAAGTTTACAAAAATTGAAAATGTAAATTTTATAAAATATCCCGCTTTATACTTCTGCAAAGCGTTCCATTTTTCCGCGGAACAGGGTGAAAAAATATGAAACATGCTGATTATCAGTTGAATTCAGTTTTATGTTTTTATAATATGCTGATAGTCACCGCATTAAGTGAGGGTTTACAGGCAGGGCTTACAGTAAAGCCTGACCAAATGTTAAATCACTGTAAATAAATATATTATAAAATAAAAGGCCTTTACACCTGTAAACCGGCCAAAATCCTACGTATATTTTGCAAGATGATGGTAACTTCGTTCATTATTTTCCAGTATGTAACGGAACTACTGGTGCCTACTCTGCAGGAACCGCTGGTGGTGCAGTAAGCTCTCATTTTGGGACATTAAATTAATTATCTGCTATAAATAAAATTGAAGGCTGGTAATTGGTAAATTGCCGGCCTTTAATTTTGTTTAGTTTAGAGCCAAACAATTTTAATTATTATTTTATAAAACGGCGTTTGAGCAAACATGGATGGTTTATGTTTAATAAAAGAAATATTTTTAATAAGCTTTGGCTTAAATACACAGATAAAACTCGTTATAAGCTATATAAATGGGAACTTCAAAATTATAAGTTAGAGGAGGTCACTAATTTTTATACCGGTAATAATACGTTGAATACGCTTGGAAAAATCATATCCGAATGTAAAACTTTAGGGTATATCAACGTGATGCATAGTGGCAACGCTGGTGATGTTATTTACGCCTTGCCCACCTTGAAGAAACTGCATGAAATAACAGGAATGCCGATCAACCTGTATTTAAGGCTTGGTCAACCCTTGGTTTTATCGGGATATGCTACTCATCCATTAGGCACGGTTATGCTTAACGAAAAAATGTTCACTTTATTAAAGCCATTATTAATTGCACAAAGCTACATTAATATTTGTGATCAATATGTTAACCAAAAAATTCATGTAAACCTTGATATAATCCGGTCTAAAACAATATCGCTTGACAGCGGGAACATAGCGCGTTGGTACAGTTACTTTACGGGAATAACACCTGAATTGTGGAAAGCCTGGCTGAATGTTTCGCCAAACGAATCTTATGCTGAAACTATTGTTTTAGCCAGAAGTGAACGGTATAGAAATCCTTCCATTAATTACAGTTTTTTAAAACAGTATCGCGCCTTAATATTTGTGGGCGTTAAGTCGGAGTACGAGGACATGCAACAGCGTATACCGAATTTAAAATGGGTACAGGTCAATGATTTTCTAGAGTTAGCAAGCATCATAGCCGGGTGCAAACTTTTTATTGGGAACCAATCATTCCCTTTCTCAATTGCCGAAGGTTTAAAAGTTCCGCGTATACTGGAAGTGTATTACAAGGTTTCAAATGTTATACCGGAAGGGGAAAATGCCCATGATTTTTATTTCCAAAATCATTTTGAAGAACTTGTTCAAAGTTTACATTAAATTATACTTACTTCAAAGAGTGTTGAAAAGATGGACCAAAATGGACATAAGAAATCTGTCTCTGTTGTTATTCCTAATTATAATGGCAGGAAATTATTAGAACTTTACCTATCACATACTTTTCAAGCACTTAACAATGCAAACATTGAGTTTGAGATAATTATAGTTGATGATTGTTCAAAGGACGACTCTGTAGAATATCTTCAGAAATTTTATCCGGATATCGTATTGTTACGGACGCCGGTTAATAGCGGCTTTTCAATGGCCTGTAACGAAGGCATAAAAGCTGCAAAAATGGAATTAATTTTGATCCTCAATTCTGATGTTAAATTATCAACGGATTATTTTGATCATTTATGGCCATACTTTAATGATCCAGACACTTTTGGTGTGATGGGCCAAATATGTAACATGTATGACGATAAAATACAAGATGCGGCCCGTTTGCCTAAGCAACACGGACTAAAGCTAAAAGTAGAAAAATTTTACTATTTAAATAAGGGCGAAAGAGCGCTGACATTATTCCTCTCCGGTGCAAATGCTTTAATAGATGCAAAAAAACTAAAAACTCTAAACGGTTTCAACCCTTTATTTTCTCCTTTCTATTGTGAAGACCTTGAACTTAGCTTACGGGCCTGGAGATTAAATTGGAATTGTTATTACGAACACCAGGCAATGTGCAGGCACGAGTTATCAGCCAGCACTAAAAATTATAAAACTGCACGGTGGGTAAAAATGGTTTATTTCCGGAACCGTTATTATCTACATGCTTTGCATTTAAGTGGCTTACGGCTGTGTTTTTGGTTTTTGCAAGTAACGTTAATTGACCTGATTCCAAAAATACTTTCCGGTAAATTTTGGATGGCAAAAAGCTATTTCGAGTTTTTAAAACACCTAAATAAAATAAGGGCTAACCGACGGGAATTTGCGGTTTTAATGGAACAACACAAAAGTACGACTACAATACCCGATATAATTTCAAAAATCACACAGTCAATAAAACACAAGCATGCTACTTGGGTAGATGTATAAAATAGAATTGGTTATCATTACTACCTAAACCCTTTATTTTAATTTTTAAGTTTTTTTGTACAATTGAAGTTGGCTGCATAGTCCCAAAATTCCGAACCAGCCTTCTTTAATATTGTTAACGAAAAACCGTGCTTTTGGTTCATGAATTCACAATTCATTACAAATTTAGAAAGTTGCTTTTTAACAGTTTATAGTTTGCCGTATTTGAAATTTCATAAATTATAATTGAACTTGCAACTTCTTAAAAATCTGTATAAATGAAAGCAAGCAAAAATTGCATTTCCATCATAATCGTGACTTATAACGCTGGCGGCACATTACAACAGTGTTTAAATAGTATTTACAAACAAACTTTTGCTGAGATTGAAATAATTATTATCGATGGTAAAAGCACGGATTCGACAGTAGATATTATAAAAGAAAATAATAGCAAAATTTCTTTTTGGAAGAGCGAAAAGGACGAAGGTGTATACGATGCAATGAACAAAGCTATTGACGTGGCAACTGGCAACTGGCTGTATTTTTTGGGCGCTGACGATGAACTGCTGCCTTCGTTTTCGGATTTCGCAACCGAGCTAATTGACCCGCACACCATATACTATGCTAATGTTTTTTCAGATGGGGCTATTAGATTAGGCAAATTAACTGATAAACAACTGGCGAAAGTTGGCGTATATCACCGAGCCATTATTTACCCCAATACTGTTTTTAAAAAATACCGGTATGATGCCAAATACAAGATATCAGCGGATTTTGCTTTAACGATGGTACTGTACAATGACAAAGATTTTAAGTTTCAATATAAAGATTATGTAATCGCAAATTTTAACCATACCGGGATTTCAGGAATTAATATTGACGAGCCATTTCAAAAAGACAAACCAGGTTTAATTTATAAAAACTTCGGTTTCAAAATTTGGCTGAGCTACAGGTGGCATAAGTTGAAAAATAGAAAGAATCCAAGAGCATGAAAAAATTACTTATTCTCATCCTCCCGGGCAAGCGTTCCATTTTTCCGCGCGAACAAGGTGAAACACTATGGAACATACTGATTATCAGATGTATTCAGTTTTATACTTTTATAATAAACTGATATTCAGCGTATTAATTGAGGGTTTACAGGCTGGGTTTACAGTAAAGCCCCATCAAGTATTAAATTACTGTAAATCAATATATTATAAAATAAAAGGCCTTTACACCTGTTAACCCCCGTTCAAATTTACAGGGCAACTTCGGACAGCGGCAAAAAGGTGTTCGGAAGAATTTTTTATTCCCCTTTTGTCCCCGCAGGGTCTCCTGAAAAGGACCCTGCGCGATGTTTGTGGGAAGCTAAGACTTATGACAGCGGATTAAGCCGGTGGGTATTGTCGCTACGAAATAATAATCCACCGCAGGGGCGCTTTGCGAGACCCTGCTGGAACGGGAAAATTTATTTACAATACTTCGCCAGCACTGCGTCAGCCTCAGTGCCGCCCAATTCCTTAATTTTTTTCCAATCGGCGCAGGCCCCGGCGGTATTGCCCAGCATTAGCTTGCACATTCCGCGTTTGTATAAATTATTCCTGTCGAATGGTAAACCGGCCATTGCGAGGTCGAAGTAATATAAGGCAACATCCCAGGCTTTCGCGTTATAGGCAGTGTTGGCGCTTTGGCTGTTAAACGAGGCCGGTATAGCTATATCACCAACACCGTAACGAAGTTCAACCAGCATGCGTACGTTTACATATTTGCCGTTCAATTTAGCAGCCGTAAAATCCTTGCGGGCGCTGTTAAATGCCCGGGTAAAATACTTATCAAAATCGGGATCAATTCCTTCTATTATCTTTAGGCTATCGGCCACGCCGTTTTTTGAAACCCGGTAGCTTGCTACCAGGTGACCGCCTCTATTATGCATATAGTCCCCATGCCCAGTGTTCTCCGAGAGGTAAGTTGCAAAACTCTCACCCTTATATAACGCGTAAATTTTAGGGCTCATTTTATAGACCGTGTCGCCCGGCCTTGCCGAAAGTATATCATTGGCCGACAAAGGTAAAGTGTTTTGGAACGTGGTTTCGCGGGTAAAATAATATTTAAGTGATTCGGGGTCATCAAAACCATTGCGTCCGCGTTGTAACAATACCAAGTTGTTTTGTCCCATTTCAACGACCTGCAAAACGTTGAGGAAACTGCCAACGGTCGACTTAAAATAAATCAAATTATCTTTCACCTCGAACAAAAGCGCCGTGCCGTACATATTATACACGCCGGCAGCATTAAGCTTGTCGGGCTGGCGAAAAGTATACTTTACATAAGTATATTTAATCAGGTTGTTATCCGGCAGTTCGGTGCCATCCAGGTAAGTTACTTTGGTTGCCACCCAGCTGCCAATTAAGCTTTGCACATTAACCTGCGCCGCTGCGAAATTGCAGGCAAAACATAACAACAGTAAAAGTTTAAGCCTCATGGTTATTGGTTAGGATGGATAAAGATACAAATTTAGGCTGTGGTAATTTACCATGTTCGTTTAGCATGCGGGCTACCTAAACGCGGGGCACGAGAACTCCACCTCTTTTGGCCGTCGCGGCATTCTTGCGCCAGAAAGGGGTATTACTGTAGGAAACTAAAACTTATGACAGTGAATCAAGCCGGTGGGTATTGGCGGTACGAAATAATAATCCATCGCAGGGGCGCTTTGCAAGGCCCTGCGGGAACGGGAAGAAAAACTATGCCTGTAGTTTGTAAACTACAGGCATAATAGTTCGTAGATGCAATCTACGAACAGCGTGGGAAAATTTATTTTTTCTATATAAACATTAATTGGTGATTTGGTTTAACTTTACTTTCTAAATTACCTAAAAAAATCACATGAGCGAAAGTCTAACGAGTTTAATAGGGATTAAACTCGGGTCTGAATTTGGCGTATTAAAAGATCAATTTTTGAGATTTGATCCCATGTTCAAAATCTCTTTTTCAAAGAAAGATGGTCAAACAATAATTCTTATCGAGTTTGAAGATAATTATTTGCCAAATTTTTTTGGAAATAAAGTGCACTATCTATCTGGTATTGTTGGTAAAAACGGGGTGGGTAAATCAACCACTCTTCGTTATATCAAAGAATTATTTGTAAAAGAAAATAGAGACTTCGACCCTAGAGTAGGCGACGTAATCTTCTTCATCGATGACGGAATAATTAAAATTTTTTTCAACCAATATCAGCGCGAAGATTTTGTCGTAGAAAACGCCACCGTTCTTGCGGTTGAAGAAATTCACTTTAGAGATTATCCCAAAGTGCTTGACCGAATAAAGAATTTTTCAACCATTTATTATTCGAATAGTTTGGAAACAGATTATTATGAGAAAGAAACCATTAATTATTATAACGTCTCGACCGGTTTTCTGAAAGAACAAATAGGAAAGATAAATAGCAGAATCAGGAGTAAGCGAATACGCTTCCTGGGGGGAAATAAAAGATACAAATACACAGAATTGAAACGCCAGTCGGAGTTTTTAAAGGTTATTGACGAACTTGATGGGAAATTAGACATTCCGTTCAAGGGAATTGAAAATATCCTTCTCAATTTGCACGTAATGTCCAAAAATGACTATGAGAAATTCTTAAAAAACACGATAGTTAGCATTGAAGATAAATTTGATGGAGTCGATAATCATGAAGTAGTTGTCCCCCAATTTATAGAGAATTTGAGTCAATTCGTCAAAAGTTTGCAAATTCGCATGGATAACTTGCGTAGCAATAATGGTTCGGCTTTGATTACTTGCCGATTTCTTTTTTATGAGAATTTGATCCAGTTTCTTTTAAAACTCGTATTTGATGACCAGAAGCTAATTACTGCTTATAGCGACGATTTTCACTTAGCTTACGAAGTTTTAGATGTGTTTAAACAGTCTGATTTTTTGAACGAGGATTTTTCGAAAATTTATAGACTAATTAACCAATTATCAGATTTTTATAACAAAAATGAAAAGTTTGAGAAAATTTATCAGCGAAACTTAAATACCACTAAACGACCTGTAATAGTTGAAAAATTAGAAGAAATTGGGAAATTAGAGCAGTTTTTCAGAAAGAATTGGGATGAATTTACTTATCATAAATACTCACTAGTATTTTCTACAAAGTCTTCTTTGTTTTTAGAGTTCTTCGACAAACATTATGGTGTTGCTCTTGACATGCCCTTTATTGATTTGAAGTGGCCTTCCTTAAGTGCTGGTGAGGAATCTCTTATTGCTTACTTTTCACGACTTTACAGTGTTTTAGGAGAGATCAAGAATAAAAATGTATTGATGCTTATCGACGAAGGCGATTTGTATTTTCATCCAGAATGGCAAAGAGACTATGTTTATTTCCTGCTTGAGTTTTTAAATTCTGATATCTTCGAAGCAAAAAGCATTCAAATCATAATCACGACCCATTCACCTTTTATAATTAGTGATTTACCGAAAGAAAACATCTCTTTGTTGGTAAAGGCAAACAGTCAATTTGGCGATTCGACAGTTTTAGTCAAAACCGTTGAATCTAATACTTTTGGAGGGAATATCCATACACTATTTTCAGAGGCATTTTTTCTTGGCGACGTAGTCACTAGTCGATTTGCAAAAAAGAAAATCAAAGAGGAAATCATAACCCCCCTAATCGCGTCTGAGCCTATGGAAAATAGTGAGCATATCAAACGGTTAATAGGGCGTGTCGGCGAGCCGGTTTTAAGATCTATTTTAGAGGAACGCTATATTAAAAAAATAAATGATTAAGATAACCCACGGCAAATCTGATCCGATAGCACTCGTCGCTAAGCAACACTGGGACCTAATAAATCCATATGTTTTAGGTGCTAATCGTTATTCGTTATTTTCTTTAATTCATAGAATTGAAACTAAGCGAGATGAACACGTTGCCTCAGGAAAAAAGGATAGAGCGTTGTTTTATAGCGAACTGCTAAACAATGATTATCAACTTTTAAAGGACATTATTCTGTGTGAACCGCTACAAACAAAGAATATTATAACTAAAATTGAAAAATTACATAAACGATATAATTTAGTTTCTGCGAGTTCAAATCAAAAGAATTTTGGCTACGAGTTGTTAAACGAAGTTTTTCAATACAAAAACTGGAGAGAAAGCGAAAAAAGCTTTAAACTGCTGAACATGTTAAATATCGAAATCTGTCCCTATTGTAATTTATTGCCTGTTTGGACAGATGAGGATAGAGGACTGACAGTTGTTAGTTTCGATCATTTTTATGATAAATCGACTTATCCTTATTTATGTCTTTCCTTTTATAATCTTATTCCAGCTTGTCAACCCTGCAATGAAAACTACAAGCATGCTCGTAAATTCACTATAGATTCACATTTACATCCATATTTAGACTACTATAACAGGTGTAATACATTTGATCATAATTATGTAGATGATGATACGGATTACGAAATTATGATTGAGTTTGATAAAAACGATTTGAAGTCTCAAAAATATAATACAGATTTTGGGTTATTAGTGCGTTACAACAAAGGTTTTGCTAAAAAACACGCTAAGCTAATTTATAACATCACACAGCAGTATTCACACTCTGCTAAAAATAATCTGGTTATCAACTGGGGATTGGTGACCTTAGACGAAGTGGAAAAAAGAATCTGTAAAGAACAAGAAATTCCATTTAAAGAGGAGTCCATATTAAATGAACAGTTCGGAAAGCTCCGACGAGATTTTGCTTTTAAAGGCAATCTAATTACAAAAACGAATGCACTTCTAATTTAATTAAGTTGTGATCCAATTAATACAATCTAAAACCTCGGAATGATCTGCTATAATTGAATTTGGTTCTTCTACTCCAAATCTTGTGATAAACGTAGCCCATATGCTTTCCCCTTCTCGCGCGAGTATGACGCGCTGGCCCCAAGCGCAAACGCTACTCGTGCGCCGCTGACAGGTAGCCAACATGCCCCCGGCTTCCGCAAGTAATTTTTTCTTTCGCTGCCGCAGGCGTTCCCGCTTGTGGCCTGCTCATGCTGATAGGTAATAAATTGGCAAATAGCAGTTTAGAAAATCATATGTTCCATTTCAAATTTGGGTTACTTGTTATAAATTCCCTTACTTTTTGAAATGCTTCAAAAAACCAATTCTCAATGTCATGTTCAATTTGAACAGAGCTGATAAAGTCAGATATTGGAGCGTTAAATCCAAGCCAACTTTCGCCATTATTAGGAATATTGGTTTTAGTTAATGCAGATTTAAACTCGGAAATTTTTGAATTGTTGTCGTCTAACCAAATCCAAACCACAAGCACCGGGGTTATGGTAAAATCAAAACCTACGCCAATTTCGGAATAGCCACTCTCTCCGATGATATTTTCCGCATGAAAAATGAAGCGGGAATTTGATTTTATTTGCTTAAAATTACCAGAGTCTTTGATACGCCCCTGTTCAAACTGTTTCGCAAATATTGGCCGTACCTTCTCGAGATACCTGTCCATCTTTTTAATCACAGGACTCAGTCCTTGTAAAGTTACCAAGTCTGAAATAGTAAAATCCATGTTGTCGCTCATATCGTGTTCATGTAAAAAATCTAAAAAATCTTTAATAATGTCAGATGTATTCCATTGAAGTAAAAATCGGTATACATCTGCCCACCTAAACTGATGAAATCCATGTTCATCAATCTCTTTTAAATCAAAATATTTTGTGCAATACTTAAGATAAGTTGTCGAGTGAATTCGATATGAATCTAATACATTTGAATATCGCTCCAATTGAATATAGCCTTCGCGTGATTCAACTTTGCTCTCAACGAAACAAATCATATTTTCAGATCGAATTACAATGTCAACCCGACAATTAGGATGTTCAGGATTTATTGAATCGAAATGCTCTTGAGTGCTAAATGAAAAATTGTCACCTTCAATTTTCAAGACCCGATTAACAAATGCGTCGCCAATTTTTTTGTTTTGCGTTAGAATCCCGGCGAGAATTTCAGTAGTGAAATCTTCAAGAGGGGTTTTAACCATATTCGTTCTATAAAGACGCAGTAATCGACTATAGATATTCAAGGGTAAGATTTAAGTTTTTGTTAAAAATAGAATTAAATTCAGACTTTCATAGTTTAAAAATGTTTTTTGTAAGCCTATTCTGTATTTTGCTACCGCATACCTCCCCTGCTTGTGGCCCGCTTACAGGTAACAAAGGAACAGGTAACCTCCCTATCAATCACCATAACATAAAAAACCATATAAACACTGACACCATTTTGTCAGCATTTTTCACATTTTTCCCAATGGCTTTCAAGTAAAAAATCGCTATAGCAGCCCACAAACGCGCTTTTTGCGAAAATGTATTCACTATTTACTGTTCCACCCTGTTCATTGTGCTTCACTGTGCACAGCAACATTTAACGCACAAAAAAAAGACCCGCCATCCCCGGCGAGCCTTCCCCTCATAGATATCAAAAATCCTAAATAATTTAACCTTTCCCCTTCACAACCCCGCCCGCAGGCGCAGCCCCACCACCGGCACCAGGGGTACCTCCGCCGCCGTTTTCGTCCGGCATATTGTCCTGGTCCTGTTGCTGGTTGTTGTCTTTTTTCTCTTTGCGTTTCTGCGGTATGCCGTTGTTGCCAAAGCGCCAGCTTAGGGTTACCATGCCGGTGCGGGTGCCAAAGCGGCGTTCGCTTACGGTGCTGCTGGAAAAGTATGGCGTGTTGTAATTTATATCCGAGCGGAATTTGCGGCTGTTAAATATATCGCGCACGTTGCCGCCCAGGCTAAGGGTTTTGGTAATGTCGTATTTTATACCACCGTCAAGCCCGTACATGGCGCGCATTTTGCCCTGGGGTATTACCTGCGGGGCCTGGTAGTCGCCGCGCAGTTGTATGCCCAGTTTTTTAAAGGGTTTCAGGTTGCCGGTAAGGTTGGCGTTCCAGGCATAGCCGCTGGTGGTGGTTAAGTTAAGGGCCGCGTCGCCGTCAATATGGCGGTAGTACACGTTCACGTTGGCGGTAAGGTCCAGTATCGGGCTTGGGCTCACCTTGGCAATCAGCTCGTAGCCGGCGTTTGAGGCGCTTTTGATGTTCTGGAACGTAGTGAGCGAGGTATCAATATTCGTCGGACTCAGCGGCGTGGTAATGCGCTGTATAACCCCGTTGGTAAGCCTGTAGTAAAGCGACGAGGTAAGCGTAACGCCGGTAAAGTAGTTAATATAGCTCAGCTCAAACGCGTGGGTGTCTTCGGGCCGCAGGTCGGGGTTACCCTGCTGGTAGTTCAGGCGGTCGCTCTGGTCAACAAAGGGCGACAGCATGCGGTCGCGCGGGCGTTGCACGCGGCGGGTGTAGCTCAGTTGCAGAGTTTGGTTTTCGCTCAGCTTCTGGCTTAAAAACACGCTGGGGTACAGGCGCAGGTAGTCCTGCTTGTGCTGCTCGGTAACGCTGTCGGTAAGCGAGGTGCGGATATGCGAATCCTCCAGCCGCAAACCCACCTGCAGGCCGAAATTGCCAAACTGGTGCTGGTAATTGGTGTAGGCGGCGTTTATGTTTTCTTTATAAATAAAGCGGTTGCTCAAAAACGGGTTGTAATCAAAGCCGCCGCTGGTGTTGTTAAGTGTGTCGACAACATAATTGTTATCGCTGTTGTTTATTTGGCTGCGCAAGCCGGCTTCCAGCTTGCCATTGGTAAGGGGCAGCGTAAAATCGGTCTGGAAGTTCCAGTTATGCCCGCGACCAACCGTAGTATTATTTTGCTGCGATTTGGTGTACGGCTGCGGCAATGTATAATCGTTGTATTCGGTCAGCAGGTTATCAAAATTGTTGTTTTTATCGGTGCTGTAATTTACGTTGGCGGTAAGTTCTTCGCCCTTCGTTTTGTATTTGTGGTTAAAATCGATGTTAAAATCAATATCGGTACCTGTGCCATGCGAATAATTATTT
>Ga0105237_10007751_pt1 | contig 11716 bp, 14 predicted proteins | sample KBSC24metaG_FD_81520 | JGI IMG/M metagenome (GOLD analysis project Ga0105237, IMG submission 81520) | Corn rhizosphere microbial communities from Kellogg Biological Station, Michigan, USA - KBS C2-4 metaG | ecosystem: Host-associated > Plants > Roots > Rhizosphere > Soil | place: Michigan, USA... | reverse complement strand
ATTACAAATGGCTCCTGTCGATGCGTCCCATACGAGAGTAAATAGGTAATCAGCGCAATTTCCGATCGTCTTTCGGAGAGTCCGAAAGGCCGAATCTGAACGGTTTCCCCGGACCATGAAATATCGTAGTCTAAAGGCAGTATCGTCCCCACTCTCCTGGCCTTGACCTCCTTCATCATAAGGGCGTGGTGTCGCATGCTTGATTTCTCGCCGCAAAGACCAAGATTTAATCCCTCACCAGTTAATGCTTCTCACTACATCGCCGATCATCTTGAGCACGACATGGAGAACAGGAGTCTTGCGGAAGGCTGCAAGATCGACAATTTGCACATCGAAGATGCATTGCACCCAACGACAACCGGAGATGGTCGACTCGAAGAAATCGGTTTTATGGAGGAGCTGGAGCGCAAATTCTCCGTCTGGTCTTTGGCCGCCCTCGTACTCTGTCTGATGGGCACGTGGGAGGCAGTTGGGAGTACGATGGCGCAAGCACTTATTGGCGGTGGTGCACCTTGCCTTATATACAATTAGTAAGTACAGGCGGTCTGTTCAGAGGTGCATCTATTTACTGCATCTACGCGCAGTATCTGGTGTTTCTTTGGCTCACTCTGTTCCTGCTGCTCTTTGGCAGAGCTGGGTTCGATCTATCCCACTGCTGGAGCCCAGTATCATTGGGTGGCAGGGCTAGCACCTGAAAAATCCCGGAAGACTGCTAGTTGGTTCACTGGCTGGATATGCCTTGGTGCCGCAACATGTGGTACCGCTTCAGCGGCATACCTTGCTGGCACACAGATCCAGGGGATCATCTCTCTGTGCGACGACACCTACATTCCCAAGCCTTGGCATGGTGTTCTTTTGTATTTCGCGGTGTTGGCCTACTCTGCAGGTGTTAATATCTGGGGATCGGGACCGTTGTCCACCATAAACCTAGCGGCAGGTATGCTACCGCTATCCTGAGATCTTCGAGGCAGCTAACAGGCCAGGTATCCTCCATCTGACGGGCTATGTGGCAATCGTCGTCACAGTCGCTGTTATGTCCCACAAGCAAAGCTCCCACTTCGTGTTTAAAGAGACAGCCAATTTGACAGGATGGTCAAACGATGGACTTGCCTGGATGATCGGAGGGCTGACCACAGCCTACGCATTTCTCGGGTAAGTTGATGAGGTCTGCAATCACAGTCAATGTTTACTGACTTACAAGATACGACGCCGCCGCCCATCTGGCAGAAGAGATTCCCCATGCTTCACGCAACGTGCCATTGGCCATGGTGGGCTCGACTTTTGTCAACGGCATTTTTGGTTTCGCATACAGCCTCATCCTCATGTACGGGGTTTCCACCGTCCCCCAGCTACTTGAATCTAGGACCGGCTTTCCGTTCATCCAGCTCTATTTCGAGGCGACGCAGCACAAAGCGGGGGCGGCCATCATGGCTTTAGTGCCGACTTTGATCGCAATGGCGGGCAACGCAGCGGGGCTCGCTTCCACTTCACGCACCTTCTGGGCATTCGCACGAGACAAGGGAGTCCCTCATTCCGACTTCTTTGCCGTTGTCAGTCCTCGATTCCGAATTCCTCTTCGAGTGGTGCTACTTGTAACTGTGCTGGAGGCTGCACTCGGTCTCATTTCGTTGGGAAGCACCACAGCTCTGACGGCGGTCTTGTCGATGGCAACCACAAGCGCGTACCTGTCATACGCTCTGCCTATCTGCTATATGTTATGTGCTCGATACAAGGGCACTGCTCAGCCCTTTGGGCTTTTCAGAATGCGACCCACGGTCGGGTGGGCGATTAACATTCTAGCCGTCGCCTACCTGGTGCTCGTCATGTTCTTCAGCACCTGGCCCATCACCTATCCGGTCACGCCCCTGACCATGAACTACGATGTAGTGGTATTGACCGGCTGGCTCATCATCGGCAGCGGATATTACTTGCTCCGCGGTCGACACCAATACAGCAACCCCATCTGCAACGTGGCGACTTTCCGTGAGTAAATGAATCTTATATACTCGTCGTGGGGTGTGTTCCGTGTAGGGAATGGATCAGGAGCGTCTAGCTCGGAGATCTTTATCTCGGGAGCTCGAAATGAATGCGAACTTGCAGTGCTAAACCAACCCTTGATCACACCTAATTGGTATGAGGGTGCGTTCCTCCTTCCACACTGCAACACCTCGAGTGCCAATAAACCACGCCGCCGACACCTCACTGGCGCTCTTGTCACTTAGATATATAGCCTTATTAGCGGCCCTCTTGAGAGAAGGATGTAACTAGCTATAGTAGTTAGTTCGACCAGGAGCATTTTAGATGGAGTTTAGCTCGGTAACAAAAGGGATACTATTGCCAGGCTTTATCAACAGCGTTCCCACCCCCCCTCGGCTGTGTCCTTTGGCGTGCTCACTTGTTGCTCCCCTGCAACTCTCTCGCGCTTGCCAGATATTCCCTCGTGCTACCTCTTGTTCCCTCGAGTGCCTAGTCAAAGCGGCCGCGCTCCCTTTCCTAAACGAATATGGTCATCGGTGGAGTTCGGTTCGAGACATGTACATATAATACATATATAATATATTTATAGTTAGCAATTCAATGAGTTGCGATTAGATCAAGTGATGAGTCCATTCTCCCAATTATAGTTATCCAGCACAGGCCAACCCATGCCAGCGCTCTCCTTCAATTCCGACTCTTGAGGGGGGGAACAATGAATCAAACAGTAGACGCCTCGCACACCGCCCGCCGGCCGCAACGCGATGTCATGCATGTACAGATTAAGTAGGACCCAAGAGCCTCGACTTGACTCGACTCGCCTCGCGCCGCGCCACGCCATCCATCTCTCAAAAGCTCCGTGACCCCTGTACCATAACGAGAGGAGAGAACCTTGAAGAGGGAGGATCGAACACAGCAATGCATGGAATTCCAGCCTTGCAGCGCCTTCCCTTTCTCCTCCGCGCTGCCTCCTCTGCCCATTGTTGTTGGACGTTCTTCCCCAAGCCCTGGCGCCATGTCCTTGCCTTCTCCTTTCTCCTGCGTCTCGCGATCATCCTCGACCTCACCCTCCTCCAACTTCAATATCCGCTTGGAGCCATTCCAACGCCGTAGCGGCAACAACGCGATTGATGATCTTTTATTATTTATTGTTTTTCGCCATCCAATTTATTCCAACCAGCTGATGATGACTTGTGCGTGTTTGGAGTTGGAGTTAGAGTTGTTGCGCTGTCGATGGAAGGGGAGGTGGTGGAGGGGGAGAGGAAGAAAAAGCGCTTGAAGCCGCTGATTACAGCTGTGGAGAGCCGGTTTTCTGGGATAGAGGTGCTGGGATTGGCTTGCGCTTTGGGCTTGGATTTGCTGTTGATGCGCTCGTGGTCTTGGTCATGTTTCTTCTGTGGGGGCAGGGAAACGGGGGCTGAGTGTCAATGAAAATTGTAAAGCTCTTTGAAGTGGGTGTTTGAAGGTGATGCAGAGATGAAGGGATGGACGATAGGTGAGTAGTGGCGGCAATGGTGGTGTTTGGAACTTACCTCACTGGGTCGCTTGCGAGACGGGTGTGGTAGATGCAAGATGGAAGCGGAGCGGCGATGGTGCTGATGTTGATGTTGGCGGTGATTGCGGATCAGGACAGAACTATCACTCAGATCAACGCGGCGGCCTGGGTGGACTACTTCTTCGTCTTCGCCCTCGTGGGCTGTCGGGAGGCTGGTGACATTGCCTTTGTCCTTGGCGTTGACAAGGGCGTTGGGAGATGGTGGCCCTGCGAGTGAGATCTGCAGAGGGACTTGATCGAGAACAAAACTGGTCTCCTTTCCTTTGCAAGTTTTTGTCCTAGCATGCGCGGCAGAGTCCTTGACGGTGGCTGCGCCTGGGATCAGGGGCTTGTTGAGTACTGCGATTGCAGAGGCAATGTCGATGTCAATATCAATGATTGCTTCGTCGTCAACTCTGGCTTCTTGTTCTTGCTCTTCAGCCCCTTCAAAAGAAGGCACTTCGAGGAAAGCACCGTAGGTCTTCTTAGACGAGGAAGCGGAGCTGCCAAAAACTTTAGTGACAGGGGGCAGAATTGATACTGACGAGGAGGATGACGAAGCAGTTGGAGCAACAACGACATTGGCATCACTCTCGATCTCGAGATCAAACTCGATAGCAGAAGTACCATTCGTTGCCGCCCACTCGGCGAGGAGTTTTGCCCTGCTGCTGGTGTTTCCTCCTGGCCAGTTCCGTGCTGTAGCATTGTTGTTCCCATCGGTACTTAAGGAGTGAGAGGGCCCGCCTTGCATGTCGATTCCGGCCTCCTCGCCGTACAGCCAGAGCAGGTTATGCCAGAGGGCTTTGGCAGTGCGGTGCTGCCGGACATGCGGGATCACATTCATCGCCAGTGTGCCGCGGATGAATCGGCAGGTCTCCGTGTTGGCTGCCTTCCATCGCTCCCGGTCTCCTTGTTCATTGGAGCTTATTGATGGATTTTCTTCATCGGTGGTACTGGGTTTGGGACGTGCGTCGGAGGGAGAAGGCTTGGTTTCAGTCCATCCACCGAGAATCAGGCCCGTGGATTCGATGTTTGAGAAGAGATAGGGCTTGATAGCTGAGAGCCAGAGCTGGAAGTTGGATTTTCCGGCTAGTTGGTAGAGAGAACTCGCGGGTGGGAATTTGGAGTTGTGGAGGGATGAGTTGCGGCTTGAGATTGGTGAGATGGAATATGCCATTTTCGGGGGAGGGGAGGAACTTGGAAACGCAGAAATCTGATGGTGATAGGAAGGTTCACAATATAGTAGAGTGGTGGATAGGAGGGCGGGTAAGGAGGAAGGGGAGGAAGGGTTGGCAGAAAGAAGTGCCTGACTTCAGACAAGAAAATGAGGGAATCATGTATCATAGATGACCAGCCAGATATTACGCCCCTGATTTAGATCGCGCCCGCCACGTATCAAGCCTCCAAATATATAAACCAAGACAGGGAAGCTCACGTTTGAGACAATGTATGTGTTATCACTTCCGAACCCACCTCATTTAACACGCAAAACATGAAGTTCAGAGAGAGGCGCAGTTGTCATGTACAAAACAGCACAGTGAACAGAGTGCCGACTCATGTTAGAATCGGTATATATAGAGACATATAGCATCGTGAGGGCCTCATGAAAGATTTCCGAAGACGGTTCAATGGTCAGGAAAGCTGTTCAAGCAACCTCTTTATTGGTGGAAGGGTTTAATTTCGTCTGCGGGCTTGCCCTGTAATTGCAAGCAAGTGGCCAGTCTTTCGGTAAGAGACACCATTGATGGACCACGATTCGGGCATCTTTGGACCGCCATGACGACCGCTCGGCGCAGGTATGCCTCTGCAACAACATACTCACCGCGGTTGAGGCTCAAGGAACCGAGCTGTTCGCACGCCCAGGCCGTCGTACCGCCGCTATTTGCATTTGCAGTATCAGAGGCTTCGCTGTCGAGGATCCTGTGGGCTACCGATTCAACCGCGAATTCCTCACCTTTGTCTGCGTAGATCCGTCCTAGAGTGGCCAGGGCAGTCCTATATCGCTTCTTGCGCATCGTTTGGCTGTCTTTGACAAGCTGCTGGCAGAGTGTAAGTGCCGGTTGGAATTTCTTGCGCTTCCGAAGCATGTCGACCTGGTCGACACGGAGTGCGAACAGTGATGAGCAGTCTGGTTTCCGTCTGGATTGATAACCTTGCGTCACCAGATCCATTATCGATTCCACGACGTGATCGCGCACGTCTGCGGTGGCTATCATTCCCAAGGATAGTGCGAGAGGATGCTCTGAGCCAAGGACGTTGCTGGCCATGGAAGAGACAAACTCGAGGAGGTGGTGTTCCAGTTCATTCAGCCCCTGCCAAGACGTCGCGAAATGTAATAACAAGCATGATAATAGATGTAAGGGTGCTGACATTAAAAGAGGCTGGACCATCTGGCAGCATCGATCAAATGCCTTCCACGCATGGTGGGAATTTCCCGTCTCGAGATGTTGGAATCCGTGGTACAGACTGAGCCAAAACTCCGATGCTTGGTCTATCCGGCCTGTTTTGACTTCCTCGGAGACTGTGCGTGGAAATCGGAGTGCAAGTTCCCTCACCTTGAGTGGTTTGAAGGAGCTAAATTGCCATTGAATGGCATCTCGAGTGTGGAATAATGTACACTCCACGGCGTAGAAATCGGTCGGTGGACTTATAGTCCGGGAGATCGTTGTGATGCTTGAACTGTTGCCTTCATGGAGAAACATTTCATCTTGGTCTAAATGTGACGTAGAGCCTTTCACTGGACCTACTGTTCCACTCCTTGTCGAAGGAGAATCTTGCTCTATGGTTGGCTCTCCAATGGTTACATCTTCAGGGCTGTGTGAGAGGTTGTCCAACAACCGAGAAAATCGTTTGTCAGTGCGATAGTGTCTCTTGACTCTATCCAACTTGACCGGTCGACCTTGGAATGACAAGGAATGAAGATCTTGTCCCGCATTTACACAAGCTTTGACCTTCTTCGCGATGATTTCCTTGTCTTTGGCCTTGTAATTCTTCCGGATTTTCCAGTCAAATATGCGTCTTTTAAACATTTTTTCACTGAGGGAATGTGTGAGCTTGGGGCGCCATTTCCATGGTTGAGTACTGACCTTGCATTGAAGCCATGTTTCTTAGAGAGGATATCTCTGACGTCCTTTAACTTCCTGTTCTCTACAATATACAACTGTGTGAAAACTTCTTTAATGTCACTCCACTGTTCCGACGTTGGTCCCACAATCCTCCACTGTTGATTTATCATCTGGCCCGCCATTGTATGGCCGTGACTTAGTTGTTTAACTCCGTAACCGCCCTAGGAAATTGTGCAAGTCGGCTGCGACGGTTATGGCACAACTGGGAGGACTGAGAGAGGAGCTGTGAAACACACACGGATAGGACATGAACGGTTGGGTAAGGAGTTCCATGGTACAACCACGGAAGTCCTGTTTGTTTTATCATGTTTTGATGATGTCGGTGTGATTTAGTGAAGAAAACTGGCTGAGGGAGGAGGCTGTGGTCTGCCTCACGGACGAGGTGCATTAGTTCGACGGGAGGTGGGATCGAAAATAGTTTTGTCTGACTAAGGTATCTCCAGCCGACCACCAAACCCATTGGGGGGAGGTCAGAGTATCTTGTGTCTGACAGAATCAGGCAAGATTCAAGCTCAGGGCAAACGTGGCTGAGCAACTCGTGATCCTGGCGCTAGGCGTCATTGCAATGTCCCAAGCAGTGCAGACCCGACCACCTTGCGCCTCACTCGGATTCAATGAGGCATTGCGGCTTCTGGGGAGGCTCTTGACTAACAAATCCATTCTTCTACATAATGAAGGAACAATTACGAAAAGTTACTAGGTCAGAGAGATAGAGGGAATGAGTGCTAGTTGTGATGATGTCAATCAACACATCTCATCTCTTTGCATCTCATGAGCACCACTCACAAATGTTGATTTGGTCATCCTTCTCCAGGATATGAGACTCTAGAGTTTGAAGAGAAGCAGCCAGAAAATGAGTGAGAGTCCTTCTAGCACATCCAACTATGGGTAAATATTCCGTCCTCCAGACTTCTAGCTCCACGTTTGCTCTCGGCGCCTTGAGTCTTGACATTGGGAGTGGTTTTTTCTGGCATCTTGTGCCATATGCTCCCCAGACTCTTGGATGGTGTTACCAACTTCCCCCACAAACGGAATGATCTTGATGGATTGCAGTATTCTATTTCTTGGAACAACCGCTAATGCATGCCATGCAAGATCCAGTAGACGCCCAGTATCTCGGGGAAGTCATTAATGCAGGTGAGAAGGCTCCCATCGTGTAAACGATTTACCGATGGTGGGAATCAGGATACCGTTGGCTGGATGATGAATATGCCTGGTCCGAGTTGTGTAATCTGTGATTCATAACTCATCTGCCGTCACGAGGACGCCTTTCGCACGAATTAGACCGGTTCTCTATGCATCTTAGACACAAAGATTAGTTGAGTTTGAACGCAGACTGAGCATCAGACAAGGCCAAGAGCGATGCCTCCTCCGTTCGTCGACGCACGCCGCCTTGGCCAATGCGCCAGCAATGCGGAGAAGGTCCCTCTCATGCATGGAGACATGCTTGAAGCACTATCCTACCGAACGTTCAGCCCCAGACCGGGGATTGAAACTGAAAGTTCCTTGCCTGAAGGTCCGGATTCGATTTCTGTACGGGCCAAATGCGAGTGGGAGTAGGCGGGACCTGGACAGGTCCCCCCCCAACCCCCTTGCAAGCTGGTCGATGCTGAAGGTGTTGACAACTTGTGGCTGCAACTTGTAAAGGTGGTTGGGGGGAGGAAGGCAGAGACAGGCTCCGACAACTCAGACAACATCAGCCTCGATGTTGTTTGATCACCAAGCCTGGACAGCAACTCACATCACGATAACCACCAACAAGCTCCATGACCGTTGGGTGCTTGGTATCGGGGGCTGAAATACCAAGCTTATACGAGCAATACGTGCCTCGGGGCAGTATCTGAACCCCATACCCCCTACTCCCTCCTCGTAGAGTTTGGCCCACCTGTGATTGAGCAGTGTAGAGCCAAGAGAGGGCTGGTGGATATGTTGCAGTGCACGTTTCTCGGATGGTAGGCAAGGAAGTGTCCTTTGTAATTTGCAGGGAATGGAAAGCATGAGGGAGTATCAAAATGAAATAGGCCGAAAGCCTTATCTGTGGATCACTAGATATGGGATATATTGAAGTTGGTCCGTCTTGGAGCGTGGAGCTTGGTGGGACTGAAACCGGGAGGGATCTGTCTCCTGTCTCGAATCGAAGGATCTCTAGTTACTAGTATGATCGACGCTCGGGGGGAGGAGATTAGATGCCCAGCTGGGGGGGAGATGGGCAGGGGAAGGGAGCAAAAATACAACTACTGCGATGCATTTCAATGACAGGGTCACCGGATGTAACAAGATGCATGAGGATGGTATTTGGGCACGGAGCACGGAGGATTTGGCCACGTCTACCGGGAAATAAAGCAAACAGACGTGCAGAAGATAACACACCAAGTCTTCTCCGTACGAGTGCACAAAATCAAAGATTGTCCGTAGGCTTTGGCAGGAAGATATTGTCCGGGGAAGCAGCGGAGGCCAATATAGAAACAGGCGAGCGGCGTTGCCAGTCATGCCCCCCTGTTAGGCTGTTAGGTTTTTAGGCTGTGGCTGCTGTGGGCGACGGAGGACGGAGGAAATGGGAATAGGTGCCCAGGTGGTAACTGGGAGTTTGGTACTGGTACGGGTCCCCATACCTAACGAGCACCTCTCCACTAGTTATAGGTAGGCTCCTTTAGCTAGATCCCCGAGGGGCCCGAGGGCCCAAGCTTCTGGAGATTCAAGACCCCAGAACAGATTAAGTACCTGTTGAGGAATTTAGGGGTAAACTTGGCTTAGAAGGCAGTGGGTGAGAACTGGAGAAGGCTCTCTCATCTCTCATCGCTCGCCTCTCGGTGTATTCTCTGCATTCTCTTCCCCCTTGTTCGGCACCCTAACTACTCATAGGTAATAACCTTTGGGGGTGCCACCCGGGCGGCGACCCGGTCCCCGCCCATAGCTCCCAGCCAATCTTTTAGGTTCCAAGCAGTTCCGCGGCTACGCACGGGTGACGCTGCAGGTGGAATCGTGATGCAGATTCGGAGTGCGAAATCTGAGGAATTCCTGACGTACCAGGGTACGGGATGAGGGAGTGTCTCTGAGTCTCTCCTCGACCACCCCCACCCTCTCTCACCAACATTCAAGCTGTTCACATCTGCGCTTATTGACGCTAATCCAACCGTATCTACCCCGTCATACGAGCAATACTCTGTTTGTTGCGGTCTGAACGGCGTCGATCGCCCATGATCACCCACCCCCATCCACCCCATCCACTCCTCCCCGGGACACATTGTCACCAGCTCACTGGGACGAAAAAGAGTGTTGGGTTGCAGAAGGTCGGGAGAAATTATTCTCGTCCCTTGCACCATCACCCATCATGCTTCCCTACAAACCGCCTCTTCCAGCAGAATAAAGAACACACGTCATGCCACCACCCATGCGTTATCGTCCTTGTCTGCAACGTCTCACCACACCAGACCTCGCCTATTCACACTCACAACACCGCAAGAAGTCTCTCCTTCAAAACGGGGCCCTTGCCTTGTCCATTCCAGACGGTATCCGCAGAGCTCAGACGCAGGCTAGTCCCGAGGCCCGTCAGCCAGAGAAGCCAAAGCAGGACCTCCCAAGATCCCAGGAATCCCAGCTGCACCGTAGATCCGGCGGCGTCGCTGGTGCTTCGCTTCCCAAACCCACCCTACGCACCCTTCTCCTTTCAACACCACCTGCACTATCACCTCTCCAGGCTCTCCTCTCTTCTCGCTTACAATCCCAATTCCAGACATCGTTACCTGGGCAAGTATATAGTACCATGGCGACTCCCTCAGATCCTCAGGCCGCTCCTCCGGCAGATACCACTGAGACCACCGAGACCACTGCTCCTTCAAAGGAAAACGGCATTACTCAGGAAGAAAACGGTGCTACATACGAAAACGGCGCCCAAGAGAACTCCAGTGACGAAGAATTCTCCATGCCTCTCAGTAAGTTCTGCCACCTATTTTCCTCGCTTATCTTACAGATCTCAATGTCCCCAACCCAATCTCACCACCTCTCCACTGCTCATTTGCATCTGTGGTTGTCAAATTATTTCTTTCCCACTCTTGTATACAACAATCTCTTGTCTTGAGATTCTTGAGAATCACCGCTTGTCACTGATTGGTGTGGGGTACGGCCCTGCAACAAAAAAAAGTGTCGATCTCAACAATTTCGCCATCCGCAGTCACATGACCCAGTACCCACTCAATGCAATTGCTCCTCCCCCCTTCCTCCATCCACCCTCTTCCTATCTGATAAACTTTGGCTGCCAAACTTTCTTCTTCTCAAACCACACCGGATCTTCCACTCAGTACTAACAATATCTCCCATCATCAGTAACACATGGACGTCCGTTTGAGGATGCCTATGCCAAGGCATTCAACAACAACAGCGAATGGCGGCGATCTCTCGCCGAAACTGAACCGGAACTCTTCGAGTCCCTCGGAAAAGGTCAATCTCCTCAGATCCTCTGGATTGGTTGTGCAGACTCCCGATGTCCCGAGACTACCATCCTAGGCCTACAGCCGGGTGAAATCTTCTGTCATCGAAACATCGCCAACATCCTAGTCAACACCGACATCAACTCTCTGTCCGTCATTCAATATGCTGTCCAGTACCTGAAGGTCAAGCACATCATCATCTGCGGGCATACCCAATGTGGTGGTATTGCCGCCGCACTGGGCAACAAGAAACTTGGCCTCATCGACACCTGGCTAATGCCCTTGCGGGCCCTCAGGCAGGAAAACCTACCCCTTCTAGACACTCTCGACCACAACGAGAAAGGCCTGAAGATGGTTGAGCTGAATGTCCGCGCGGGTGTCAAGGTCCTCCATTCCAATCCCATTGTCATCGATGCCATGAGCGACCGGGGCCTTCAGGTCCATGGTCTCATCTACAACGTCGGCACCGGTGAATTGCGAGAGTTGGACATTGAAGAGGAGGAAGACGTGGTCAAGAGCCGCATTGTGTCCTTCAAAACGGAGGACTAGATTCATCCAAACACCCCAGGACTAGAAACTAAGGTGAGCCTCCTGTTCTCGAATGCCCTTCAAGTGGGAACTGACGCATTGAAAAGGTATATAGCTGGCAGAACGGT
>Ga0105237_10007749_pt1 | contig 11719 bp, 9 predicted proteins | sample KBSC24metaG_FD_81520 | JGI IMG/M metagenome (GOLD analysis project Ga0105237, IMG submission 81520) | Corn rhizosphere microbial communities from Kellogg Biological Station, Michigan, USA - KBS C2-4 metaG | ecosystem: Host-associated > Plants > Roots > Rhizosphere > Soil | place: Michigan, USA... | reverse complement strand
CCACCCGACCTGAAGTTGCCGGACCCACCGCCAAAGTTGGCCGGGTTCGCCGTCGTCGGGCTGGGACAACTGGCTCTGGAAGAGATCCTGCCGGCCTTCGCCTTCGCCAAGCGGAGCAAGCCGGTGGCACTCGTCAGCGGGCATCCGGACAAAGCGAAGAAGGTGGCCGCCGCCTACGGCATCGACCCGAAGGCGATCTACGATTACGAGAATTTCGACACCCTCAAAGACAACCCGTCGGTGGACGTGATTTACGTCGTCCTGCCGAACTCCATGCACGCCGAGTACACCGTTCGCGGTCTGAAGGCGGGCAAACACGTCCTGTGCGAGAAGCCGATGGCGGCGACGGCCGCCGAGTGCGAGCGGATGATCGCTGCGGCAAAGGGGGCGAAGCGGAAGTTGATGATCGCCTACCGGCTGCGGTACGAGCCGTTCAACAGGAAGGCCATTGACCTGTGCCGCGGCGGGGAGGTGGGCAAGCTGAAACTCATTACGGCCAGCAACTGCCAGGACACGAAGGCCCCGAACATCCGGCTGAGCCGGGATCTGGCCGGCGGGCCGGTGGGCGACGTGGGCATCTACTGCCTGAACGCCGCCCGCTACCTGACCGGCGAGGAGCCGACGGAGGTGACGGCCGTCGCCCACCAACCTGAAGACGACCCACGCTTCCGCGAGGTGCCCGAGAGCGTGGCGTTCACCCTTCGGTTCCCGTCTGGGGTGGTGGCCAACTGCGACTGCAGTTTCGGTTCGGCCGAGAGCCGCCGGTTCCGGGCGGTCGGCACCGATGGATTCGTGGACATGGAGAAGGCGTTCGGTTACCGCGGTCAAAAGCTGAGTGTGTCGAAAGGGGGCAAACAGTCGGAGGTGCCTCTTGAGCCAGTGAACCACTTCGCCGCCGAGATGGACCACTTCGCCGAGTGCGTGTTCGACGGCAAAGATCCCCGCACCCCAGGCGAAGAGGGACTGGCCGACATGCGAGTGATCGAGGCCATCCTGAAATCCGCCGAGACCGGCAAGGCGGTGGCGGTGGCGAAAGGTTGACGGACTACAGGAGACTGCCCGTTCGTTTGAAGTGGTCGAGCAGTTCCCGCGGGTCGGCGTACACCGCGTCGGCGTTCAGTTCGGCGTCCGCCCACCCGCCACACCGCACGGCGATCACTTGCACCCCGGCCCGGCGGGCGGCTTCCACGTCGTAGGGGGTGTCGCCCAGCAGCACCGCGGCGTCCGCCGGCAGCCCGACCCGCTTGAGTGCGGCGTGAATGATGTCCGGATCGGGCTTTGACCCCTCGGCGTCGTCCGAACCGGTTGCCGTTTCGACCACCTTGTCCGCCCCGCACAGTTTCATCAACGGGTCGAGTTCTGCTTTCTCCGCGGAACTGGCCACCGCCAGCTTCAGGCCACTGGCCTTCAGCGCACGGAGCAACTCCGCCGTCCCCGGCGTGGCTCTCAGAAGCGGCAGGTACTCCTTCAGGAAGATTTCTCGCCGCCGTTTGCTCACCGCCTTCCCCTTTGACGACTCTGCATCCAGACCGCACACCTCGGGCAACAACTTGTCACCGCCCATGCCGATGAGCGGGCGGACCTGATCGAACGTGACGGTGAAGCCGCCTTCGGTCAACGCACGCTCCCAGGCGTGGGCGTGGGCGTCGTTGCTTTCCACCAGGGTGCCGTCGAGATCGAGCAGCACACCGCGAACACGAGTGGTCATGACCAGTCCGCCTGAAGGAATCGCCGGACGAGTTGCGAACCGCGTGCCGCGCTGCACGCGGAACACTCGATCCACACGCAAGGGGGGTACCTACGGGCTGAGGCGTGGCGATGGGGTGGCGTCGTTCGGGTGGGGGTCATCCTGTCCGGTACATCGGCACACCCCATCCCGGCCGAACTCCATCCTGAGCGACAAGCTATAATCAGAGCGAATCCAACCTCCCATCCGCTGAGGACTCCCCGGGCACACCAGGTCAATTCCATCGTTGACGGGCCGTGAGCGATGGGCGAAGGTGGTGGTCACTGGCGGAGGGTCGAAACGTGACCGACGAGCAGCGGCTGGCACTGAGGCAGGCGGTGACGTTCGCGGTCGGGTGTGCCGGTGGGTCGCCGGATGTGCGGGTGTGGCCACGTCTGTTCTGCAGCCCGCCGCCGACTCAGGTTGTGGTCGGTCTGGGGGCGGCCGGACCCGACGGCGAAGGTCTTCCGCCGCCCCGCCCGCTCACCCCAACCCAATTGCTCGGGTTGGCGGCACTGCTCGAAGACGACACGTTCATCCCGAATGCGCTGGCCGATTTCATGCTCGATAAGGGCTACGACTACGCGGTGGCGGTGGCCGAGAAGGCGCGAAAAGAGGAACGGGAGTGCATCGCCGAGCGGTTGTACGGCGAGTCGAGCCGTGCCAGGAATGGGGACGGCGAAGTGAACGCACGGCTATCGCGGGCCTTGTCATCAATCGCTGACGATCTGGTGTTCGGCGTACCTGCCACCGTCCCGCAAGCGACGGGATGACCGTGCGGTTGCCTAGGGATGCCAGACGGGGGAAAGATCACACGGTTTGTCCGCGACCCGAGCGGCCAATACACCTGACCGTTCTCGCCCCTTCCGCGTCCCTCACTCGGGAGAAGTTATGCCCCTGCGTTCGCGATCACTCTTGGCCGCGGCCTTCCTCACCGTCGCGGGTTCCACCGGGCGGGCTGATGACTGGCCGCAGTGGATGGGACCGAACCGCGACGGCGTGTGGAAGGAGGCCGGCATTCTCGACAAGTTCCCGGCCGAAGGGCCGAAGGAACTGTGGCGCATCCCGATCGGCGGCGGGTACGCCGGGCCGGCGGTGGCCGGGGGACGAGTGTACGTCGCCGACAAGAAGTTGAAGGACGGGGTGAAGGATCCGACCAACGCGTTCGACGTGAGCAAGACTGAAAGTTCAGAACGCCTCCTCTGCCTGGATGCCAAAACCGGCAAGGAGATCTGGAAGTACGAGTACGAGTGCCCGTACACGATCAGCTACCGCGAAGGGCCGCGCTGCACGCCGACCGTCAGCGACGGGAAGGTGTACTTCCTGGGGGCGATGGGTGACTTCGCCTGTCTCGACGCCAAGACCGGCAAGGAGATCTGGAAGAAGAACTTCCCGAAGGACTACGAGGCCAAGGTGCAGATCTGGGGCTTCTCCGGGCACCCGCTCGTGTACAAGAACCTGGTGATCGCACTCGTCGGCGGGAAGGACGCGGTCGCCGTCGCGTTCGACAAGGACACCGGCAAGGAGGTGTGGAAGGCCCTGTCGGCGAAGGACGCCGGGTACTGCCCGCCGACGCTGATCGAGGCGGGCGGCGTCAAGCAACTGGTGATCTGGCATGCCGAGGCGATCAACGGCCTCAACCCGGAAACCGGTGAGGTGTACTGGAAGTTCCCAATCAAGCCGAACTCGTCGATGTCGATCATGGCCCCGCGGCTCGTCGGGGATTACCTCTATGCCGGCGGGAACGGCGGGGCGCAGGTGGCGCTCAAGATGTCGAAGGAGAAGCCCGAGGCGAAGATCGCCTGGCAGCAAGAGGCGGTCGCGCAGGGGAAGAAGGCCGGCCCCCTCGGCATGGCCCCGATCAACATGACCCCGTTCGCCGAGGAGGGCGTCGTCTACGGTGTCGATCAGCCCGGCATGTTCCGCGCCTTCAAGGCGGAAACGGGCGAGCGGCTGTGGTGGACGTTCAAGCCGGTTCTCGGCAAGGAAGAAGAGGAAGACTTCAAGGCGGCGGGGACGGGGACGGCGTTCATCGTGAAGAACGGGGACCGATTCTTCCTGTTCGCCGACAACGGTGCCCTGATCATCGCCAAGTTGACGCCGAAGGGGTACGAGGAGGTGAGCCGGACCGATCTGAAGATCGCGCTCACCCAGAATGCGTTCGGCCGGAAGGTGGTGTGGTGCCACCCGGCGTTTGCGGACAAGTGCATCTTCGTGCGGAACGACAAGGAAATCGTCTGCTACTCCCTGGCGAAGTGACACATCCCGTTCGCCGGTTCACACGCCCTGTGCGAACCGGCGAACGGCGCACTTCCTCGAATGCAATTTCAGTTGGCGTGTCGGCGTGTGAGTCGTCACCATAGCGGGCACCACCCGCCGTTTGGTCAATCGCCATGACCTGCCTTCGTTTTGGTCTGCTGTCGTTCGCGCTCCTGACTCTCGTCTCGCGAGTGACTGCTCAGGCGGAGAAGCCGGCTGATCCGAAGGGCGGGAACGCAGTCGCCACCACGATGGCCTTCGCCCACCTGTACGGCTCGCCAGACGCCCTCGCCCCGGCAAAAGACAGGGCGCTGAAGACGAAATTTATTGCCGGTCTCGGGAAGTCGCCCGAACTGACGTGGGACACGGCGAGCGCGTTCCTCGACAAAGACACGTTTCGGAAGTTGTCCGGAGGGAAGGACGCCATCTCGGTGGAAGCGATGGGGCAACTGGTAGGCGACAAGACGCCGCAGTCGCGGAAGGACATGAACGCCAAGACTCGCCTGCACGCCGACCTGCTCAGCACCCAGTTCGACCTGATCGAAGAACAGCACCGCAAGCCTGCCGAACAACTGGTGGCGTGGGTGGTGAAGAACTACCAGGCCGGGAAGCCGCTGGGGGTGATCGTCATCTGTACCGGGAACACCCGCCGCAGCATGCTGGGGGCGACGATGGGGAACGTGGCCGCCGCGTACAGCGGCCTGCCCGACGTGCGGTTCCACAGCGGCGGCACCGAACCGGACACCATCAACCCGCGGACGATCGCCACCCTCAAGGAGATTGGCCTCGACATCGAGGCGACAGGTAAAGAGGCGGCCCGCGGGAAGAAGGGGGCGGAGAACCCGATCTACCGCGTGCGGTGGGGGAAGGGGTTGGAGACGAACGAGTTCTCCAAGACGTACACCGACGCGTCGAACCCGCAGGAGAACTTCGCCGCGATCCTGGTGTGTAGCGAAGCCGAGACCGCCTGCCCGAACGTGACCGGCGCGACCGCCCGCATCCCGGCGCTCTACCTCGACCCGAAGGCGTTCGACGGAGCGGCGTTCGAGTCGGCGAAGTACGCCGAGCGACGGGACGACATGGGTCGGCTCATGCTGAGCGTGATGACACAGGCCCGTCGCCGGCTAGAAGTGGACGGCAAACTGAAGTGACGCTGGGTCCGCGCGTCGGCGAACGGTTGACGCCTGCCCAATTCTCAAGATGTCCTGGGTTTTCAGGCGGATGCGAACCATCGCGCCGTTACCGATACCTCTTGCGGCGAAGTTAGGATCGGGTACGGTAGTCGTCAGTTGATCGCCGGATCACCCCGCCATTCTGGGAGTGCCCATGACGTTCCTCCGCCGTTCCTCCCTGCTCGCCGGGTTCGCCCTCGCCGGGACGATCGCCGTGGCTGACGAGCCGAAGACCGCGACGCCGGCCAAGGTGGCACCGGCCGAAAAGAAAGATGACGCCAAGACGGAGAAGCAGAAGGCGGAGGACGAGGCCAAGCGGCTCCAGGAGGAGATCGACAAGGCCCAGCGGGAGTACGAGGCGCAGATCAAGAAGGCCCAACAGGAAGGCGAAAAGCTGGCCAGCCACAAGTTGCTCAAGGAAGTGAAGTTGTCTGGCAAGAACGGCAACGGCCTGCAAACGCTCGCCGTGGACGGCGACGGCCGGGTGCTCGCCCTGGTCGCCCCGCCGCGGGGGTTCAGCGCGAACCAGAAGGGCGTGACGAGCGCCGTCCACATCCTCGACGGGGACGGCAAGGAGACCGACAAGCTGACCGTGGACTTCCATGCTACCGCCGTGAACGCCGCGCCGGACGGCACCATCTTCGTGGCCGGAGACGGCAAGTTCGCCAAGTTCGACAAGAAGGGGAAGCCGGTCGGGGAGACGGTGGAACTGCCGTTCATCGCCGAAGCGCTCAAAGACAAGGACAAGATGAAGGCGAAGGCGGAGAAGCAGATCAAGGACCAGAAGGAGTCATTCCAGAAAATCGTCCAGCAGTACAAGGACCGCATGGCCAAGCTGGAGGAGAAGGAGAAGGCGGCCAAGGCGAAGGGCGAGGAGTTGAGCAAGGCCGACGCCACCCAACTCAAGCAGTCCAAGCAGATCCTGGACAGCTACAAGGAGACGGAGAAGTACTACGACTCGATGACCGTCGAGAGCGTGCTGGAAGGCATGCTCGGGCGGGTGAAGATCGTGAACAGCGTGTCCGCCAACGAGAAGGAACTGTTCCTCGTGTGTGGCGAGACCGAGGGCTACGGTTACGCGCTGTGGCGGATGGACCTTGATCTGAAGAACCCGAAGCAGATCAAGAGCGGGATGAGCGGGTGCTGCGGGCAAATGGACGTCCAGTGCTGCGGCGGGGACATCGTGGTGGCGGAGAACACCAAACACCGCTTCGCCCGGTACGACCGTGACGGCAAGGAACTGGCGACCGGTGGCAAGCAGGGCAAGGAGACCGAGCCGGGGTGCTTCGGCGGGTGCTGCAACCCGATGAACGTGAAGGGTTGCGGGGAAGACATCCTCACCGCGGAGTCCGAAGGGCTGATCAAGAAGTTCGGCCCGTCCGGCGAGTTCAAGGGGATCGTCGGCAGTGTGGCCATCAGCGGTGGGTGCAAGAACGTGGCCGTCGGGGCGAACGCCGACGCCAGCCGCGTCTACTTCTGCGACCAGCCCGGTAGTCGGGTGCTCATCCTCGCCAAGAAAGAGGACAAGGAAGAGAAGAAGCCCGAGCCGAAGAAGGACGGGAAGTAACCACCCGAACCCACCGCACAGAGACTTCCCATGACCCTGCTCAAACGCCGCCTGTTCTTGAAAGCCGCTGCCGCCCTCACCCTGGGGGCGGTGGCCGCCGCCGCCGAGCCGTCCGAGAAGAAGGACGCGCTCACCCTGGTGGTGATGGACCCGCTCGCCGCCCCGAACGCCTGTGCCTGTGTCCAGGGGTACGCACAGCGGGACTACGAGAAACTGGCCAAGCACCTTGGCGAGAAGCTCGGACGGCCGGTGAACGTGTTCTTCGGCTCGTCGCTTGCCGGGGTGATGGCGAAGAAGTCGGACGGCAAGGCCGACATCATCATCGGCAAGGACTCCATGGTGCGGCACGAGGCGAAGGAGGAAAAGCTGGGGGCGGTGCCGGTGGCCGCCCTGAGCGGGAGCGACGGCAAGACCACCATGACGGGGCTGGTGGTGGTGTACGGCAAGGACGCGGCCCTCACCGCGTCCGACCTGAAAGGGTACAAGGTGCTGTTCGGCGAGGCGTCGGCCGCCGAAAAGCACGCCGCCCCGCTCGCCCTGTTCAAAGACCTCGGCGTGGACATGCCGGCCAAGCCGGACACCTGCCCCACCTGCACCGAAGGGGCGAAGACGGTGGTGGACGCCGGCAAGAAGGGCGAGAAGATGGCGGCCGTCATCTCCAGCTACGCCAAGCCGCTGCTCGAAGGGTGCGGCACGGTGCAGAAGGGAGACCTGCGGGTGGTCGGCGAGACCGACCCGGTGCCGTTCATCGTCGCGTTCGTGAACGAGAAACTGCCCGAGGTCACCCGCACCGAGATCCAGAAGATCCTACTCGGCGTCGGGAAAGAGAAGAACCTGTTAACCGCTCTGGAAACGAAAGACGGGTTCGTCGAGCTGCCGGCTAAAAAAAAGTAGTCCGTGAGGACACGAAGGCCCCCGCAACTCCGGTCGGCTGGACCGGGTGGCGGGGGCTGCGTCGTGACGGGCGGGTGGACTGGCTACCGGACAAGTTGCCGGCGAAGGCCGACCCGGTGTGGACGGTCGATGTCACATCTCCCGGTCTCGGCGGGGTCGCCGCCACTTCCGATTTCGTCCTCTTCTCCGACCGCGGGCTGAACGACACCGCCGACGTGTGGAAGTGCGTGTCCGCCGCCGACGGCAAGGAGGTGTGGTCGCACCTCACCCTCTGCAAGGGCACGCTCGACTACGGCAACTCCCCGCGGGCCACCCCGCTCATCCACGGTGAGTTTGTCTACCTGTTCGGCGCGTTCGGCCATCTCACCTGCGTGAAGCTGAAATCGGGCGAGGTGGAGTGGGAGTTGAACCTCCGCGACGAGTTCGAGCCGACCGACAAGCCGAAATGGGGGGCGTGTTCGTCGCCGCTCATTGCCGACAGCAAGTTGATCGTGAATCCCGGTGCGAAGGACGCGAGTCTGGTCGCCCTCGACCCGAAGTCGGGAAAGACGCTGTGGAAGACGCCGGGCAAGCCGGCCGGGTACGGGTCACACCTCGCAGGCACGTTCGGCGGGGTGAGCCAGATTGTGGGGCATGACGCCGACACCCTCGGCGGGTGGGACGTGGCCACCGGCAAGCGGCTGTGGACGGTCAAGCCGGGTTCGCCGAACGACTTCAACGTACCCACCCCGATCGACGTGGGCGGGAAACTCCTAGTCAGCACCGAAAACAACGGCACCCGGCTGTTCCAGTTCGGCACCGACGGCAAGATCGACCCGAAGCCGGTGGCCACGAACAAGAACCTCGCCCCGGACACCAACACGCCGGTGGTGGTGGGTGACCGCGTGCTGGGCGTGTGGAAGCGGCTGTACGCGCTCGACCTGAAAAACGGACTGAAGGCGAAGTGGGACGAGGGCGACACGGTGTTCGGCAAATACACGGCGGTGGTGGCGACCGACAAACTGGCGCTGGCCGTCACCCTGGAAGCCGACCTGATCCTGTTCGACCCGCTGGCCGATGAGTGGAAAGGACTCGGGCGGCTGAAAGCGATCAAGGGCGAGAAGGGACTGTACTCGCACCCGGCGTTCGTCGGCAAGCGGGCGTACCTCCGCGGTGGCTCGGCCGTGGTGTGCATCGACCTCGACGGCTGACCCACGACCCGGATCACCTCTTGCGGGTCGACTGCTCGCGGATCACGGAGACCTGCTTGTCCAGGTCCGCGTGAGTGCCCGCGAGCGTGAACTTCAATTCCGGGTGATTCGCGGACAGTATCAGCGCCGCCTCGTCGCAGATACGGGTTCGCAACCACTTCTCTTCCTTCCCGGGCACTTCGCAATAGCTCCGATACCCTTCCCGTGTGTCGGTCAGCAGCGGCCCGAGCACTTCCACGTCCCAAGGCACCTTCACACTCTCGAGGACCAGGCAGACGGTCTGGTGACGCTGGTGGCCGGCACCCTTGAGGTACTTCTGGAACACACCCTTCGCCGCCTCCGGGGCACGTTCGGCGAGGGCCGTCAACATGAAATGCCCGTCGCCGTACATCGAGGTCTCCGCGGCCGGCAGCCAGGCAACCAGCGGTGCCAACCGCTCGAGGAGCAACTTCGCGTTTCTGATCGCGGGGAGGGCGGCTAGCACGTCGCGCGGACATTCGGCCCGTTTGAACACTCCGGCGAGGGCGGCGCGGACGTCCGACTGATCGCACCACGACACCCCCTTAAGGAAGTGTTCCGTCCACACTCCGCACGCGACCGCCCGGAGGAGGGAGTCGTCCTTGCCGACGTCCAGTTTCTCCAACCGCCCGGCGATGAGCTTCGCGCTCTCCTTGGGGTAGTAGTACAGCAGCCGCGTCGCGGCCTCGCACTGCCGGTGACTTCCGAAGTACCACCCGTTCGTCACCTTGCCGTTGAAGGCACTTTCGGTGGCGTAGTCGGCCAGGAGCGAGTCGAACAGCTTCTTGGCCGGCTCCTCGCCGCCCCACGCGGCCCGCACGTCGGCACACAGCTTCGCGTCGTGGACCGGGCTACTGATGTGGATGATCGATGTGCCCTTGCGACGGACGGCCGAGTACTCTCGGCCGACGATCTGGCCGACGGCGACAAAGCACACGTCCCCGACCGTGACCGTGTAGGACTTTAGAAGGGGGACATCTTCTTCGCCCCCGACTACCCCGTCGCGTGCCTTCTGGCGTGCTTCCTCTCTCGCCTTGTAGACCGTCGCCTCCGCCGGGTTGACCGGATTGATGTCCAGTTCGCTGCAATGCCACATCCCGCCGAAACTGCTGGGGAAGCTGGCGATGACTATCTCGGTGGGCGTCTTGTCGTCGAGCGCATCCAGCAAATGGGGGAGGGCGTCCGGGCCGAGCGCGATCAGGTCGCGGAGAACCTGCCACCGTTTCTCCTGGTCGTCGGTGAACAGGTTGGCGACGTACGACTTGTCGGAGACGGGTGCGAAGACAGGGCCGTCCATGCCGGGTGACAGGCCGACGATGTCGCTGTTCAGCTTGGCCAGGTCGGCGATCATCCCCTTGATGCGTTTGGTCAGCCCCTCATCGACCGCCGGCCGTTTGGCCATCTTGATGTCGGGGATCGTTCCCAGCTTCACCGTGAGTTCGGGCGGCTTCGCCTTCGGCTCATCCGCTGTCGCCGGGCTGAGGTGGGAACCGGCGAGAAGTGCCAACACGACCCCGATCGCGAGAAGAGTCCTCATCTCGGTCCTCCTGCGGGAACGCTTCGGCCGAGGCTTGACAAACCGGACGGACCCCTACTCCTTACCCCAATCGGCCGGCAACCCCCTCTTGGTCGCGGTGACGATTTCCCGAATGGCCTTCCGGTCGGCGGCGGAGAGGTGGGCGAACGCCTCGGTCTTGTCCCGGCCGGTCAGCACCTCGTTCAACCGCTTCCAGACCATCACTTTCACCTCGGCCGGCAGGTCGTCGAACGCCCGCGAATAGATGAGGTAACTGCACGGATACTTGAAAAGTCGGGACTTCAGGTCGAACTGCCGCAGCGACCGCCCCGCACCGTCCTCGGGCCCACGTTTGGCGAACTGCTCCGCGAACCCGGACGTGCCCTTCACCTCGTCCTCCAGTTTCACCTCGCCCGTGTACAGCAGCCCGCGAACCACATCTTCCGCCGCCAATTCGATCCGCCGCATGTGGCTCGCCCGGCGAAGGTCCGCCGTCTCCGCTTTGTCTTCCTTCATCAGTTCCAGATGCCGAAGCGCCTCGTTGGCGGTGAGGGTGGCCCGAGACAGTCGGTTGTGGACGTCCGCCTGGTGTTCCAGCACCAGCAGGGCGACGATGTCGCTGTGCGGCGTCAGGTACGCCTTCACCGGGAAGCGGTCCTTCAGGTCGGTCAGGTTTTGGTTGGGCGTGCGGTCCTCGGCGTCCGGGCTTTTCGTGTTCGCCAGCACCCAGTTGCCGCGGTGCTGCACCTTCCCGTGCGTGCCGGTCACATACCACCCGCCCCAGCGATCGGACAGCGGCGTGCCCGGCTCCACGAGGGCCGATCCGGCCGAGAAGACCGGTGTGCCCGTGCGGTCTGGGAACACGGACCTCAGGATGTGCCCCGGCTGGTTTCGCGTGCGTGCGGAGTTGTGGCACCGCAGGCACGAATCGGTGTGACGGAGGAACCCCGTCGGGGCGTCCGCCTTCTGGTCGAAGGTGTAGAACGCGGTGCCCAACTCCGGGTCGGGGGTGGACAGTTCGACCACCTCCCCGCCGGGCACATATCCGACGTACACGTCGTCGTTGAAGTACAGCGCCCGCGGCGTCCGCGGGGTGATCTTCTCGGACTGGAAACTGGTTTTGGAGAACACCAACGTCTGCGACGATTCTGACACCCCAAGCTCAGCGAGAAGGGACTTCAGATACCCCTGACCTTCGACGTGCTTGAACGACACCTTCCCGGCGTCGATCTTCGACTGTAACCGCAACACCTCGTTCGTCGGCTCGTCAGCCCAGCCCGCCAGTCCGAATGTAAGGATACATGCGGCCGCGGCACCAAAGCGGGACATGGCACACCTCACCTTGGCTATACGATTTGAACTCTCCCAACCGTTCTT
>Ga0105237_10007747_pt1 | contig 11720 bp, 10 predicted proteins | sample KBSC24metaG_FD_81520 | JGI IMG/M metagenome (GOLD analysis project Ga0105237, IMG submission 81520) | Corn rhizosphere microbial communities from Kellogg Biological Station, Michigan, USA - KBS C2-4 metaG | ecosystem: Host-associated > Plants > Roots > Rhizosphere > Soil | place: Michigan, USA... | reverse complement strand
ATGTCGGCGCGCAGCTGGCTGTCGAGCCAGACCTGGACGGTTTCGCGGAAACTGCCGACCATCACGCCGACCGCAACCATCATCGAGATGGCGGTGGCGAGCGCAGTCACGACGATAGAGGTTCGAGCCAGTGCGGCGACCAGACTGCGGCCCGCGATCAGACCTGCAGCGCCGGGAATCTGCTTCAGAACGCCCCGTAGCAGTCGAATGATGCCCGTGACGAAGGCAGGAGACACCAGCGCGGCGGCGGTCACCGCCGAGAGGGTGGCTACGTAGCCGAGAACGGGACGTCCGCCGATGGGCCCAAACTGGCAGAGCACGATGGCGAGAATTGCGGCAAACGAAGCGAGCACCAGATCCCTGCGGACGTGGAGTCGGGCTTCGTGCTCCCGGGAGTCGCGGCGCATCGCTTCGGCGGGTGCGACGCGGGCGGCTTCGCGGGCGGGAATCAGCGCGGAAAAGAAGGCGACGGCGGTCCCGGTGATCAGAGCGCTGATTACGGTTCCGGCCGAAACGGTGACGGCTCCCGGTGCACTGGTTGTGAAGAGGGCGTTCACAGTATCGGAAATCATCCCGATGATCAGTCCCGCGAGCAGCCGCCCCAGGCCGATTCCCGCCAGGGAGCCGAGGAGACCGAGAATGGCCGCCTCCCCGAGGAACATAAAAAGGACACCCTGGGAACTGGTACCGATGGCGCGCAGAATCCCGATTTCCGTGCGTCGCCTGACAACACTGACGGCGATGGTGTTGTAGATCAGGAAAGCCCCTACCAGCAGCGAAATGTAACTCAATATCCGCAGATTCCAGCGGAACGCGCGCAGCATCCGCCGGTTTTCTTCGCTGCGAGCTCCGGGCGTCTGAACCGTGTAGGTTTCGGGAACGTGGGCGCGCATAGCGGTGGCAACTTTCTCGGGATCTTCGCCGGGATCGAGAAAGACTTCAATGCGGTCCAGCTTGCCGTACATGTCGAGTAGCTGCTGGGCGGCGGCGATATCGATGCCCGCCCAACTGGTGTTTTGCCCTTCAGCGATACTCTGCACCCGGAACTGTGCAGAGTGGCTGCGGCCTTTCAGCGTGATCGAGTCACCTTTTTTAAGGTGCAGGCGGGCGGCCAGATCGCTCGAAAGCACTGCGGAGGTTTCCAGTTCCGCGCTGGAAAACGTGCCGTCATCCCGGAGCCCCGCGGCAATCACGTCGATGCCGTACAGAGTGGTAGAACCGCGCCCTTCGATTACGACAGGCTGCTCGATGGCGGGCGCAAACCGAGCGTTCAGCGGAAGAGCGGCCAGTTCGCCGATGTAGCGCTCATCCACGCTACCGTTGGCGGTGATATCGAAATCGACTTTGCCGACCAGCGTGGTGAGGGAGGACTGAAACGATCCCGTCGCCGCGTCGCCGGCGAGTTCAATGGCGATGACGACAGCAACGCCGAGCGCGATGGAAACCAGTGTCAGTACCGAGCGAATGGGATCGCCCTGGAGCGGACGCAGGATCAGTTGCCGGAAGAGCCTCAATAATCCACTCTCTCGATCCGGCCATCCCGCATGCGCACCTGAACGTCGGCGATCGCGGCAGCTTCCGAGCTGTGAGTAGCCATCACGACGGCGGCTCCGAACTCGGCGGCAGCCCGACGAATCAGTTTCAGCACCTGATCGCCGCTCGCCGTGTCCAGATTGCCGGTCGGCTCGTCAGCTACAAGGATTTTAGGGTCATGCACGAGAGCGCGGGCGATGGCAACGCGCTGCATCTGCCCTCCCGAGAGCTGGTAGGGGAGGGACTGGGCTTTGTGCTCCAGTTCCACCCAGCGCAGACGTTCCAGAGCCTTGGCTTCGGTATTCTTCGCCCCGGCGAGCAGCAGCGGAAGTTCCACGTTTTCCACCGCGGTGAGCGACGGCAGCAACTGAAAGAACTGAAAAACGAAGCCAATTTCGTTGCGGCGCATGGCGGTCAGCGCGCTGTCGCCGAGTTGCGAGGTCCGCTTGCCGGCAACCAGCACGTCCCCGGAGGTGGGGAAATCCATCGCGCCGCAGAGGTTCAGGAGGGTCGTTTTCCCGCAGCCGCTTCGACCGAGGAGGGCGGTGACCTTTCCCGCGGCGAAGTCGAACGAGACGCCACGGAGGGCTTCGACGCCGCCTTCGTAGTTCTTTTTGACGTCGATGACCTGAATGGCGGGTGTCGCGGGTCCGGAATGGGGTTGGGGAACCAGTTTAAGTCTCTCTTTTTCAGTTTAGGCCGGGGCTCAATTTGGGCCCTCCTGTTGGATTCCCGTGAATCCGGACCGGATGGTTTTACACAGCTCGGGTAGTTGGTGTATTCTGGGGATGCTCTTGCTTTAATCCGCGCGTTTCGAGAATGACGCTTGCCCCGCTAAGGTCTCAGAATCGCGACGATATGGAAACTCGCCGTCTCGCAGCCGCCCAGGAGCTGCTGAACGGCGTAACTCAATCACAGGTTGCGCGCCGCTATGGCGTCAGCCGGACGACTGCGTCCCGCTGGCACCGTTCCATCGTCGTCAAGGGCGTGGATGCAATGCGCAAGCGCCGGGCGACCGGCCGCCCCAGCAGACTGACCGCAGACCAGGTGGACTCGATCCGCAAGATGTATCTGGATGGGGCCGCTGCTTACGGCTTCTCCTCTGATCGCTGGACCACCGGTAAACTCGCGGAAGCCATCGAAAACAAGTTCGGCATTCGGTATGACCAGGATCACGTCGGACGCCTGATGCACAAGTTTGGTTTGCGGGAACGCCGTTTCGTGTATTCGCCTGCCGTTTATCAACCGGCGGCTGTGCATGCCGAAGTCACGATGACCGCGGCCAGCTAGGGCTATAGATTTGACAGATTAGTAGAGGGGGTCAGCGCCCCCTCTATTTTTTGTAAAATGCGTCAGGGTCGTGTGCCGGAGCTGATCACTTCACCCACGGCACGCGCCAGGCAGTATGGAACCAGCGCGCACGCAGTGGCCATCATGGCGCATTCCGCCAGTTCCCGTTCCGTCGGTGCTTTACGGAATGCCTGGACCAGAATAAAAATACCTGCGAGCGCGCCAAGAATCGCAAGCATCCACAAAGCACGTTTCAGTGTCGCCATAGTGTTTCCAGCGGGTCACACTATCATCCGACCGATTTCCGTGTCAATTGGGGAAAGAATCAGAATGTCCTGCTCCGATCGCGCCACAGATACACGACTGGCTGTTTACGGAACGCTGGCGCCAGGCCGGGTGAATCACCACCAGTTAGCTGATCTAAAGGGACAGTGGCAGCGCGGAACGGTGCGAGGCAAGCTCGTTCAAGCGGGTTGGGGAGCCGCGCTCGGCTTCCCTGGATTGATACTCGACTCGTCAGGGCCGCTGGTGGAGGTTTTCCTTTTCGAGTCATTGGACCTCCGGGACCACTGGTCGCGTCTTGACGCGTATGAAGGCTCTGGCTACTGGCGGGTGGTCACACAGGTTCGCGTGGCAGATGGCGAACTCAGTGCGTATATTTACGTGCTCGCTGATTGATTCCGGTGGGCCACTGAGTAGCTCGAGTCATGCGGGCCGGCCCAGCAGGCGCAGGGCGAGGGATCTCGAAAGGTTCAGCAGGAACTTCGCAGCCAGTTCCGGCCGCGAATTGAGCAGACGATTCAAAGTTCGCTCATCCAGCACCAGAAATCGCGCGCGTTTTCCTGAAGCATATACATCCGCTGTTCTTCGGGTGTGCAGCAACATCGCGAATTCGCCAAACATCTCACCTTGTTCATAGCGCGCAATCGTGGCGCCCTGCGAGCGAACTTCGGCAGCACCCTCCAGCACCACGAATGCCGGATGCGTGTCTTGCCCCTTCACAATGAGGTGCTGGCCGTCGGCGCATTCCAGCAACTGGCTGCGTTCGAGGAAGGCGCTGACTTGCTCTTCGGAAAAGCCTTCAAAGGCCCCTGCGCGATTACAGGGGCGGCTCAGCAGGCCAAAAGCCTCGGACCAGGAAGCACCTTCGAGAGAAGCGGTGGCTATGACTGGCGGCTCATCCGGCAACAACGCCCGTATCCGAGCAGCAAGTTCCACGTCTTCAATTCCCTTCGGCAGATAAGGGACGAGTGGAGAACGCATGGCGCGCATGTGCGCCAGATCAGGAACGATGAGAACCAGCGGGGCGACGACACCGAAGCCAGCCACTTCGAAGAGCGCCGCGTAAGGGCGGAAGCCAAGGCTCGCATAGAGATTAAGCAGGTGAGGCTGGCAAAAGCAGAAAACCAGTTCGACTCCGCGTTCGATCTGAATCCGTCCCGCCTCGACGATCATGCGGAAGGGGAGCGGTGAGCTGCGGTGCTCGGGCTTAACCAGAAAGCGAATATTGAAAGCCATTCGCGAGCGGGGTACAACCGACAGAAACCGCGGAATTTCAAATTCGCGCTCGAAATGTTCGGGAAAGGCGTCCCCATTCGGACTGCCGACGATAATCCCTAAAGTACCGGCCAGTTCGCCGTTGATCTGCGCCTGCAGTACATGAGTAACCTCGCAACCCTCGTCACGCACAATACGACTTTGATGGTCGGCATCTCCGCGCATGATGCCCATTTCGCCACAGAAGATCTCATAGATGAGTTGATAGCAGCGTTCACGCTGCTCTTCGTTCGCGAGCGAGATCAGGATTTCGGCCATGGGAAACGCCTCCGCCGCCTTCTATAATCCGCGAGGTCGCGAAAGCGGTCGCAGTATTTGCGGAATGTATCACGAATTCAGGCGAAACTCATAGTACTGCGGTGTGAGTGGCTGGTGCAGGTCTAAGCCAGAGCTGGCCAGTCGTACGCAGAGTCTGGGACCCGAGCTGTACAGTTCAGTTAGAAGGGTGTCCAGGAATGCGCGATCTCCATATGTTTCCGGTAAATTCACCGAGGGTGAGCAAGAGATTGCTGCGCGCAACGTCAATCTCGATAAAATTTACGGGGACATTGGCGAGCGAAAGGCCCGAAGTGTGGAAATGCTGGACTGCCAGTGCCGCGCCAGATGGTTGCTTCGTCTCTCTATCCAGTGGCTGCGCCCAGACACACCGAAATCCGTCGCGCTGCGAGATGAAGTACAGCGAATTGCCGTCAGGCGACCATCTCGGCTTATCCGCCCAAGCATCTTCATCTACAATCGGAATCCAGCTATCTATAGCTCCCGGGCTACCGTCTTTCAGGGGTACTACATATATCCGGGAATCTCCCTGCGTTCGCACCGCTTCCACGGCAAGCCATCGGTCGTCTGGCGAGTATTTAGCCTGAAACAGATTCATGCCTTCCCGCCGAAGAAACACCGACTCCGTTTTCGATGAAAGATTTAATACCCGGACCTCAGCGGAACTATGGTCCTTTTTAAACAGGAGCCGTTGATTATCTCGAGAGCAGGACCAGATAAAACCACTTCCATCGCCCACTCTTTCAGCGGGTCCGCCTCTCACCGGCACTGTATAGATTCCCTGGTTCGCCCCCCTGTTCGTGTAAGCGACACGCGATCCGTCGCGAAAGAAGACCGGGTGCCATTCCGGGTCAGCAGTGGCAGCCAGGGCAACCTCGTCTCCAGTCTGGATGTCTTTTATATACACGTCGTATCCCCTGGAACGGTCGGACGAGAAGGCAACATATCTGCCGTCCTCCGTTGTGTCTGGCGTAACCTCGGACGCCGTACTCTCGGTAATTCGCTGGAACTTCCCCGTCACTTTCATGCGGTTAGGCTCGATGGGAAGTGACCAGATTGCTGTGTGCTCGGTCAGGCTCGCAAAAACGAGGTGACCGTCTGCAAGGGAGGGATTCACGTCACTGCCAGTGCCGAACGTGAGTTGCTCGGCAGGAGAACCGGCATGTGGATCCTGTGAGGGCAGGCGGATGCTCCAAATATTTACCGCATCTCCTCGCTTAGCGGAGAACAGGACGTGATCACCCGACCAGGCGGCAGGCCGCGGCAGTGTCATTCCCATTTCGAGCGCGAACTCCTGTTTCCTAAGGACAGAGAACACCCCTGTGCGCACCACAGGTGAGCCATTCAAGGGGATCACGAACCAGTCCGCGACCGATTCCGGAACTGTCCTCGAAACGAGCAAGTGTCTTGAATCCGAGGCCCAAACCGGTGCACCCGAGATTTCCGGGCCGACCCGTTCTGGCGGTCCGCCGGAAGCCGGCATGACATACATCACGCCATTTGAAAAGCCGGACGTTCGATCGGTATCGGCATTCACCCAAAAAGCAAGCCACTTCCCGTCTGGTGAAAATCGTGGATCTCTGCCGAAGGAGGCAATCCGTATGGGGTCGCCTCCAATTGCGGGGACGATGTAAATACCGCCGCCGTCGCCTTCGCGGCGGAAAGCGACTCTGCTGCCATCGGGAGAGAAGGTGGGCTGATGCGTATCAGCATCGAAATGCGTTAACTGTATTCCCCTTGCCGGAGTGGATATCTGCTTCAGCCAGATGTTGAGGTGGCCGCCATTGCGGTCTGAAGCGTAGGCGAGGAACTTGCCGTCAGGCGAGATGGCCGGGTCGGTTGAGAGACCCAAATCGTCTGTGAGTTGCTCAAGAATACGTGGGGGCTCAGGCCGGGTGGATAGCCGCCAGGCCGCGAAAACTGAGAAGACGGCAATTGCCAACCCCAAAAGGATGGCGTCTCTCAGTATTCTTCGCGCCACAGGGGGCAGCGACTTCGATCTTATCGTCACCTGGGCTGGCGGCGGTACGCCTCGAATTGCGCCTCTGTCCTGCATCACGGGAGCGATGAATCGGTAGCCCTGCTTAGGCAGGGTCTCGATATAGCGAGGCGAGTCTGCGGAATCAGCTAAGGCCTGCCGGAGCCGGGTCAGTGCGGAGTTGAGGCCATGCTCGAAATCGACAAAGGTTTTATCCGGCCATAACCGCTGGCGCAGCTCCTCGCGTGTAACCACCTCGCCTGGCCGCTCCAGAAACATTAAAAGTACTTTGAGCGGCTGACCCTGAACTCTGATGCGGACCCCTTGTTTGCGCACTTCCCTCGCGCGCATGTCCACCTCAAACACTCCGAAACGGAATACCCTGGCGTCGCCACTGACGGGGTCGCTGGTCACGCAGATCTGGATTCTAACACTCCGACGCTACCCACAGTTACCGCGTCGCGTGTAATTTTCCACTATGTGCGCCCTTTTTCAGCTATTTACGCCGTGTTGAAGATGTGAGGGGCAGGTGCGTGCGAAATCCCGGGCTCTCCGGCGAAACTCCTTTCAGTTCGTTTTGGATGACGGGTTCCTTTAGGCTTCAGCTGGAGTCAGAAGTTAAAGGGCATCACGCCAGTCGAATTTTAGACGGATTTAATAAAAGGAGAACACTTATGAAAAACACTTTGCTGGTAATTATCGTAATCGCGTGTTCGACCACCGCACTCGTTCGCGCCGATGAAGTGACTGATTGGGGACAGATCTTTCTGAGCGCGACCGTCAAAGCAGGCACTCCCCCCTATGTCGCCCCGCGTTACTCGGCGATCCTCCACTCAGCGGTGTTTGACGCGGTGAACGGAATCAACACGAAATATGCTTCCGTACACGTATCGCCCTCCGCTGCTCCTCCGGGAGCAAGTGCGAAGGCCGCGGCAGTAATGGCTGCTTACACGGTTCTGATCAATCTGTTCCCCGATCAGAAAAGCACTTTTGATGCGGCCCTTCCGGGTTCGCTGGCTGGGATTGCAAGTTCCGCCGCCGCCGAGCACAGCGTCTCGATTCAGCGAGGCATCGTGTGGGGGCAGAGCGTCGCGAACCAAATTCTTGCGTGGCGCGCCACGGACGGCGCTAACGCAGTATTGCCTGCATACACCGGAGGCACTCTTCCCGGCCAGTGGCGCCCCACACCACCCGCTTTCGCACCTGGAGTCGCGCGAGCCTATGCGACGGTGATTCCCTGGATCATTTCGGCGCCGTCTCAATTTCGCCCAGGGCCACCGCCATCTCTCACCAGCCCGATTTACACGGCGGATTTCAACGAAACTAAGACAATGGGGATTATTACCGGTGCGACGCGAACGGCAGAGGAGACTCTCTACGCTCAGTTCTGGCAGACCTCCACCGTGACCTGGCTGTGGGAGAGAACAGCGATTCTGCTCTCGACACAGCACTCCTATTCGCTGATCGAAAATGCCCATTTACTCGCCATCCTGGGGATGGCCATGGCGGATGCGACCATTGCCACTTTCGACGCAAAGTACGCATACGGGTTCTGGAGGCCGGTTACGGCGATTAGGGCTGCCGATACGGACGGCAATCCAGACACCGTTGCTGACCCTGCGTGGACTCCGCTGATCGCGACTCCCGCTCACCCGGAGTATCCTTCGGCCCACTCCATAATCAGCAGTTCGGCCGCGGCGGTCCTGGCAAATTTCTTCGGGGAGAACACATCCTTTTACGTGGACTCGTCTTCCATGCCAGGAGTCACCCGATCTTTTACGTCATTTTCTTCTGCGACCGCGGAGATCAAAAATGCGCGGGTCTTTGGGGGAATTCATTATCGAAATTCATGCAACGTTGGACAAGCCGTGGGTGAGGCCGTGGGTGCCTACGTGGTGGAACACGCGCTACCGGCGGTTCGATGAACGGTGCGGGCTCAACGGCGATGCGGACTACGACGACAGCGAAGTCTCGTGCCAGATGATCCAAGGCTTAACAGCTTGAAAACTGTTATATAATTCGCCACGACAACTGTCCAGACCAGCGGAGCAGGTTTGGACCTGGAGAAGATCTATGACAAAACGTGAATTCGTCATGGGCGGTATGGGCACGGCGTTTGCCCTTGGGCAGGCGGGTGCTGCCTTCGGACAGCAAGCACCTGGCGTCGCGGCCAAACAGGCCAGCCAACCCGCCGGGGGCAAGCGGATTCCAAACCGAATGGCGAAAACCACAAAGCTGTTCAAGAGCCCGCAGGGTTTTCCGAACGGACTCGCTGTCGTGCCTGAGGGGTTATGGATCGGTGAACAAAAACTATCCGGTGCACAGGCGGTCGCATATCACTTACCCGAACCAAAGTCGCTGACCGAAGAGGCCTGGCTGGTGGACTGGAACGGCAAGCTGCTCAAGACGGTTACCACGCCTTCCCGCAACACCAGCGGGATGGCGGTGGGCGGGGGGTATATCTGGATGGTGGCGAATGCGCCGCCCGAGGGGGTCTTTCAGGTGGACATGAACTCGCGGCTCATCAGCCACCGTCAGATCCCGCTTGGTCCGCCCAACGACGGCGGGGGCTGTCATGGCGCGATGTGGCAGGACGGCAAACTGTGGATTGCATCCTTGCGGCTTCGCGGCAATCTTCGCGTGGATCCTGTTACGTGGCGGCCGGAGTTTATGATTCCGTTCTATCAGGCTCCAAACAGGGATCGTTACCACGACATTACGTGGGACAACGGGACCATCTGGCAGGTCATCGGAAATGATAGTAAGAGGTACTCCGAAGGGCGGCCGGGGCTGGTGCGTTATGAAGCGGCCACTGGCAAAGTTCTTGAGACTGTGGACTTCGTTCCGAATTCATTCGACCCCCACGGATTGGTGATGCACGACGGCAAACTCATCAGCTGCGATGCCGGTATTCATCCAGGCTGGCCTAACAACGATAGTCCTGGCGCAGGCTGGATTTTCTCGATTGACTTCGTCTGATGACGCCACCATCGTTTGACCCTTTTCTGAGCCGGTGATAACATACCGCACATGCTGAACAGGCGCCGCGCGCTGATGACGTTCGCGAGATTCCTCGCGGCATCGCCGCTTCTGAAGGCGGATCGCAAGTTCAGCGAGGCGGCGGACCCAGTGCTGCAGCCCGCCAATGTTTTTGACTTTGCAAAGCTCGCTAAAGCAAAACTGGATCCGCTGGCCTGGGACTATATGGACGAGGGTTCGGACGACGAAGCCTCTCTTCGTGACAACCGCAGTTACTTCGATAACATCATCATTCGTCCTCATCTTTTGCAGCATGATGTCAGTAAGATTGATGTCTCCACGACACTTCTCGGCAGGAAGCTCGACCATCCCATTTACATCTCCGTAACCGGCGGTAAGAACTGCTTCTTCAGGAATGGGGAGCAGGAGACAGCTTATGGCGCGGCCGCTTCGAAAACCATGATGATCACCAACGGCGGTATAGAGCAGGTGGTGGCGTCCGGCAAAGGTCCGAAAGTCTGGTGGCAATACACAACTGCGGCGGAACTTCGCACTAAGAATCAGATGGTCACATTTGCTGAGAAGCTCCAGGATCAGGGTTGCTCAGCCATATCAGTAACGGTTGACATCTATCACGTTTCTCACCGTGAACGCAGCATCCACAACGGACTGGTGCGCAACTGGTGTCAGGGCAACGGTGTCCCCCGCGGGGCGGACGGGAAGCTGGCCTACCAGCCAAACGACATCATATGGGCGACGGGTGACTTTCCGGCGGCTCGGCCGTTCCCGACTCCCCAGTGGGACACGCTTCAACGCCTGCGGGAGGCGACCGATCTACCCGTTCTGGTGAAGGGTATTCTCACTGCCGAAGATACTGAACGCGCGGTCAAAAACGGCCTGTCCGGCGTGATTGTTTCGAACCACGGTGCAAGGCAACTCGATCAGGTGGGAGCGACCATTGAGGCGTTGCCTGAGTGCGTACAGGCGGCAAACGGGAAGATCCCCGTCCTGGTGGATGGCGGCTTCCGACGAGGGACCGATGTTTTCAAAGCATTAGCGCTGGGTGCGGCGGCGGTTGGCGTCGGGCGACCGTACCTGTGGGGTTTGGCTGCATTTGGACAACGCGGTGTGGCACGCGTTCTCGATATCATGCGGGCCGAATTGGGTCTGGATATGGGAATGGCGGGGGTGGCAACACTCGCGCAAATAGACCGCTCTTACGTGCGTATTCGCCAACCGCGCGGCCTTGACAGATGAGGTTATCGTTCGCCTTGCTGGCGGCTTCGGCTCTGTTGCCGGCGCTGGCGGGGATCACACTTTACGCTGCCGATGAAGGACCCGGCAAAATCATGCGCCCGGTTGACGGGGCTGCGCTTGCGAATGGGCGGCTCGATGTAATTGCTACGGCGCCATCGGGCAGGCTTGAGCTGGACGGCCAGCCAATGGCAGCGCAGCAGCCGTTTCCGAATGTCTTGCACGCGGTTCAGAAAGTAAGTCCAGGGATCCATATTCTGGCCTTGCTTTGGGAAGGCGGCAGGAAGGAGATCAGACTGTTTTCGGGTCCGAATCCTCCGAACGGATTTACTGCTTTCATCGACCATCCTGGTGCGTTGGATGCCCCCTGCACTCAGTGTCACGAAATGAGCCAGCGCGGACGATTTCGGTTTAAAGGCGGGTGCTTCGGTTGTCACCAGCAGGATACTTTTGCGAAAGTTCATACCCACAACGAAACTGTTCTAAGCGAGTGCGGGTTATGTCACAATGCGCACGGCTCCACAGCCAAGGCATTCCTGCTGTATCCGAAAGAAACGGCGTGCCGGATCTGTCACCAGTAGCTTCTTGCGCAGCGTAAGCAGCAGAATCCCGGCGTTCCCACTTCAGAGCGCGGGACCATTGCGTCCGGCGCGCAATTTGAATATCATTCCGTGCCATGCCTGTCAGATGCTTGTTTCTGCTTTGTGCAACAGCCGCTGTGGCGTTTTCTCAGACGACAGCCGGCGTGAATGGTACCGTCACGGATTCCAGCGGGGCGCTGGTGGCCGAAGCTCTCGTGACGATCACAAATCTGGACGTGGGAGCTAAGCAGGAGGCCACAACCGACGCGAGT
>Ga0105237_10007745_pt1 | contig 11724 bp, 13 predicted proteins | sample KBSC24metaG_FD_81520 | JGI IMG/M metagenome (GOLD analysis project Ga0105237, IMG submission 81520) | Corn rhizosphere microbial communities from Kellogg Biological Station, Michigan, USA - KBS C2-4 metaG | ecosystem: Host-associated > Plants > Roots > Rhizosphere > Soil | place: Michigan, USA... | reverse complement strand
TGCGAGCTTGTGAAATGTAGAAAAAGAGGGTGATCGACTGCCTTCCCACAGCAACTTCCGTTCTTTGCTTGCGCCTCATACTTCTTCTCTGTCCCAGCTGTGACACAGCAGCAAAGATCTTCCTTGGCACCCCGCTTCTCAGTTCGCGAACCATGTCGGCCGAATCATTTGCTGCACTACGGAGGTCCGGAGGCGATGAACTTGCAAAGCTAGCGGAGGATCATTTCAAACACGAGTAAGCTCTCGATACATTCATGCGGCTGAGCCATAGTCAACGTCTAACCAGACACCAGCCTAAACCAAGAGGATCGCGACCTGGTGCGAAAAGCGGCATCAAAGTTCAGCACCCATGCCCTCATCGGAAGTCTAGCAGGTGTCGCCTTGGGAGGATTCCTCGCATTCCGCATTCGAGCCAACCGAACACGAATGTACCAAGCCTTCCGAGCGGCTGAAAGACCTACACATGTCCGTTTTGCGGATGGGAGAGAAGAGGCAATCCCCGATCTCACCCCGTTGATGAAGCCCACCCCGTTGGGAGATATTGCGGCATATACATTCTTCGGCCTGGGCGGACTGTTCGTCGGGGGTGAGACTGGCCTCCTCACTGGAAGCTGGTCTGCCAGGAGGACCATCAGTAGCGACCCAGAGACGAAAAAGCGCGTTGAGCAGGCAGTCAGATCCTTCAGAGCGGATGTTCTCAGAAAGCAGATCGAGGAGCTGGAAGGTGGCAAGAATGAGTCTCTGCTGGAGCTCTAGGAGCATTACTCGCCCCTAATATACAACCATGTCTCCACGTTACATACGCCCTAGTGGTGGGAGTTTCCATGGTGGAATTCTGGGATATCCGGGTCCTCTTCCGTCCCGGGAAGGACACCTCAGCATCTGCAACCACATTGGGATCTCAGACGAATCTGCAGGGCATAGCACGGCTGATACAGACACCGATCCATAGTTTGGAGCACATGGCTCGACCGACTTGACGACAGGGTCGGAAATCAAGCGATCTTGCACTTCTCTCTTTCCTTTGATCCTCGAAAACAATCATCTTTTGTTGCAAGTAAAGCAGCGCTCGACCAAAGACAGCCATCCACGGCGCTTGGAACTTGCATTGAGCGATTCAAGAAGTCTGGGTCACCCTTTTCTGTGGCTCTAGCGATGGTAGGACTTTCGCCTGGCCAATCCCTTCCCACACTACTCTCTGGAGTCAAGGACCTTCGTCTTTTACCATGTTCATTTATTTGCGAGATCTGTCTGCTCGCGTTGCGCTCGCCCGGCCCCATATGATCTGGCTGTCCATATCGATTTTGGTCGATGTCCTGTATCCTGTACATCTTAGACATATTCCGATTTCTTCAACTTCCTCTGCTGGCACCCTTTTGCATAGATTGGTGCAATTAACATAATTCTGGCCAGTTATGCAACCGCACCCAACGTGCCTATATACCTCCAAGATACACATCCCGACTTCCCTGCAGTTTGGAAATTGTACAAGGTGGTATTGCGAACGTAAATTTGATCGCTAGCGACTCGGTTCCGACTCAGGTGGGGCTAGCTTTTGATCTGCGGATGGAAATGTGGTTTGACACAATACCATGGGGCTAATTGAAAAGCGGCCTACAAAGAGAGATGTAAATTGGATATACTGCCCCATTGATGCGTATTTCCATGAATGAGGCTGCCTATGCGAGATTTGACTGTGGGCAGCTGTTGATCTGTGCCAGAATCCGTCTTTCGCAAATGCCTCTTGTTCCTCCAAAGACCCAGGATAATGTACGACAAGAGACCCACAGCCAACGCCACCTCTTCCTCAGCACAGTCTGATCCGTTCTTGTCGAAGGTTAAATACATCAAGAACAATCCCTCACCGAATCTCACTCAGTCGGACCAATAAACATGGGGTGAGAACCCAAGGCTTCGGGAGGGGATACTATATACTCCTACAAAGCTATTCCAGAAAGAGTAAACTGCTTCAAGTTGCCGACGTGATTTCATATATGGAGAAGGAGATACATAGCAGTGCCGGCCAGGCAGGACTGCAACATTGCAGCCACAAGAGCAGCATCCCCCCCCTCCTCCACCACCACTCAATTATGTACACAAAACAACCGATCAATCACCCCCTAGTGATCGCAAGTCCTCACTTTCTTGCAGAAAATGCAGCACCCTTCCCAAGGGTCAAACACGACATAGGCCACAGGCTTGAGGTATGCATTTTGACAGGCGGTATCCTCACTGAACAGCAACTTTCTAGTTCTGAGGCGTTTGCCGAGGGTTCTGGAGGCACTTTCTGCATGGATCACCATGGCCTGACATGCCAAAATCCTGCACTCGGACGCAAAAGCTGCCTCCGTCACAATTGTGGGTCACTGCCTTAACGGTGTAACCACAGCTGTATCGGACCATGGACCCATAGCATTCTCCCTTCTTGAAATTGTGACAGCGTGGGCAAGCTATATATTCCTCCGGCATGATCTCAGACTTTGGCGGATCTGGCCGTCGCTTACAAGCTTTGTCGCAACATTGGTAGCGGGATTCCCTGATTCGATAATTATGCACTGGGCAAATCTCAAGCGTGACAAAGCACATCTTCGAGCTTTAGGAGAAGTATTTAGTTCTGAGGTTGAGAATTGGATCAAGGTATCTGCTTGCTGGACTGGTCCCGGCCTTTGTTGGGTTGGGTTGGCTGATCTTGGAGGACCTTAATGTTGTTATTGATATCGAATTCAGATGTCGCTGTTTGGTAGCCAAGGTTGAACTTTTGTCCAGAGTATGTGAGAGATCTATTGTTTTCATGTAGGTAAAAAAACCTGCTCTTTATATATTTGGTATATGCCCTTTGTGTCATTCTTCCGTAGACATTGCCAGTCATCAGCATTAAATTCATGAACAAGACAATGCGTTATGAGTCCCTGGCAACGCTCTGAGTCTTGATGGGGGCGAACTCATAGTAGGTATATATTGGACATGCTAGGAATTGCATTCATATATTGGACGTTCGCACATAGATATCCTTTTTCTAATTGTTGACAACTTCATGTACTCAGCAATTTCGAACTTTGAATGGATGATGAAAAATGCTAGACGGCTGAAGCACCACGGAGATACTGAGCTCTATCATCGTCATAAAAGACCTCTTCTTCGTATCGATATCGTGCATCATCGCCCTCTTAGGATTCTCCATCAGTTTTAGGTTGAATAAGTTGATTGTCCCACCTCCCAAGAAAGTAGGGATAGTTCAGAAGAGTGCCTATATGCCTGTCCTAGGGGATCAGGGAATGCCCGAATTCGCTCAACTCATAAGTCCAAACCGGTGCGCGTACCATTCATGAGCCATTGCCATTTGAGCACGCATTTATATCCATGGTTCCACCCTTCAATATCCCGTTAGTAGATTTGCTCGATCACCTCTTGAGTTCCCTCGAAGTCGCCGTGGTGCAGGAGGAGCACGCACCAGGTTTTCGTTTTTCCCCACCCCCTTCGAGTCCTGGGCATTGGCCTCCGATATCGAGAGCTGCATGCGCCGTCGTGATGAGCAAACAGCCACATGCGTAACGGTCTTTCCGCTGCTTGCAATTGTCCTCTGGTTGGCCCATACACATCCAACAATCCGTGCTCCAGCTGCGATGCGAAATCATCGGTTTGAGTATCTCCACGTCACAGCAGGGCGGCTTACATATGTGCAAGAACTCCCGAAAGCAAATATCATGAATGCCACAGCACTCTAACGAGAGGAAGCACATAGCTGAATCGAGATGGTCAAGTCGAGATTGATATCTGATTGCGAAATTGTGGAAGCCGGAGATTTCTGTTCTCTGTGTTGGGTGGAGTAAGGCACCTGTCGACAGCTAGTCGTCGATAAAGCTGAATGAGATTGTTCGCCTCTAGCCCCCGGATGAAGGATCTGTGTGTAATATCTTTCTGATGTTAATTCCTTCTGTGAGGTAGAAATTCCCCTCTTTATATGAGTAGAAGGATCTCCTTTGAGGTGTCATCTCAGCATATGACTTACTCTGCACGTAGTCGTAGATGCTATAGTCATGGACAGGACAAACAGTGATCAATATTTGACAACGATTCAAGTCATCACGGAACCTAACTTATATATCTATCTGACGTAGGGAAATTCAGGCATCCAAAGCCCTCCCTAGAATCGGTATACATACACATGCACTCTTCTCCTCCTTCCTCAGGGGCGGGCGAGCAATTCATTCGGTTTCACCTTAACTCTGTTATGGCGGGTCTTTGCCATAAAGTCAGTCATTCTGAACTTATGATTTATGATACAAGACAATCAAATAAAGTGTAATTCCTAGAGCCTATGGACGTCTCGACCAGCAAGGCACGATCAAGCCTGTTTTGATGACTATCAAAATATCAAAGCCCAGCCCCCTAGGACAGCTATGAATAATTCAGATTGGATCTCTGAGTGCCGACCAAAACACTCCCAACATCCACCATCATCTGTACCATCCATCATCACCCTCACCAGAGTGCAGAACCAGTGGAGCTCATGGGCACGCATTTGCAAATACGATGCCGCCATTTAGTTCGGTTGTGGCTCTGCACAGCGGAAGCACACGCCTCGCTTGTTGCTTTTGAGATAATCGTTTTCAAACAAGCAGCGGTGTCCATGACATACGTGCACTTCTCTAGTGATTGCACAGCCACATTCATAGAATTCTAGATAGTATGTGCAACGGCCCGAGCCCTTGAACGTTTGTTTCCGACAATTTCGACTCGTTTTGCAATCTATCCTTTCCTCCGGTGGATTATCCCGGTTGATGCATGGATTATTGCATCTTTGCGTCACTATTATGAAGCATAAGTCGTGTTGAGCGGTGCAGGAGTGTTTCTCAGTGAAGCACATGGTCGACGTGTAGTGGACATCGAATTGTAATCTGGGGGATGGGGACGGCTGTTTCTCTGCGTCGATTGCGTTGCCGTTGTCAAACTGGGTTTCGAAGGAACTGAATGAGATTGTTCGCCTCTGCTACCCGGGTAAAAAGGATCTACATGTAATATCTATCTGAAATTGGTTTCTTCTGTGAGGCAGAAATTCTCCTCTTTATATCGTAAAAAGGCCACCTTAGTTGTGTCATCTGAGCTATTACTTGGTAGTCATCAAGGTCACAGTCACAAAAACGAACAAAGACACACAAACTTTGAGTCTACGTAGGGTTGGACTCATAGCTGGCCGTCGGAATTTTTGTAGTGTCAGTCGTCTCGAATCCCCGATTCACGATGCAAGGTGGGCCAAAGAAATCACAACTACTAACCTCCATCCTCATCTGTATCCATCTGTGGTTAGTACTATTATTACCATATATACGATGCAAATAAAACTTTTATTTTGACCAGTAGCAGCCTCATTGAGAAGTACCTTCTTTTCAAGGTCAAGGGACATGAGTACTGTGTACCGAGTATCTCCCTAAGATAGTTGTCTATTAATATTATATCTAAAACCTCACCTCCGTGAATCTCTTTCATCTCTGAACACAATATTTCACTACGAAATTTGATCGAAATTTATTGAGAAGAGTTGGGTGAATTCATAAGGAAAGGAGATGAGGATTTTATAAACCAGGCGCTGCCTCTTCCCGGAGGGCCGAAGAGCTTTGGTGTTGAGATGGCAGTGGGCGGGAAAATGCAATCGCCATCAGCACAGAAGTGCTTAATTTTAATGCGGGTATGGCCGCATCCATACAAGAACTCCTGCCTATTACATTGGCCTTGAGTCTGTTGACAGAGACAGCAATTGGTTGTTGATACGCCGTCGCGTGTCTCGGTGACCTGCGTACAATTTCTACCGTCGCATAACTGTCGCAATTCCCAGCCCAGAAATGAGTGCCTGGAGCAATATTCGCGCTCGAGGCGGCACATCTTTAGGTGTCGAGGTGAATTCTGAGTTTGGGGTGATGCACACGGAATGTGCCTTACCTCACTGTTCTTTCCCCTGTTGTTTCGAATATCGATCACTTCTGCCTGGAGACTGAAAATGCCAGTGAGAATCAAGTTCTAATTCTGCGAGGAACGAGTCTGATATGTACTCTAGAGAGATGTGCAAAGTCGATATCTGCGTTAAATATCTGAGAACACTATATCTTACGATGAGGTAGCTACACCTGCTTTATATAGTAGAAAGATCTCTGGTGATGTGTCATTCTCATCTCGCAGTCATCAAGACTAAGTTATGGTATGTGGAAGGAGTCGCGAGCCCTAGTCAGGCCCCTGACGTGGCTTTCAGCCTGTCAAGGCGAACTCGTCGTGAGATGTTCATCCGGCCCTAGTTTTCCAGTCATGGTGAGTTGATGACGATACAGCACGCCAGAGTGTCCACGATTTGATATTCGTTGCCGCAGTTGGGGAGTTGAAATGAATCTTGCTGCATAGTCGCGAGGTGCGTTGTAAGGAGCCGCGTTCGCCTCCCCCTTTTCTCAGTAATTGCCCACCACAGGAGTCGTCTGATTACCTGATGTACCACATCCCGACATGGAAGAGTAGGAATGATTCCAGCACCAACGTACGGGAGAAAGCCAATCATGACGGTATTAAAGCCAAGCGCCCCCACGATTTCCTTTGTCTGCTTCCACCATGCTGCTGAGAACCAGATTTACTCAGCCCACTCAGCCTGGAGCGTGGTACAAGTACAACTTACCCTTATTTCTCTCCCGTGCCCCCCTCAATTAAGGCCCGATGGGCCCAAGGGAGGAGACCAATTCTTGCGATAGAATATGAAGTGGCAGTCCCTCATCCATTGTCTATATCCCCCGCTACCAACACCAATCTCAAGCAAGGTCACAAGCCAGAAGTTCCTTCCCCCTGACCTCGATTCGGCATTGCATGTTAAAAGTGCGTGCATCATGATCAATCGAGTCGCAAACTTCATGTATTCCATCAATAGCTTGTTCTTGCATGTGTGGCGCTCTGCAGATATTCCGCGAGCGTCTTTCGACTACTCCGGACCCCTTGGTATTGGTGGCTGTCCGTTGAGCGTTGGAAAAGAGCTGAGAATAGAGATAAATACGCTGTGGACGAATGTGAATAAGAGGGGTATGGATGTATGCTTATAGACCGGGCCCTCGTCGGTAAGTGGTATGGAACTCAGGGTCATGCATGTGGCCCTCCTCATCGACGAAACAATTCTCCCTGATCGTCTCGAGTTTCCCGCTGGTTGTAGTTTATTGTTTCAAGGCAGTCATTCCTGAATTCCAAGGCCTCAGGACTTGTTAAACAACTGGAAGTATTTACAGGCTAGGGGAGAATTTTCACTGACGCGGCTTCAACGTTCGTTTCACATAGTGTCGAGTAGGAGCCCGCGGATTATCACTTCTTGTGTAGCTGATGTTAGCACTGAGAAGCTATTCTTGCAATGGATCCATGAGATAGGAGAGAAGTTTCAACTAGCCTATGCGGCCTTGCCATGCAATTCTTGGACGTTGCGAACGGGGGGATTCCTGGCCTCACGAGCTCACACCAGTTGGATATAGAAATTCCTGTCCCAAGCTGTCAATTTTAATCACAGTCGATTCACCCAACTTGCTTGATAGACCACGATTAACGGTTCTCGGTCAGGCTTCCTCCCCCCGTGTGCGGCCCTAAGATGCATCGCACATTGCACAGTACCGGGTTGCCTCGGTGCCTCAGGTGCATTGCTACTAAATCCAGTCTATCATATATCCCACCCTGTTCTTCACCACCAGATGACCAGTACATTCATGATAGCTTGCAGCCAAGGCAAGGCTTTGGGCTCCATCTTTGTTTCACGCTGGCTCTAGTGCAATCGGCGCCACACTTCACTAGTTCCTCCCTGGCGATACCCTTGCAGGATTGGCACATCCATCGTGTCATTTCACACATTCCCGTCGATTGGTTGAACTCTGGAAGGAGTTGAGGGTCGAGACGGGGTAAGCTTCGAGATTATGAACGTCAAGCTGGAGCGAACAGATAAAGGGGCAGAAGGTGACTTACATTGAGAATTTGAGCTTGTCCGAGTTGTGCGGGAATTAATGAAGCATTTAGAGGAATTTGGTATTCTCATGGAGAATTCAAAGAGGAGAAATTACAAGATATTTATAAGGATTGGGAGAATGTGGTAAGTCATACACTCTGTTTGCCGGGTGCACCTCATGATTTGCAGTTGTTTCACCAGAAGAAGTTGACTGTTTGTCGGTCAGCCTCAAACGAGCATACTTACTTCAATGTCGTTGGCAACGGCTACAAAGTGCCTTGCCGACGCAGCAAACACAGTAGTACGTAGGTAACATATGACAGGTATCGACCAACTCACCATATTGTGGTGGTTCTGTTTGACTCACTGTCCCAGACATATCAGACAGGGTACTATGAGCTTATCAGCAGGGAGAGGCTACCAAAATTCGACATCTCAATCTTCAAGACGAAGCGTGACATTCCCAGGACTTGGTGGCAAATCGCCGGTATCCCAAATGACTGGATTCTTTCCTAGAACGAATTCAATACTTCCCGCATCAGCGATGTCCGTGTGACCCAGCCAACTCTGGTTCCATGACACTCCATTCACCGTCAAGCGTTGGACATAGAAATTCTCATCTGAAAGTCCCAGAGCCGTGATATGTAGAAATTTCCCCTCCAATCCCACTCTCAGTAACAAGTCTGAGAACATTGGCGCCAGGACGAGGTAAACCGGCTGAGTGACAACGGGGTACAGACCAACCATTTGCCAGATCAGCCATGAGTCAAGGGCACCAGCATCAGAATTCCCAGGAAGACCTGAAGGACCAATAACATAGTACTGATTGACAATCTCGCGACTACGTAACACAGACTTGTGTTGGCGCCCAGGAAGATAGTTGTAGAGGAACGGGGTAGCGAAGCTCGGCTCATTCCTTAGGTTAAAAATGCGCTTCCAATACCATTAAGCTGGCCGCCACCAACTCCGCTACCTTTCAAGCCTTCGATGAACATGGTGTCAAGACGATTTTCGGTTGTTTTCGGGCCTCCCATGAGATCGATCAAAGTCTCCATGTCAAAAGGCACGTTCCAGGTATATTCCCAGCCCAACGCTTCATAGGTATAGCCACCAGTCTCACAGTAACCTGGACAAACTGCCGGATCATATTCAGGATCTCGCGACCCATTTGCATATCTCGGTGCCACAAAACCGGGAAAGTTGTTGCTACTGATTGTTAGATCTCACTAGTATTGCCAACCCGCCGAACGATTGAGATATTCCTGGTACTCGCTCGAAGCTACCCGTTTCGCTACCTGGACCACCGAGAAATCGTTCAATGCATACTCGACCGTTCGGCTGACACTCCGGTCGTAGTTCGGAGTAAGGAAACCATATTCTAGCCAATCAGGCAGCGCACCCCGTCCTTGAATGGTAGAGCCTGTCAAAACACTTGGGTCATCATTGTGCCAAGGGAGCAATTCCGCGTCGATCTTCATTGCAAGGTATGCATCAGTCCAGTTAATACCACCTTGTAATCCTTTGACAAACGCATCAGCAAGGGCGTTGTCAGCATTGCTCCCTCCTTGGACTTGACCATTTGCTTTGCCCGACCTTACACCCGGCAAGAATTGCTCGTTGCGCCAGATATCAATGATAGAGCACATCTTGTCAATGGACCGCTGAGTCGAGATGAGAGTCCAGAGACTGTTCAAGCACCGAAATGTGACCCAGAAAGTGTAAAAGTCGTCGTAGGAAGGCTCGGAGGTTTCCCAATTGGCATTTTCGCCGATACGATCAGTGGGCATTAAGTGCGTATGGTAAAGTGCGGTGTAGAACATTTCCAGTAGCGTGCGATTGGAGAAATCTGTCGTTGAGATTTTGCTGAGTACATCCTCCCAAACGTCTTCAGCTTCAGTTTCGCTGATTGAGATCCCAATGTGGGATCTCTTCCTCCATGTGTCGGCAAGCATTGCAGAAACCCTACACGACCCGTGGCCGTCAACCCCGTTGCTACACCATTCCGGAATTGGGATCGATAATACCCAGTCGACGCTTGATCATGGCTCTGCCTCAGTTGCATATACGTGAGATTGTCCAGAACGTTCACTCCTTCCAATGAGGTAAGCGGCATCTGAGAAACAACACCATACACGGGCCCGCCACTGGTCCCTAAAATATGAGTCAAGGAGAATGCAGTGTCGTTTCCATCCGGAGTATATCCCGCATTCGCGCCAATGCTCGTGTTAAAAGTAGTGGTGTCAGGCCCAAGTTTGACCACCCCAAAATGGCACAGCAGCCCCCGGGAAAGTATTGCCTCCATTATATGCGGTTCCTGGAACCGTGCCTTCCGTTCCTATGAAATGGGTTTACATAATCAATCAACCTGGCGGAAGTACCCATGAACAGGCAGGGTGCCACGATGGTGAATAGCATGACGGTTTCGGTGAATCAATAAATTCAGGGTCAAGCGTTTGAAATTAGATTCACGTGGGAGGTGGTACCACTTCTAGCAGCTACAGGATATGTGGGTTCCAAGTTCAACCATATGATATATAAGATCAGGACCGGCGCAGTGTAATGGAATGCAACGAATGAGGATTATCCCCCGCAGCTGTCTGCCGTCATAGACCGAAGGTTGTATTGAGTTGCTAGCTAGTCGGCTCATCCAAGTGGGGTATTCCAGGATAATCCTGGCTTGGAGTCAATTTTTCAATAAGGAGTCGGCCCTTACAGTTCAGGACGTCTATCTCTTCATGCGCGAAGGGAATAAACCCTTGCACGCCGTACATCCCCTGGAATGTAACTCGAACGCGGGGTACAACGGATAAAGGATGGGTATGGTTCCTTGGATATAAAGAGAAAGATCGACAAATGACCCATTTCGATGTTACTCACCGCAACTTGGAGATGTCAATGGTTATGCGCTCTGATATGGCCAAGTGCCAGGGCATTCTCAATGCTTACTTGGTGGTATCTAGCCTTCTCTTGATTACGATGAAATATCAATCACGTGACCAGGCTGTGATTCCCAGGGGCAGTCAGAGTTGGCCGAATGATGTTCAGAGAATCACTCGGGTGCCAATATGAGTTTACGAAACCCTCACATGTGAATCAAAACAGGTGATTCAAGCAATAGCATCATAATACTGACACTCGAGCGCAGTGCCGTGACAGGAATGCTCGATATCGACCTTCCTCGACGAGGTCTCATCCACGCCTACCCCAGAGTGGCTCAGGTGGCAGAAGGATGGCATCATGTCCTTACGGTTTAGATCAGGATGTCTGAGAGGCCAAAGGAGCAAAATATATATGGAAAGAGGTTGTAAACTTCAACAATTACTTGTCAGGAAAAACTCTATTGCGCACCACTCCATATATGTAATGTTACAAAAAGGAGTCTAATCTTTCCACTAGGACTAAAACGAGATTCCAATCCCAGCATGTGCTCGTATAGAAATGACATGTCGCTCATCATGCATAACATCGGGGGGTATGTCTCAATCGGGGTCACTCCAGAAGCAACCAGTCAACTGTTACTGATCGTGTTGCCAAAGAAAAAGAGAGTAAATCAAAGTGCTCTTCAAGTTTCCCACGGGGGCCTCTGTCTCAGGTCGTTTGAATTCTCATCGATTCGTGTTGAAGAACCAGCTGCTTCGCTTATTGCCATCGCCTCCCGCAAGACTCGAAATAATTGGGATGGACGGGGTTCCGTTCATCATGTTACCACCGCCTGCACCGTCCAAGGTAGCGGACGCTCCACCACCTCCTCGAAGTGGTTTGGCAATTCTGGCGCC
>Ga0105237_10007744_pt1 | contig 11724 bp, 10 predicted proteins | sample KBSC24metaG_FD_81520 | JGI IMG/M metagenome (GOLD analysis project Ga0105237, IMG submission 81520) | Corn rhizosphere microbial communities from Kellogg Biological Station, Michigan, USA - KBS C2-4 metaG | ecosystem: Host-associated > Plants > Roots > Rhizosphere > Soil | place: Michigan, USA... | reverse complement strand
GGGCTCCCAGCGGCTGGTGGGCCACATCCAGTCGCAGGGGTCGTGGTCCATGCCCTCGCCCCAAGGCGGCATCGTGCGGCTGCGCATCGGCAGCGCGCGGAACTGCAGCCGCAGGTCGGCCGCCACGGGCTCGTCGGCGCACCAGAAAGACTCGACCCACAGCATGCGCCGCCCGGCGATCTGCCGGGGCGCGATGCGCAGCCCCAGCAGGCGCAGCGGGCCGAACTGCAGCGGCTTGATGTGTGCATCGAACGGCACCGCATCGACCAGCCATTCGGGGCGCGGCGCGCGCACCGGGCCGACGACCGGCGCGGGCCGCGAAGTTGGCGCCTCGGCCGCGGCCGTGTCGGCCTGGAACACCGGGCGCTGCGGCGGCGACAGCCGCAGCGTGCAGCGGCCATCCCGCGCCACCGCCAGTTCCGTGCCGAGCGCGCGGCATTGCGCCGCGAAACGCGCCCCGAGCGCCTCGGCCTCCGCGCCCGCCAGCTGGCGCGAGAAGCCGTAGCCGACGCCGACCGGCGTGAACACCACCGCCTCCACGCCGTGCAGGCCCAGCGCCAGCGTGAACACGCCGGAGTCGCCGAAGTCGTTGCGCACGGAGTCGAACAGCAGGTCGCCCGCGTCATGCAGGATCGGCCTGCCGCGATAGACCTCGATGCCCTGCAGCACATGCGCCGAAGTGCCGAGCACCGCGTCGGCGCCCGCATCGACGATGGCATGGCCGACGGCGATCTCGGCCGCCGTAGGCTCGGTCTCCAGGTTGGCGCCCCAGTGCACCGCCACCAGCACCACGTCGGCCTCGCGGCGCGCGGCTTCGATGCGCGGCGCGAGCTCAGCGGTCCATGCGGCGGGGTCGTCGAGCGGCAGCCAGGCGGCGCCCGCGCGTTCGGCGGTGGCGGCAAAGCGCGGCTGCGTGGCGTCGAGCGAGAACAGCGCCACGCGCACGCCGCCCGCACTGCGGAACGCGGGGCGCAACGCGGCCTCCAGCGTGCGGCCGGTGCCGGCATGGGCGATGCCGGCGGCGTCGAGGTGCGCCCGCTGCTCCAGCAGCGCCTCGGCGCCGTAGTCGCCGCTGTGGTTGTTGGCGGTGGCGACCATGCCGATGCCGGCCTCGGTCAGCACCGCGAGCATCTCGGGCCGCGCGCGGTAGTAGTACGGCCCGGCCTCGCCCTTGTCCACGCCCTGCTCTCCCGTGGTGGCGACCACGCATTCGAGATTGACGATGCGCAGGTCGGCATCGCGCAGCGCGGCGATGTCGCCGAGCATCCTGCGCGCGCCGCCCAGCTCGTGCGTGCGGAAGTGCTGGCGCCGCCCCAGGTTCACGTCGCCGCCCCATGCGACCGTGCCGGCGCGCCGCCCTTGCTGCAGGCCCTCGCTCGCCTTCAGCATGCGGTGATAGGCCACGTAGCCCGACAGGTAGTGCTCCACGTCGTCGATGCGCACCCGGAAGCTGTGGTGCTTGATGAAGAACGAGCCCGCGATGCGGTCGGGGTTGCGGAAGAACATCGCCAGCTCGGGCCAGAAGTGGCCGTTGGCGAGGTAGCGGGCGCGGTAGGCCAGCGCGCGGTCGAACTTGTCGCGGTCGAGTTCGGCCAGCAGCGGGCGCAGGGCCGGGTCGGCTTCGAGCCGCAGCACCATGTCGCGCGCGGCCATCATCAGCTCGAGCAGCGTGGGGAAGGTGGTGATGCGCTCGAGCACGAAGTCCAGGTAGCCCGCCACGTTGCGCAGGCCGAACTGGTAGTAGCGCGTTTCGGGCCGGTAGCGGGTGAGCTCGTTGACGCAGTAGCTCAGCCAGTGGTCGTGCGCGCGCCAGTGCTCGGCCGCGATGAAATGCTCGAAGGCTTTCTCGACCACCGCGAGCCAGCGCGCGTCGCGCGTGAGGCCGTACAGCCGCATGAGGCCGAAGGCGGCTTCGCCGTCGTAGTAGATGACGCGGAACTTGTCCTTCACGTCGAGCGCGGGCGCATTCAGCACGTGCACGAAGCTGCCGGTCTCCGCGTCCTGCATGTGGCGGATGCCGAGCGCGAGCTGCTCCAGCAGCGGCAGGAACTGCCTGTCGCCCGTGAGCTCCGTGTACTTGACCAGCGCGAGCAGGCACACGGCGCTGCCGCCGAGCTTGATCTCGTTGCCGATGTCCAGCAGGTAGGCGGCGCGCGTGCCGTCGGGCAGCACGGCCGGGCGGATCAGCGTGCCCGTGAGAAAGCCGATCGAGCGGTCGATGGACGCTTTCAGCGTGTCGTCGCGCGTGAGCTCCCAGGCCTCGAGCATGGCGTAGGTCGAGCTTGCGTGGCGCAGCGTGTTGTAGGTGGGAATGAGGCGGTCGAAGCAGGGAAACCAGCCGTAGTCGAACTCGCCCGTGGGCTTGACCTGGGCGGCGAGGTAGGTGCTGGCGTCCTCGATGAGCGTGCGGATCTGCGGCGCGTTCCAGTCGGTGAGGGTGCGAAAGCCCGCCGCCTGCCCTTCGGCGGTGATGGGCCATGCGCCCTTGGCGTCGACGTACACGGCGCGGGTGGTGAAGCACCAGACGGGCGTTTCGTCGTCCGCCGGAAAGTCGATCTCGCGGCCGAAGCGGCGCTTGCTGAGCAGGTGCAGGTTGCCGGGGTTGGGCTCGGCGTGGTCGACGTCGCCGTTGTAGAGCACCGCGCCGCCGTGCATTTCCTGCGCGAGCAGGGCAATCTCGAAGCGTGCGTCGAAGGCGATGCCTTCGTTGAAGTAGTTGCGCTTGGTTTGCGCCAACTTCGCCTTGAGCTCGCGCCAGCGCAAGGGGGTGACTTTGTCGACCACTTCGGCGCGCAGGCGCTGCGGCGGGTTTTCGCCGCGGGCGGCCTGCACTGCGATGGCTTCGGCGGCGGCTTGCCATGCGGCCTCGACGTCGGCGCCACGGCCGGATGCCACGCGGGCGCGGCTGCCGCCTTCGCCGGTGGCGAAGAACACGACGCATCCGGCCTCCGGGGTGGCGGGGTTCGCTACCGGCAGCATGCCCGCCGGGTCCGCCAGGGCTTGCCTGGCTCGGTTCAACAGATCGGCGAGGGGGTTCGGATCGATGTTCATGCAGCGGCGAATGATGACAGGGCGTCGCGCGGCTTGCCATCCCGTCAATCCATGGGATTGGTCTTGTCGACGGCCAATCAATAGCTGACGCTCACAGGAAGCGTGGCTTGCCCAAGACCACCGCGAGGACGAGCCGACGAGCGAGACCGGTCAACGCGAGCGAAACACGATCTCTTTCATCCTCCGGAGCTTTGGCGTCACCGCGGGCACGGTCAGCATGGTGCTCGCAACTGCCATGACGAGAAGCGCCGTAAAGGTCTCGTTGGTGATGATCGCCTTGTCCAGCAGGACGTTGGCGAAGATGATCATGATGAGGGCTTTGGTCTGGAGCAGCCAACCGATCAGAGAGCCCTCGCCCGGCTGCCATTTCAACAGCCGGCCGGCCATGCCGAGTCCGATGAGCTTGCCGGCCACCGAGGCCACCAGCAGTACCGCCGCAACCAGGAAGACCGCCGTGCCGCCCACCTGCCAGTTGGTGCGCAGGCCGGTGCTCAGGAAAAAGACCGGCATCACCACCAACAGGACGTTGTGGCGCAGCCAGTCCATTTGCTCCTGATCGAACCACTCCCCATCCATCACCGCGCCGGCGATGAATGCGCCGACCATGTAGTGCAGGCCGCACCAGTCGGCGCCCAGACCGCAGGCCGCAAGCCAGATAAGACCCGCATACCACCGGTCGCGCTCGGGCACGCGCACCATCAGCCAGCGAAACGCGGCCGCGGAGACTGCGAAGACCACGAGGAAGCCAGCCTGCTTGCCCACCCGCTCCCAGTCCATGAGAATCAGCGCCAGCACACCCCAGATGGCGATGTCGTCCAGGCTCGCGTAGCGCAGGATGCGCTGGCCGATTGGTTGGCGAAGAATCTGCAGCTTCTCCATCAGCAGAATCAGGATCGGCAACGCGGTCACGGCGCACGACATGCCGATGCCCAGCACGAACTGCCAATGCGTCGCCTTCGCCCCTATCCAGCCTGGATAGGAAAGCAGCGCCATTGCCGCCGCCGCGCCAAAGACAAGAGGCACGCCAAGCGCAAGGCCAGCCGTGATCCCGCTCTCGCGACGATGCTCCCAAGCCTTGCGCAGATCCAGCTCGATGCCTGCGATCCAGACGAACATCATCACGGCCCACTGCGCGACTCCATTGAGCGACTGGATCACCGGCCCGTTGAAGACGAACTTGTAGTAGTCGGGGAACATCGCGCCCAGCACGCCCGGGCCAAGCACAATGCCCGTGATGATCTGCACCACCACAAGCGGCGCGAAATAATCGGTTCGACCAAGACGCCACACCAGATATGGGAGCGAAAAGATGATCAGCATCGCGATCAGGAAAATCTCAGAAGTGCTCACTTGACCGCCGTCAGCCTGAAGTTGAATCGCGGCGAGTCTGCCATACGCCGAGCGGCCCCGAAGGGGCTTTTGCGATGGCTGACACAGGCTACAGTCGGCCAAGTCCGGACTCTCATCACGGCGAGCTGGCAAACGACACGACGGCTACAAAAGCATGCGTACCGAATTCCGATGAAATTCAATGATCTTGCTCGCAAGGCCGCCAAGGGCCCCGGACCGCTGTCCTATGGTGGCTCGGTTCATCCAGAAGATTTGATTCGGTTTTCTCTGGCGTATGGCGCTGACGGCGCCGATGAGATTGAGCGGCTGTCCAAGCAACACGGATGGCACGAAGACGGTCTGCTTGAGGACGGCTCGAGGGTGGCGCCGCTCGCGCGCTGGGCCGTGGCCTGCGTCGCGTACGGCCGCGGCGGCGTTGCGTCGCTGCAGCACTTGCTGACCGATCGGACGCTCGCGACGTTTGCCATTGCGGTTCTTGAGCAAGTTCGCACCGCGTCTTGCGTCACGGCTCTGTTGGACTACTGCATGTCGACCACTGCGCTTTCAGACGAGCCAAGCGATCCATTCTGGCAAGCGCTCGGCGCGCTGAATACGTTGACGAGTTTCGACGACGGTCTGGTACTGCCGCAAGATCAGCAGGAGAAGTTGAGAGACCTGGTGATCGAGACATTCGCCAGCGCCACCACATCACATCAGCAGACACTTTGCCTATGTGCCTTGAGAGGGGCTCCAATAGAGGGAGCGCTGGAGTGGGCAGAGGCGCAGACGGTGACCGACCCGACCGTAAGGCGCGCAAAATCCGCCGCGTTGAAGTCGCTCCGACGCCGTCTTTCCGGCGCCTACAAGCCACCCAGTGCCGAGCAGAAACGTCAGATCCGCAGGCAGCGAGCCCTCGATGTCTAGAGTGCTTCCGGCCACAACCGGACCTTCGCCATGAAGCCAGAAAATTGCCCAGTACCTCCAACAGTGGACTATGTCAAAGTAGGTCGTGAGTCGCACGAGCTGGCGATTCGCCACGGACGAGATGCACACACGTATGCGCTGCGCCTGTCTGAGAAGGCCAAGGACGCTGGCGATGCCGGGGCAGCCGCATTCTGGTACGCGGTCAACCGGGCGCTAGAGCCGAGGACATAGCGAGTCACTTGTAGGGCCCGCTTTGAGCCTTCGCGACGGCAGAGCGACCGGCTACAGTCGGCCAGAACCGGCCGTTCGATGACTGCTCAGAATTTTCACGGAGAAGGGACTATGTGGAAGCGTGGCGATGTCGCTGAAGGTCAGGACTATCAGCTGGTGTTGGTCCAACGGCGCGACGGTACTCGCACATACGTGCTGTGTGAAGTCGGCCAATGCGAGGGCGTCGAGGAGCGAGTGTTCGTCACAGCCGTCGTACCCCGGGAGCTTTTAGTGAAAGGCGACCTCTTCGGCATCGCCAAGGCAGTGAAATTGGCAGACGGCTCCTCCTTCGGCGTCGAGGCCCATGGCGTGTGGTTGACACCAGAGGAGTGCGCCGCTTTTGAACGCCACGTGACTTGGTACGAAATGCCTTGGCTGAACGGGTTGGCTCCTGTTCTCCCCCCAAAATAGGCGGTGACTCGCGACAGCCGTACATGGCCAGAAGCAGAGGTTGAGGAAACGGAATGATTGAATTGCAAGTGCGCGACGAGTTGCTCCAGGCGGAGCATGTTCTCGATACGAAGTTTTCTTTCGATCAGGCTGAGCCGTTCTACCGCCGCTGCCTTGCGCACATCGAATCTGCACCACAAGACCGCGAGGCCATTGAGCAGCTGCTGATCCGTCTGTTCCGCGACCGGCAGATCAGCAGCGAGCCGTTGGCATACCTCATGCACGTCCTCCGCTGGGAAGGTGTGCGCCATGCAATCGAGGCAGACATGCGAAGCCAAGCTTCGCCCATCATCACTGGTGTCGAGCACGGGAAGGTGCTGGATGGCTTCGATACGGAATGGGGCAACAAGGTTTTCTACCGATTCTCGTGACAGCCTATGCTCGGCACTAAGAGTCACATGACCGTTCTAGGCATCTAGCTGTCTCGCCCCTGTGGCAGGATCCGGCGGCGGATTCAACCGGTCATTCGTTGGCATCGTTTGATTTGCGATCCAAAACGGACCGACTTACCGCCTCACTGTTCGCCGCTTTAGATCCTGAAACCTGAAAGCACGTCTACTAAGACTGTCCCTCGCGCGGGATGCCTGTGACGGTGACAGGATACGGAGCGCGCGTGGCCCGCTTGAAGATCGACGGCGAGATGCCGGTGTGTTCCTTGAAGAAGCGCGAGAAATTGCCCGGCGCCGAGAAGCCCAGGTCGAGCGCGACGTCGGTCAACTCGCCGCCTTCGCTGACGCGGCGCATGGCTTCCTCGACCCGCACGCCGCTCCAGAACACCTGCGGCGTCGTGTGCAACTGATCGCGGAACAGCGCGAAGAAATGCGCGCGCGACAACCCGACCTTTGCGGCGATCTCGTCGATGCTCGTTTTCTCGGAGACATGCGTGCGCATGTGAGCGATGGCGGCGCGCAGGCGATGGTCCAGCGTCACGCCGATGCCCCCGGGCACCGGAGCGGCATCCGCGCCCGTCGTGGATGCCGCGATGGCGGCCTCCAGTAAGCGCTCCACCTCCTTGTCCACCTGCTCGCGCCCTGCACCGGCGGAGATCATCAGGTCCAGCACCCGCCAGCATGAACGCCGCAACGCGTCGCTGATGAGAACTCGCGGAGACGGGAACCGAAAGCTCCGATCCTTTGCCTGGCTGAGGTCGTCGAGCCAGTCCTTTTTGATCATGAAGACGATGAAGAGGCTTGATCCGCTGTCTTCCAGCCGCACCATGTCATGCGCCTCGAAAGCGTTCACACCCAAAGCCACGCCTTCGCCGTAAGGCACGACCTCAGAGCCCACATGGGCACAGGCGCGCGCACCGCCCAGCCATAGGGCGAGCTGTGTTTCCGAATGAGCATGCGACACCAGGTTGGCGCTCGCCTCCAGGACGATTGCCGTGCCGAACGCGCCTTCATGGAGTGCATAGGCTTCCTGCATCTGTCTCTCATCGAAGTCGTTTGCGGCGATTGTTCCCTCGCACGCATCGGGCCAACACAGCGCCCCGGGTAAGTCCTTAGAACGGCACCAGACGATTCGATACGTCGCCGGATCGGTCGATAAGCGCTCCTGGGCCACAATTTTTAAAGTTGGCGCATCGCAAAAACACAGGAGCAAACCTCATGCGAATCGCCACTTTCACGAGCGAGGGACACCGCAAGGTCGGCCTCGTTTCCGCCGACGGCACGACCGTCACCCCGCTGAAGCTCACACAGACCCAGGCGGACACCGGCGTGCTGACGCTGATCGAAACCCTGGCCGAGGGCGGCCCGCTTCCGGAGCCAGCCGGTCCCGCAGTCAACCTGGGCGACGTGGTGCTTGATGCGCCACTGCCCAAGCCGCGACGCAACCTCTGGTGCGTGGGGCGCAACTACCATGCGCACGCCAAAGAACTGTCTGCTTCGGTGTTCAAGGACAACGCGGCCAGGACCGACGAATGGCCCATCGTCTTCACCAAGGTGCCCGAGTGCGTTGTCGGCCCGCACGACGACGTGCTCGTGCCTTCCGAGGTGTCGACGCAGATCGACTACGAAGCCGAACTGGCCGTCGTCATCGGCAAGGGCGGCAAGAACATCACGCGCGCAGCTGCGATGACGCACGTTTTCGGCTACACAGTCGTCAACGACGTGACCGCGCGCGATGTGCAGATGCGCCACGGGCAGTGGGACATGGGAAAGTCCTTCGACACCTTCTGCCCTATGGGCCCATGGATCGTCACGGCCGACGAGTTCGACGGCACGAAGACGCGGGTGCGCTGCTGGGTCAACGGCGAGCTGCGCCAGGACGGGCCGACCGAGAACATGATCTTCGACATCCCGACGCTGATCGAGACCATCTCGCGCGGCATCACGCTCTACCCCGGTGACGTGATCGCGACCGGCACACCGGCAGGCGTGGGCATGGGCATGAGCCCGCCGCGCTACCTGGGTGCAGGTGACGTGGTGCGAGTCGAGATCGACCGGCTCGGCGCCATCGAAAACAAGTTCGTCTGAAAGGCTGCGCATGACGACTCATGTTCTGAACGGCCTGACTGTCGAGATCGACGGTGAAGGCGAGGCGCTGCTGTGCATCCACGGACTCGGCGGCTCATCGAACAACTGGACCCCACTGTTGCCGGCGCTTGGCGGTTTTCGCCGTATCAGGCCCGACCTGCCAGGCAGCGCGAGATCGCCACTGCCGGCTGACGGAAAGGCTTTGTCAATCAAGGGCTACGTGGATGCAATGTCGCAGCTGCTTGCGGAGCTCGGCATCGGGTCGGTGCATGTGATGGCGCACTCGATGGGCACGATCGTCGCTCAACACTTGGCACTGCGCGATCCCGGTACAGTGAAATCGCTGGCACTCTTCGGCCCGCTGGCTGCGCCTCCCGATGCCGGGCGCCCCAACATCGCGGCCCGGGCCAACGCGGCGCGGGGCGGTGTGTCGGCCATGCAGGAGATCGCCGACGCCATCGTGAAGGGCGCGACGAGCACGCGAACGAAGGAGCAGCAACCGGCGGTGCTCGCGCTGGTGCGTGAGAGCGTGATGCGCCAGTCGCCCGAGGGTTACGCGCAGAGCTGTGCGGCGCTCGCCGATGCGCAGTCGGCCGCGCTCGAACGCCTTGATGTGCCGACGCTCTTGGTCACCGGCGACCAAGACGGAGTAGCCCCGGCGGCAAACGTCCGCGCCATGCAGGAACGCATCGCCGGCAGCCGCCTCGTCATCCTCGACGGGTGCGGTCACTGGACGACTTTCGAGCAGCCGCAGCGCTGCATACAAGAACTCGAAGCCTTCTACGCGGCACTCCGCTGAGACGTCGCGAGACTCCATTTCGACAACCCATTGCCGGCACCGCATGCCGGAGGAGACAACGATGACCCGTATTGCATTCACCAATGTCCGCATCTTCGACGGCACGGGCGAAGACCCTTATACCGGTGACCTTCTCGTCGAAGGAAAGCGCATCGTAGAAGTCGCTCGCTTTCCGAAGCGCGTGAGCACCGATGACGCGCGCGTGATCGACGGAAAGGGGCGCTTCCTCATGCCCGGCATGACCGAGGCCCACACGCACTTTTCGTGGAATGACCAACCCTCGCTCGCGGCCATCCAGTTCATGCCGCCCGAAGAACACATGCTCTGGTGCGTGCGCGTCGCCAAGCGCTACCTGGACATGGGCTGGACCTCGGCGATTGGCGCAGCCGCAGCCAAGCCGCGCCTGGACGTGGTGCTGCGCAATGCCATTGAAGCAGGCGAGTTCCCAGGCCCGCGCTACTTGGCCGGCAGCCAGGAGATCACCACCATCGGCGCGTTGGGCGACAACACGCTGCCACACATGAAGTTCGAAGAACTCAGCTTCGGCAGCGTGTGCAGCGGCCCCGAAGAGATCCGCAAGTCGGCGCGCACCTTCATCAAGTACGGTGTCGATCACCTGAAAATCAATCTGTCCGGCGAGTACATTGCTGGCCTGCCCGCCGAGATGTCACCTTTCGCGGAAGACGAGGTGGCCATGCTCGCGCAAGAGGCCAAGCGCTACGGCAAACGCATGGCTGCGCACGCGCGCTCGAGCGAGTCGGTCAAGCAGTGCGTGCGCCACGGCATCGAGATGGTCTATCACGCCAGCTTCGCAGATGCCGAAGCACTTGACATGCTCGAAGAGGCAAAAGACCGGCATTTCGTGGCGCCCGGCATCGGCTGGCTCATTCGCACGACTTACAACGCGGCCGAATACGGCATCACCGAAGCCGTGGCGACGCAGATGGGCTACAAGCGCGAGCTGGAGGTGGCATCGGCTTCACTGCGCGAAATGCACAAGCGCGGCATCCGCATCCTGCCCGGCGGTGACTACGGCTTTGCCTGGATGCCGCACGGCACCAACGCCAACGACCTGCAATATTTCGTCGACTACATCGGCATGACGCCGAAGGAAGCGCTGATGGCGGCTACACGGCTGGGCGGCCAGATCATGCTCCGGCCCGACGAGCTGGGGCAGTTGAAGGCGGGCTTCCTGGCGGACATCGTGCTGGTCGACGGCGATCCGCTGCAAGATCTTTCGTTGCTCACCGATCCGGCCAAGGTGCAGCTCGTGATGAAAGACGGCGTGATTCACAAGGATTGTGCGACGCCCGTACCTTCGGATGCCGCTCTGCACTTGGAAGGCGGCGATACACCGCTGCGGGAACAGGGGGTCAAGGAGGCATTGGCGGAGATGCACTGAAAGCAGTCCTTACCAACGATGGCTTTGCCAAATGCGGAGCCATCGCTTCGGGGCCCTCAAAATTCGAGGCGCGAACGGCAGCTTTCGAGCGCTGCGCACTTCCGCAATGGCCCCTCTGCGGTCTTCCCACATTGTCCAAAGCTGCCGGTCCCGCCAAAGCCAAAAGACATCTCCCTCCATGCACTGTCTAGCTAGGCACGCTGAATAAACTCCAGCCATGTCCGCCGCTCTAGCCCCACGCCCCAAGTGCACCGCTTGCCTGCGTCCGCTGAGCGGCTGCATTTGCCGCTGGGTCGCGCCCACCGCCCATGCGGTGGAGGTACTGGTGCTGCAGCACCCGCTGGAGGTGCACCAAGCCAAAGGCAGTGCCCGCCTGCTGCATCTCAGCTTGGCGCACTGCCGCTTGGTGGTGGGTGAGGCATTCGCCGTGCCGGTCTGGCCGGTGGACGACAAGCACACGCTGCTGCTGTACCCGGACAGTCTGCAAGATACCGCCCCGGACTTGCGGGTCCCACCCCAGCTACCGCCCGAGTGGCTGCAAGCCCAGTCGCGCCTGCGTCTGGTCGTGCTGGACGGCACCTGGCGCAAAAGCCGAAAGATGCTTTACCAAAGTCCGCCACTGCAACAGTTGCCCCGCTTGGCCCTGCGCAACCTGCCGCCTTCGCACTACCGTATCCGCAAAGCCCATGGACCCGACCAACTGTCCACGCTGGAGGCGACCTGCTACGCCTTGAGCCAACTGGAAGGAGACGCGGAGCGGTTCCAGCCCTTGTTAGATGCCTTCGACGGGTTTGTCGAGTACTTGGAGCAAGCTGGCGGGCAGCGAGACGCGCAAACCTGCAAGTCCTGCCCTCCAAAGCTTACGGGGTTCATCCAAGTGGCCAGCTGAATGGCTGGTTGGGCCACAGACCCACAAGCCACCTCAATCAAGCCGAATTTCCTCCATCACGGAAGCTTCAGCTGTCGCACCTGAATCTGCGGCCCGCAGATCGACCGCTGTCAGCCGGGCTCGTGCGCTCCGC
>Ga0105237_10007743_pt1 | contig 11726 bp, 8 predicted proteins | sample KBSC24metaG_FD_81520 | JGI IMG/M metagenome (GOLD analysis project Ga0105237, IMG submission 81520) | Corn rhizosphere microbial communities from Kellogg Biological Station, Michigan, USA - KBS C2-4 metaG | ecosystem: Host-associated > Plants > Roots > Rhizosphere > Soil | place: Michigan, USA... | reverse complement strand
TCATCTGGAACGCCTGCAACACGCCGGGGTCTTCGCTCCGTTCGCACTCGCACGTCAGCAGGCGTTCCGGTTTGCCGAACATCTTGAGGAACCGCAACCCGTCGCCGCCGGCCATTCGCCGACCGGCCAGCGGCACCGCCGCCAGTTGCCCCGCCCGCGTGCCCTTCGGGTAGCCCGGCCACTTCATCTCGGTGCCGGTGGCCGACGCCACCGCGTCGAGCAACTGCTCGGCTTCGAGCGGTTGCACGATAGCCCGTGAGAAGTGCGAGCCGTCGTCTGTGTTGGTGTCGTTCGGCGTGGCCGAGAGCAGGTACGTCCGGCTCGTCATGATGTGCCGCACGAGCGGCTTCAATCGATACCCGCCTGCAGCGAACTCCTTCGCCAGGTGTTCCAGCAGTTCCGGGTTGCTCGGCGGATTGGTCAGTTTGAAGTCGTCGATGGGATCGACGATCCCGCGGCCGAGCAGGTGGGCCCACACACGGTTCGCCTGGGCGGTGGCGAAGAACGGGTTGTTGGTCGCGGTCAGCCAGTCAGCCAGTGCCCCGAGGCGATCCCCGCGGCCGGTCGGAACGGTAGCACCCGCCCCCAGTAGTTTCGGCATGGCGTCTCCGCCGCGGGGCAATGTTAACTCGCCGTCGCCCTTGCTCACCACGAACTGCTCGCCGATGAACTCGTGCTTGTCCAGGTCGTCGTTCCGCTTGTTGTCCACGAGGCGGTAGTCGATGCGGGCGAACACGGCGGCGAAGCGGTGGTAATCGTCCTGCGTCCACACGTCGAACGGGTGGTTGTGACAGCGGGCACAGCTCACCCGCAGGCCGAGGAACACTTGAGCCACGCTCTCGGCTCGCAGGTACGGGTCGCGGACCGCCCGGTAGAAGTTGGCCGGCGGGGTGGCGTAAGTGCTGCCACGGGCGGTGAGGATTTCGCGGGTGAAGTCGGTCAACGGCTTATCGTCGGCGAACCAGTCGCGGAGCCAGCGGTGGAAGACGGTCACGCCCTTGCGGTCGAGCGACTTCTCCTCGTTCCGCAGCAGGTCGCCCCACTTCTGTGCCCAGTAGTCGGCGAACTCCGGGCGAGCGAGCAGGGTGTCGATCAACTTGGCTCGCTTGTCCGGCGACGTGTCGGCGAGGAAGGCCCGCACCTCGGCGGGGGAAGGGGTGATGCCGCAAGCGTCGAGGAAGGCCCGGCGGATGAACACGCTGTCGGAACAGAGGTCCGACGGGCGAATCCGCAGGCGGGCGAGGTCGGCCACTACCAACTTGTCGATCGGGTGGTTGGCGGGCACACCGGACAGATCGACGGCTGGGCGGTCGGGCAGGAACGCCACCCGGATCGGCACCTGGAGGTTCAGGTAGCGGACGATCAGCACCGTCTCGCCGAACTGCTCGCGGACCAGTTCGCCGTTCACCAGTTTCGCCACGCCGACGTTGGTGAGATCGAAGCTCGTCACCGCCGACACGTCGCGGGTGGTGCCGTCGGAGAACGTCGCCTTCACGCTCACCGTCGCCGACTTCTGCGGGTCGATGAGGACGAGCGATTTCACCGACGGGACGAGCGACACCGGCCTCGGCGTATCTGCGGAGTCAGGGCGGCAACCGGCGGTGATCCAGTTCAACAGCAGGCGGTACTCGGCACTGTTCGCCGAGAATCGTACCCCGCCTTCATGCGGCACCTGTCCGGTCGCCTTGCGGAGTACGAGGCTGTCGGCGGGGGAGTGCGGGTCGGTGCGTCGGGCGAGCATCCCACGGGTGAGGGCGGCGTGGTCGGCGTCGGCGTCTTCCCCGCGAAGCGACAGTTTGAACCCACCCTTCCCGTTCAGGTTGCCGTGACACGCGCCGGCGTTGCACCCAGTCCGCGACAGCACCGCCTGCACGTCGTTGCGGAACGACACCGGCGTGTCAGCGGCGGCCGTAGTCGGAACCAACAGGAGCAGCCAGAACCAGCGGAACGACATGCGAACACCAAGCGGGAGTGGCGGGCCGGCGGAGTTTGAGAGTACCACGACGGGCCGCTCGACGCCAGAAAAGGACATAAGTCGGTCGGAAGAGTGGACGGCCCGTGGGTCACTGCTATAGTAGGTTTCTCACGGAACACCGTGCGAGTCGGTAGCTCAGCTGGTAGAGCAGCAGACTTTTAATCTGCGGGTCCTGGGTTCGATCCCCAGCCGACTCACTGATGTGAGATGATGCCGGCCGGTGCCAGGTGGTGCCGGCCGGTTCAATTTCCAGGGTGTTCGACACTTTCCCCGCATCGCCTCTGACGGTGTTAGGAGTGCCAGATGGTGCGGGCGAGTGCCCCTGAATGTCCCCCGTCACTACGCCCGGCACTACTCGTCCTACTCGGCTCGGGGCGCCCACGACGGGCGTCACGGCCCCCAACTCGGGCAGTTTGGCGACCGCTCCGGCGAGGTCGGTCAGATCGCGGTGGGAATAGCGGGCGGTGAGGACGGGGGTCGAGTGACCAGCCAGTTCTTGAGCGGTTTTCAGGTCCACCCCGCTCCGTCCGAGCAGTGTCAGGAAGGAGTGGCGTAGGGCGTGAAAATCGGCGTACCGCGGGCCGTCCGGCCCCGGTACGGAGTGGGGGATGCCGGCCGCATCCAGGTCGTGCCGGATCATCTCCGCGGCCTTCAGTGCCCAAGTCCCACCCCAGACAGATTGACCGCCCGGCTTGCCGGCCAGGTACGTCACCAACTCGGCAGCCAAGTCCGGCGGCAGCGGTTGCACCTTCACCTTGCGGGATTTGTTCAGCCGGGCGGGGAGGGTGACTGTGTAGGAGGCGAGGTCGAAGTACTCGGGGGTCAGGTTCGCCAGGGCGTTCGCTCGGAACCCGGTGCCGGCGGCGAGACGGTACAGGGCGTGCCGGTCTTCCCCGGTCAGCCCGCGGAACGTGAGTGTGCTGGCGCGGGCGGCGGCGAATAGGCAGCGGAGTTCGTCGGCGGTGAGTTCCCGCCGGCCGCGGCGCACGTCCGCCTTTGCGTTCAGCAGCGACAACGTTTGGAACGGGTCGGCCGACAGGCGGCCGGTTCGCATTAGCCAACGGGTGAACCCTTTCGCGGCACGGATGTAATGGTTCACCGTCTCCGGCCCGCACCCCTTCAACCGATTCGCCGCCAGCGCCTCCACCGCAACACGCGGGTAACGTCGCGCCTTTCCGTCGCCGGTGGCCGCCACTCCCAGCCGTCGGGCGGCCTTGCCCACGGCCGACAGGCTGATCCCCAGTGCGGTAGCGACCTGGGACGGGGTGAACACCTCTACCCCCGTCGGGAGTGGGACGGCAGAACCGTCGCGGCGGCGGCCGGTCAGCCAGCCGGCCACCTTGCCCGCGTCCAACTCGGCGGCGGAGGTGAACCCACACCCGCCGAACAAGGCGGTTAACTTGGCGGCGGTTTGGTTCGTGTGGCGAGCGACGTTCCCTTTCGCTTCGAGGTGGGCCGCGTAGTCCTTCAAGTGTTCGGCTAGCGGCCGGCGGGCGTGCGGGTCGATCAACCCCACTTCCAACCGCGACGCCTTACGCTCCGTCTCTGCGGCGAGTTGTTCGGTCGCTTTCAGATCGGCGAACCCTTTCTTGCGGCGGACGGTGCCGCTCGCGTCCTTGTACTCGAAGTACCAGCACTTCGACGGGCGGAGGTACTTCTTCCCGTCTTTGGTCAGCGGAAAGAGTACCGTGCGGTTCTTTTCCCGCAACCGGACGTGCGGCTTGCCTTCGTGCGGAACGATGTCGGCGTCGGCGGGCAACGTGCGGGTGCTTTGCAGCTTGAACGGCTTGGGCATGGTGGCAACCTTTCTGAGAACGGCACGGCCGGCGGGAGCGGTTCTCAGGTCGCACCCCACCGACCGGCCAAAGGCGAGAGAACTATACCCGACCCCTGAGGCAGCGCGCCACGTCGGTTTCCGGTTCGAGTTCGATATGGGCGACGCCGAGCGCCGAGCGGCGGCGTCGCACTGGTCCCATTCTGGGATAGAGGGCGTGGGTGTCCTTAGTGGCGACACCCGGATGTCCTCATGCGGTCGAGGTTGGGAACACCCGGTAAACCGACGGCCTGGCGTTCAGTTTTCCCCGGTGAACTACCTTCACCAGTCCCGCCGCTTTCAGTTTCGCCAGGGTGCGGCGGACGGTGCGAACGTCGATCCCCGCACGGCGTGCGATGTCCGCTTGCCCGGTTCGAGCGGTGCCGGTCTTCTTGGTATCGCGGAACAGGATCAACCACACCTTCACCTCCGCCCCGGTCAGCCCGAAGAGGGTGAAGTCGGTGAACGTGTTCAGCACGGCGAACCGCTCACCCCGGCGTGGTTGTCCCCCCTTCGCCTTTTTCGGCGGGGATGGTTCCTCGTGTTCGGGACGGAGTACGGCGTCGGGCGGCAGAACCCCGCCGTGGTGTTCCTGAACTTCCGTCAGCGTCAGTCGTCGCACGGTCACTTTCCCCCACGCGGCCGCGGGGCGGGCGTCGCGGCGTCAAACCCGTTCAGCCCGGTTGGGGCCGGGCTGAACGTCTGGGTACTCGGGTCGAAGTGGGTCGAGATGTCGGTCGGGATGCCGTAACGGTTCTTCCCGCACTCCAGTGTGACCGGCCCACCCGTCGCGGCGTCGAACCCGTCGCCCGGCACGAACAGGTAGGCGGAGTCAGCCCCGTACTCCAACTCCGACGAACCGCGGAAGCTCGCCAGGTTCAGCCCGGAGTAGTTCGAGCCGGTTTGCCCCCGCTGACGGGACACGGCCGCGGCCGCCAGCACCAGCGCCCCGGCGTCGCAGAACCGCCGGCAGATGGTGGCGGCAGTTTCCAGTTGCTCCCGCTTGTCCGCCGTGCCGGTGCCGACGGTGAACCGCTGGATGTAGTCGAGCACCAGCACGTTCGCCTCGAACGCGGTGCCGGCAGCGGCGACGTGTTCGAGGGTGAACGGGTCGGACAGGAACGCCAGCCGACCGGCGGCAGGCTCGAACGCCCCCACCGCGGCCCGCACCCGCGCCAGTTGCTCGGCGGTCAGCGTGCGGTCAGCGAGGGCTGTGAGCGGCACCCCGGCCAGCCGCGCCGCCACCCGTTCGAGCAGGAACCGTGGGTGCATCTCCACGTTGGCCACCAGCGCCTTCACCCCCTCATTCCCCCGCAGCAGGTCGAAGACGATTTGCAGGAGGGCGGCCGTCTTCCCCGCCCCCGGCGCGCCGCCGAATAGCAGCAACCGGCCGGGGCGGAGGTCGAGCGGGGTGAATGGGGGCGGCACCACGAACCGTACCGGCGGTTCGCCCTTCTCCACCTCCCCCAGCCAGGGGCCGAACAGACTTGCGGCGGTGGTGAACGTCGGGGTCATACCGGCCCCCCTTCGGATCGTTCGCAAGCGGGCAGGCGTGTGAGGTGATCGGCGGCCCGCTTGCGGTGGTCTGCGGGCACGGCGAAAAACCCGGCGGTTGGCGGGGCGTTCAGCCACAACAGCACCGCCGGCCACTTCCACCCGCGGCCGGTCATCAGCGAATAGAACGCTTCGGGATCGTTCCACATCGACGGCGGTTCGGGTGAACGGTGCGTGTCCACCGGCTTCCCGGCGGTGGCGGGGGGTGTCGGGGCAGGCGGTCGGGGTACGCCAACTTCGGCGCGATGGCGGCGGGCGTGGTCGATTCCACACCCGATTTGCCGCTCGACATCTTTCGGAGTCAGCCCCACGTCCCGGCCGGGTTCGGTGAGTAACGCCAGCACCAGCGGCGGGGGAGCACCCTGTTCAGTCAGCCATGCGGCGGCCCGAAACAGGGTGGCGTGCCGCTCCCCCTCACCCACCCCGAACCGGAGCAGGTCGAGGAAGAATTTGGGGGCGCGGAGGTCGGGCACTTCACCCCGTTCCGCCCGGCGTTCGGCCCAAACTTCGGCGGTTCGCCCGGCGTGCCGTTCGGCCTCCCCCCAATCGAGTGCGAGTTCTTCCGGCACCTGGCGGGCGGTGGGGATGCCGTCCCCGGCCGGGTAACGGGCGTGTTCGCGTATGCCCTCCGCGTCCAGGCGGAACAGGGCGTCGGAGTCGAGGCGGCGCTTGTGCAACCCGGTCTTCGGGTGCCGGGTGTTCGGCAGCCGGATGATGTGGGCGAGGTCGTACACGCTCGGGTCGATGCCCACTCCGGCACCGGCGGCGACGGCCTCGGCCAACGCCTTCGCGGTGTGGTGGAACCCGGCCGACGGCGGCGGAAGGTGGGCGAGTTCGAGCAGGACGTGATACCCCTTGTTCCCCGAGAAGTAGACGGGCACGTCCCCTTCCAGGTCGGGATACCGCTGGTGGACGAACACCACCAACCGGCGGGCGTCGGCCAGTGCCACGGCCGGGTCGGGGCGGTCAATATCGAGAACCAACCACCGGCACCAGCACGGCCCAGCGAACCCGGCCACGCTCCCGCGGCTAGCGGCGTGGTGGTCTTCCAGGTCCGGCCCGAACGCGAAGTGCGACAGGTACGCTTCGCGGGGGTCGTCGATCAACCCGTCGGCGTAAGCGACAAGCAAACCCCCGTGCCGCACGAGGGCACGGGGGGAGTGAGGTGGTCCGCAGACGAACGCACCGACGGTGAAAGGGTCGGCGGTCACTGGCCACCCCCTTCGCCTTTCTTCGGCAGTAGGAAGGCGGTGGCGGGCGAGTCCTTCACCTGCACCACGTCGATGCGTTTGATGTCGTTCCGCTCGATCCCGTCATCCCCCCGCTGCAGGGCGACGACGAGCCGCACGAAGATATCCCGGCCAGGTTCGGGGAACGGCGAGAGCAGTTGGGTGGAGGTGGCCAGCCCGAAAGCGGACAGATCACGCTTGGTGTACCCGATGGCCTTCGGCCCGAACGTCCAGGTGCGCACCAGCGTCTTCCCGGTCTGTTCGCCCTCAGTGACCTCGAACCGCATCCGATAGGCGTCGGCCCCGGCTTTGGTGGCGGTGTACTCCCCGTTCAGCACGCGGGCGGCGTATATACCGGGCGGGACGGGCAAGAACTCCGGAGCGGCTTGGGCGGTGTCGAAGTTGGCGATTCCACTGCCGCTGCCGGCGGCGGGCTTCGGGATGGCGTCATTGAAATTCAAGAAGTAACTCCGTGAGGGACACGCCTGCGGTTCGGCAGAATGCCGACGCAGGCGAAGGGGGTGAACGAATCGAAGGTGGGTGAGTCTTCGCGTGAACCGGCGAAGGCGGTAGGATGTGGGTGTAGGCACCATACCAGCGGGTCGGGGAATGCTTGGCGGCTCCCGGCCCGCTGTCCTTTTGAGGGTGATGGTTGAGGTGTCAGCGGGCGGCTTTCTTCATCGCTTCCCAGGCGGTTCGGTCGGGGGCGCCGGCCGCAATCCAGGCTTTCACGTCCGCCACCGCCCACAACTTCCGATTGCCACACCGGAACGGGGTCGGCAGCTTGCCGGCGGCGTCCATCGTGCGAATCGTCCGCAGCCCGAGACACAGCAACTTCGCCAACCGACGGGCATCCACGGCCAGCGGACTGAGGGGGCGCTTGCGGACGGAAGTACGAAGGGGGTCGGGGTTAACCATGCGGCACCCCCTTCGGCGTTGTGGTCAGCCGGTCGGCGGTAGTCAGTTGGTGCGGGCGGACGGATTCGACAGCACGAATCAGCCGGCGGAGAAGACTCACCTCCCGCAGCGCCACGGCCAACCGCGACCGGAGGTCCGGGGCGGAGGGCAGCAGCGCGGCAGAAGGCGGGGTGAGGTCAGGCAGCATCGGCACCTCCGGAGTCGGGTGTCGATGCGGATGATGACAGATAGGGCGTGAGCGGAGCGTAGCTTGCGCCGATCTCACACCCGAACAAGTTGGATGGTGCCGTTCAGTAGCCGGATGTCGAGCGGACAGTTCGTTTTCTGGAGATTGGTGCGGGTATCGGAACAGAGTTGCCGGAAAGTGGTGTCGTTGGTGTCGTTTTCGTTACCGTATACCGCGTCAATCACGTCTTGCACCGCTCTCGGGTCGGTCGGTGTTCTCCGCTCGCGGTCCCAGAGAGCCAGAATCAGCGCATATCGTTTCGGTGCCCGGCCGAACCTGACCGTCACTCCTGCGAACCGGAACCCGTCCGCATCGAACGGTCCGTCAGTATCGGCGGAAGGCCCCCCTTCGGCCTTTTCTGATGCGGGCACGGCTGGCGGTGGATCGGCGGGCAGCACTTGCCCCGCTCGCGGCGCCGGCAAGCGGAAGTGCTCGGGTAACAGCGGGTGAGCAATCGCAGCGTCGGCAATCTGACGGATGCCGGCGGCACTATCAACGGCGGTGGGGTGGAAGCCGACCTCGACAGCCAGCTCTCGCCAGCGTTCGGCTTGGAATCCCGGCGGGCGGATGCCGGCTTCTATCAGCCGGCGGTTCGCCAATTCGACGGGCACAACGCGGGCGTTATTCACTATCCCGGCTGTCAGCAGTTGCCAGCCGAGCCGGTTCTCTTCCTCGCTCAACTCGCCATGTGGTCCGCGTGGTGGAATGTGAGCGGCGTCGATCACGCGAAGGATGGTCCGCATCAATTCTGCCCGCTCATCCGCTTGCCGCTCGAACTCGTCTGCCGCAGTTGGTTGCGGTTGCTCCGTACATTCATACCTCCGAAGGCGTTCGAGGAACCCCCACCGCTCGCCCACCTGTTCGGCCATGCGTTCGATATCGGACACCGGTACCTGATTCGGTCCTACCGATATCCCGAACGCCAACAAGCGGATAGCGCCCTCGGTCCACTCACCGGCTTCCCCTCGACCGTGTTTGGCGGCGAGTTGTGGCAACCACTTGGCGGCAGCGAACGTGAGATCGCGGGCAGCGTTAACGGCGATGCCGTACTGGTGCCACGCGGCCCGAACCGCCGGATCACACAGAGGGGGATCGTCTTGTTCCCATCGAGTTTCGATGACGGAGGCGAGCGCACAGAGTGAGTCGAAAACGCGGCGGTACGCCGTCGCCAACTCGGGCAGCGGGTAAGACATGGGATCGTCACCAGGGCGGAACGGGTTGGGCGGTCGGACCCGGCGATGGTGACGACACCAGAAACCGACCGCCCGCGGGCGGGGGTAATCACTCCCCGCACGTTCCGAGGTGAACCCTTTACCAGCACTCCCAATGAATCTGCAATCTCGGAATTGTGGACGTGAGTTCAGAAGGTGAAAAAATGTTCCGACCCCCCACCCCCAATTTCGCGCGCAATTTTGTGACGCAACCCGTTTGGTCTACGTTTTGGGCTGATAGACTTTTTCGCTCCCCCATCGTGGGTCCTCCGAACGAGTGACAAGACAAGGTGTGTTGTGGCGCTCAACTGCTGGGTGTGGGGTCAGACCCATAATTCGGTTAGAAGGGCCTACGGAAGATGCCGGAGTTGCCGGAGCAGTTTCGGCCAGCGTCAATCCGCCGGTGGGAAGATACCTCAAACCCGAACAGGAGGTAATCATCACGATTGGGTAGCCAAGTAGGGAATCAGTCGGAAGGCAGTGCGGACGAGGGTCAACATGACCGATTGGCGGTGGCAGACCAGATCACACGGAACTGAGGATCCCAGCATGCAGGATACCGGAAATTCACGAGATCGCGATACTCTCCCGAGAGACTCTCCCGTCCTCTGTCATCACATCAAGAGGCCGCCTCGTCGTGAACTTCTCTCTCGAATCTGTGTCCACTTCCACACACATCGGCAATCGGAGAGTGGGCGACTGGAAGTAGTAGGTCGCCTAACTTGAGCGAAAAAGTCATCCTCATCAATTTTTAGTTTGACAATCGGTCGCGCACGTCTGTAATTTCTCCCCGTTTGCCGTTACCGCGAACGCGCGATTCATCGCATGTTCGCGCTGATCGTCTCTTGGTCAATGTTCTCCCCGTAAGGCGGACGTGGTCGGAGCTCGCTCGCCCACCCATCAGGAACACCCATGATTCGCCCTACTCGCCCCCGCTGGTCTGAACTCGCGCGCGTCTGGGACTTCCTGCTCGCCGACCGGGGCGAGCGGTTGGAGCGGATCGCGGCCCGGCGGGTGAGGTTCACACCCCCTCCGCGGACGGTGACGCTCGCGTTGGAACGGTTGGAAGATTGGGCGGTGGCCGGCAGTCTGTTGGACGTGACCCCGGCGGTGGGCAGTCTGTTCTCCGGCCCGTTCGCGCTCACCGGCCTGTTCCCGCAAACCGGGGTCGGCCGACCGAGCGACCCGGTCGCCCTTCCCACCACGACCACTCCGGCTGTCGGCGCCACTGCCCCGACGGTCTCCACCCCGCGAGTCGACGCCGCGTTCCCGGCAACCCCGCCGGTCGAGCGCCGGACGCAACCGGCCGGCGAATCGACGCCTTCGACCGCGGCCGAGGGCGTAACCCCGCGTCTCCCGTTCGCCTTCCTCGACGCCGCCCCGGTGGTGGCCGTCTCGCCCCTCCCGAGCGTACCGGCTCACACGGCGGTGGCCGACGACCGCCTGCCGACGCTGCCGACGCCGGCGGTGGCCGCCAACGCCCCCGTGAACCCGCTGCCCGCCCCGGCGGACGACGCGTTCCACCGGGCCGGCCCGATTGCCGGCGGCCCGGCCGTGGCTGCTGCGGCGCTGCCGACTGCCCCGACGCGGTACTGGTCTCAGGCGGGGGTGACGGACAATCAGGTGGCGTTCGAGCCGAACGTCGGCCAAGCGGGAGCGGGGGGCACGGCGTTCCTGGCCCGCGGGCGGGGGTACGCCGTCCACCTGGCCGCGGACGGGGCCACGTTCGTCGTCGCCAGTCCGTCCGCCTCTCCCGGCGAGCGCGGCGCGGGGGCGGCCATCGCCCGGCACGCGGTGCGGATGACGCTGGTCGGGGCGAACCCGGACGCCACCGCCCAGGCGGATGACCTGCAGACCGGGCGGGCGAACTACTACACCGGGTCCGAATCCCTGCCCGACGTGGCCCGGTACGGGCGGGTGCGGTTCGCCGGGGTGTACGACGGGGTGGACGCGGTGTACCGGCGGTCGGCCGAGGGGACGCTCGAGTACGACTTCGAGGTGGCCCCCGGCAAGTCGGCCGACGCGGTGGCCCTGCGGGTGGACGGGGCGGACGGGTGGAGCGTGGCGGACGACGGCAGCCTGCACATCCGCACGAGCGTGGGCGAGCTGGTGCAGAAGGTGCCGGTGGCGTACCAGGAGACGGCCGGCGGGCGGGTGCCGGTGGCGGCGGTGTTCACGCCGCGGGCGGACGGCACCTTGGGTCTGTCGATGGGCCAGTATGACCGCAGTCAGGCGCTGGTGGTAGACCCTGTGGTGGAGTTCGCCGCCATCGTCGGTGGGGCCGGGGCGGACACCGGTTTGGACGTGGCCGTGGACGCGGGCGGGAACGCGCTGCTCACCGGCTGGACGGTGTCCCCCGACCTGCCCGAGCAACTGGGGGAGCTGCCGTACGGCGGGGACGCGGACGCCTATGTGGCGAAGGTATCCCCCGAGGGGGTGACCCTGTTCACCACCTACCTGGGCGGGTCGAGCACGGACGTGGGTCTGGGGGTGACGGCCGACCCGCTCGGGAACGTGTATGTGATGGGGGTGACCGACTCGGGCGCGGGCATCGGGACGGGGACGAGTACGTCGACCAGTACCGGCACCGGCACCAGTACGTCGACGAGCACGGGCACCGGCACCGCCACCAGCACGGCGACGGGCACCGGGACGCACACGGGGACGGGCACTGCGACGAGCACATCCACCGGGACGGGCACCGCGACGAGCACATCCACCGGGACGGGGACGAGCACATCCACCGGGACGGGGACGAGCACATCCACCGGGACGGGGACGAGCACATCCACCGGGACGG
>Ga0105237_10007741_pt1 | contig 11730 bp, 10 predicted proteins | sample KBSC24metaG_FD_81520 | JGI IMG/M metagenome (GOLD analysis project Ga0105237, IMG submission 81520) | Corn rhizosphere microbial communities from Kellogg Biological Station, Michigan, USA - KBS C2-4 metaG | ecosystem: Host-associated > Plants > Roots > Rhizosphere > Soil | place: Michigan, USA... | reverse complement strand
TCGCCGCTCAGGCCAGCGCGGTCTCGCTGCTCAGGCCAGCGCCGTCTCCAGTTCCGCGGCAAGCGCGCGAACCAACTCCGCGGTTGGTAACGTGCGGGCCAACGGCGCTCCCTGACCTGCCCACTGTGCGCCGTAGCCGAATTCCGACTTCGCCTTTGCCGCGGCGTGCAACGCCTTGCCCGCATCGTAGGCAATGGGATAAGCGGGGATATCGCCTGGATGTACCGAGTCACCGAGCTGCGTGAAGCGGTTCGGGAGGCACCGCGCGGGCCGTCCTGAAATCGCGGCAGTCATCACAGTATGAAATGCCGCCTCGCTCTGGAGTAAGGCCCGATAACCTTCGTCGGCCGACGACTCCGGACAACCCACAAATGCCGTTCCCAGTAGCGCAGCGACGGCGCCGAGCTTCAAGACCGCGGCGATGCCGGCACCATCCATGATGCCTCCGGCAGCGATCACTGGCACATCCAACTCCCGAACGAGGACTCGCGTGAGCGCAACGGTTCCGAGGCAGTCGTCGCGCGCAGTAGAATCAAACACGCCGCGATGGCCGCCGGCTTCGTAACCCTGAGCGATCACGGCATCCACGCCCGCCGCCGCGAGTACCTTGGCTTCGGCAAGGCTGGTGGCGGATGCCACCAACACGCAGCCCGCTGTCCGCAAAGCTTGCATCCTTTCGGCCGAGGGCACGCCAAAGTGGAAACTGACGACCTCGGGTCGAAATTCCAGCAGCCGCTCCAGCATTTCGTCGTCGTGGACAAAACTTCTGTAGATCTCCTGCAGCCTCGCCGGAGGCGCCGCACCTACGCGCTCGAAATGTGTCCGTAACCGCTCGATCCAGGCTGCTTCAACTGCAGAGTTCGCTACCGCGGGACGATGGCAGAACACGTTGATATTGAGCGCGCGCGTTGTGATTTCGCGGGCCGCTCGGATCATCTTTCCAGCGCCTGCGGCATTCGTGGCACCCACGCCCATGGATCCGAGCGCGCCGGCGTTCGAAGCCGCCGCCGCCATAGCTGGGGTCGAAACGCCCGCCATCGGTGCTTGGATGATTGGAAATTCCAGCTGCAATCGCTGCAGCAACTCGCGCCCGCGTCGAAGTTTCATCATCCTTAGATGATAAGACCGAAGGTGCCGTGGCGACACCCTTCAGCAAGCTCGAGCGGCGCCGCCTCGTCTAGAGCCGCTCTCAGCCGCTCACGGGCTCATACCGACTGCGCGGCCCCTGTACCTGCGACGGAATCGGCACAATCTTCGCTGGCGTTGCCGTGTCCGCACAATCAAACCCGTCCTCAGTGCCATTGGGCTTGCAGATCAGGTCGTGGTAGCCGGTGTCGCTTGGCGCGGCGCTGGAGGGCGCGCTCGCCGGCGTTTGGGTCCTTTCAGCCGCAGCATCAGCAGGTGCTGGGTTGGCAGCGGCGGCGCCCGTTCCCAACAGAAGCACTGTCATCAATGTGGTCTTCAGCTTCGCCGAAGGACCCGCGCCAGAAGGTCGGATCATCAGCATCCCCTCATCCGCTCGCGCATTCACGCGCAGCGTTTTGCTTTATCTCGTCGACTCGATGCTAACAGGGGCGATCCGGGCAACAAGCCCGAAGTGACATAAGTCTTCGGCGAATTTTGCGCCCGACAGTCGAAAGAATTTACACTTTTACCGGCCGCGCCCGCCTACTCACGCACCTTGAGGATCAAAAATACGCTCGCCACCACGAGCAATGAGGCAAGCAGCATTCTCAGAGTGATCTCCTCACCAGCGACGAAGTACCCCAGAGCCACCGCCACCAGCGGATTCACGTAGGCATGACTCGCGACACGCGTCGCCGGCATCCGCGCCAGTAACCAGACGTACGCGGTGAAGCCCACGAGCGATCCACCGATGATCAAATACAATAAGGCAACGCCGGCCCGCAAAGGAATGTGCGGAAATGGATACATCTCTCCGGTAAGCGCGGCGATCACCAGCAAAATCGCCCCACCCAACATCATCTCCGCTCCCGCGGCCAACGGCACGGATTCTGGTAACGACATGGAGCGGGTGAGTACGGCACCGAGCGTCCAGGCCACACTACCGCCCAGGATGACCAAGCAGGGAAAGACGCCGAACGATTGACCCGTATTCTGCAGCAGCAGCAGTGCTATGCCGCCAAATCCCAACACCACGGCGCCGAGCATTCGCCACCGAAACGGCTGCCGCCGGAACACGAACACCTCCAAAATCATCGCCACGATCGGCAATGTTGCCTCGATGACTGCCGTGACGCCCGACGGCACATACTGCTCCGCCCAGAACAGTGCTCCATACGTGAGGACAAACATACAGAGCGCGATGACGGCGATGCCGCGCCATTGCACCGCTGAGGGCGCGGGCGTTCCCCTCACGCGCAGAAAGAGATAAAGCAGGCTGCCTGCAATAAAGAAGCGCAGTCCGGCTGTAAAGAACGGCGGGATCTGCAATACCGCGACGCGGATCGCCAGAAACGTCGCACCCCACAGGAAGTAGATGGCCAGAAACGCCAGCACGACCCGGAGGTCGATCGCCCGAGCGCGACCGTACGGGAGCTTGCCAATAACCTCTGAAGTCTCCATAGAGGGTTAGTATGCCCTGCCACCCTTAACCTGTAAAATACTATTTGGAGGGTTAAACGAACGTCCATGTCCGCAAACCCGAAAACGCTTTTTGATTTGTGCGGGGGGCATCCCGCGCTCGATTTCGTCAACTCGCTCGATAACCGCTACCGGGACGACGGCCCGAACGAGATGCTGAACAGCTATGGCGATTTGCTGCGGTTTCTCACTGAAAGTGACTTGCTCGATCCCCAGCGGGCGCGGCTGCTGGGCAAGGCAGTCACACCCGAAGCCGGAGCGCGCACGCTCCAGTCCGTGCGAGCCCTACGCGAAGCGACCGCCGCGGTGCTCTATTCCACGGTGGCGGGAGAGCCCCCGCAACCGGCAGACCTGCGCATGCTGGAGAAGTACTTTCTCGATGTGAGCCGGCACCGCGAGCTGCACTGGGAGAAAGCGGACCGCGGGCCAGGGCTGGTGTGGTGTTGGGGCCGTTACGAGACCGAGGCCGACCTGCCCGTCTGGATCCTGGCGCAATCCGTAGCCGGGATCGTGCTTTCCGAGCAGATGGCGCGCGTGCGCACATGCGCCGTCGACACCTGCCGTTGGCTTTTCCTCGATACGAGCAAGAACCACACTCGCCGGTGGTGCAACATGAAAGTCTGCGGCAACCGGATGAAAGCGCGCCGCTTTCAGGCGAAGCGGGAGAGCTGACCCCATTCGGGGCGCGACTCCTGAATCAGAGCGGCGCTCACAACTCACCCCACGGCTCGCAACGCCCCCGGCTGGCGCGGCGCTGCTACCGACTGTCCTTTACGGCGAGCGGAATCCTCATTCACCGCCGCATTGAGCTCCCTCACCTGCTGCACGATCGATTCGCTGGCCGCTGCAGCCTGCTCCACGAGAGCCGCGTTCTGCTGCGTACCCTCGTCCATCATCGTGACAGCTTTGCTTACCTGCTCGATACCCGCGGCCTGATCCGCGGAAGCGGCACTGATTTCGCCGACGATCTCGGTGACCTTCTTCACGGCCATTACGATATCCGTGAGGCTCTTGCCTGAGTGCCCGACCAGGCGCGACCCGTCGCCGACCTTGGCGACGCTGTCGTGAATGAGCGCTTTGATCTCCTTCGCGGCACCCGCTGATCGCCCCGCAAGCGCCCGGACCTCGCTGGCGACAACGGCGAAGCCACGGCCTTGTTCGCCCGCCCGAGCCGCTTCCACGGCAGCGTTCAACGCCAACAGGTTGGTTTGAAAAGCGATCTCGTCGATGACTCCAATAATGTCGGCAATCTTGCGGCTGGACTCATTGATGACCCGCATCGCTTCCACTGCATCGGCCATGATCTGGCCGCCGTGCTCCGCACGCTCACAGGCGGCACGGGCAAGATCATTCGCCTGCCGCGCGTTCTCCGCATTCTCGTGCACCGTTTCGGTCATGCGCTTCATAGAGGAGGATGTCTCCTCGAGACTGGCGGCTTGCGACTCGACCCGCTGACTCAGGCTGCTGTTGCCGCTCGAGATCTCCTCCGCGCTGAGCTGGATCTCCGCCCCCGCTGTCTTGATCTCCCCCATGATCCGCGCCAGTCGCTGAGTGAGGATCTTCTGCGCGGTAATGTCGATGGCGTACTTCACGACCTTCATCGGACGGCCGCTGGCGTCGAAAATAGGGTTGTAGGTCGCTTGCAGCCAGATCTCACGTCCACCTTTGGCCAGACGTTTGTATTCGCCGGCATCGAACCGACCTCGGCCGAGCTTTTGCCAGAAGTCGTGGTATTCGGGCGTGGCGGCATACCCGGGCTCGACGAAAATCCGGTGATGTTGACCGGAGATCTCATCCATCGTGTAGCCAACTGCCTTGAGAAAATTGTCGTTGGCCCTGCAAATGACACCCTGCAGGTCGAATTCGATCACAGCCTGCGATTTGTCGATCGCCTTGATCTGGCCTTCGAAGTCGGCGGCACGCATCTTCTGCGCCGTGATGTCCGTGCAGTATTTGACGACCTTGAAGGGCTTGCCGGCCCGATCGAATATCGGGTTGTACGAGGCCTGGAGCCAGAGGTCCCGCCCGCCCTTGCCGATCCGACGGAACTGGCCCGTCTGGTACTCCCCTTGCGCAAGTTGCTTCCAGAACCGCTCATACGAAGCGCTCTCCCGCTCCTGGGGCTCCACGAACATGCGATGGTGCTGGCCCCGGATTTCCTCCAGCGTATAACCCACTGCCTGCAGGAAGTGCTCGTTGGCCTCGAGTATGGTGCCGTTGAGCGCAAACTCGATCACCGCCTGCGAGCGATCAATCGCGCGCACCTGCCCGCGCAGGTCGGCAAGCTCCTGCGGCGCAATGCGCTCGAAAGCAGGTTTCGATGCGCGACCCTCGAACAATCTGCCGAGCTTCAGCATAAGTAGTTGTCCTTTCTTGAACGCAATCGACGCAACATCGTGGTGACTGCGACATCGGCTGCCAAAAAAGGAAGTTGAGCGAGCATCGCGCCGCACGAACGGATTGTTGTGACGTGAGTCGCCGAACGCGAGAACCATCAAGGGCCAATCGGCTGTGCAGCACAGAGGTGCTGCTACACAGCGAATGTAGCGAGTTTTATTCTGTCACTGATAGACAGTAGTCCTTTCGTTTATTGATTACGCACCTGCACACAACCGTCGGAGCGCGCTAAAGTGGGCGTCGAAGTTGGAGGGGGTCAAGGGAGCGCGTATGTCACACAACGGGATACCACCTCATCACGGGACCCCGGCGCGGCGCGGAGTCCTTGCTCCATGGCAGGCCCGAAAGGTCGAGGAATACGTGGCCAGCCACCTCGGCGGCCGCATTCGTACGACCGACCTGGCGGAAGTCGCGCAACTCAGCGTCAGTCACTTCACCCGGGCGTTCAAGGAAACGTTCGGGGAGACTCCCATCGGCTATGTCTCCCGTCGTCGCATGCTGTATGCGCAGGACCTGATGTTGAAATCGGGCGAGCGCCTGGCACAGATCGCGTTGACCTGCGGGCATTGCGACCAGTCGCATTTCACCCGCGTCTTCCGTCGCAAGGTTGGCATGAGCCCGCGTGCGTGGCGCCGGCAATTCGGCGCTGCCGACATCCTGCCGTAGAGCCAACAGATGGCGGCAGCTCTATCGCAACACCCGTCCGGCATAATCCCGGCGCCTGCCGCGCTGCAGTAGGTACACTAGCGCCCCGGCGGGGAGGTCCGGGGAAAGGCGGGAGTGAGCTCGATGGCGGTCGATACGGCAAGATTCAAATGGCGCGCCCCGCCGGATTGGCTGTGGCGTGTGTGCGTCTTTCTGCTCGCCCTGGGCGCGTTGGTCCTCATCACCACGCGCTGGAACCGGTGGGAATCGAATGCCCGCGTGCAGTCCACCGATGACGCGTATCTGCAATCGGATCTGACCCCGATCGCGGCGAAGGTGTCCGGCTACGTGCGCTCCATGCCGGTGCAGGACTACCAACGGGTGAGCTCCGGACAGCTGCTGGTGCAGATCGTAGATGACGACTACCGGGCCACCGTGGACCAGCTCACTGCGAGTGTTGCCGCCGCTGAAGCACAAATCGCCGCATTGAAAGCGCAGCGAGCGCTGCAGACCGCGAATGTTGAAGCAGCCCAGGCCACCATTGGTGCGACGACCGCGAACATCGAGCAGAACACCCGCGACCTGGCCCGCCAGCACCGCCTGCTCGAGACCGGCTCTTCCTCCGCCGAGGCGGCCGAGAAGCTGCAAACAGTCCATGCGCAGTTCGCCGCGCAATTGGCGCAGAACCGTGCCCAGCATGCCGCGGCGGAGCGCCAGCTCCAGGTGCTGGCCGCGCAGGAACTGCAAGCAGAGGCGGCACTCGCGGCGCAGAAGGCGAACCTGTCGATCGCCAGGATCAATCTCGGCTACACCCGGATCGTGGCACCCCAGGATGGAGTGATCGGCCTACGCCAGGTGAAGCCGGGACAGTTTGTCCCGGTGGGTGGCCAGGTCACGTCCCTCACGCCGCTGCCGAATGTCTGGGTCATTGCGAACTTCAAGGAGACGCAATTGACACATATGGCCGTGGGACAGGCGGCACGCATCAACATTGATACCTTTCCGGGGCGAACCCTCCAAGGGCACGTGCTCGCTTTTGCCCCCGGATCCGGTCAACAGTTCAGCCTCCTGCCGCCCGACAATGCCACCGGTAACTTCACCAAAGTAGTGCAACGCATCCCGGTCAAGATCGTGATCGACGACGCCGACGGCCTCACGGATCGCCTCCGGCCGGGCATGTCAGTCGTCGCGACCGTCGAGACCCGCGACGGGGAGCGATGAGCACCGTTGCCGCCAACGCCCTGCCGTCGGCACCCGCCGCCGCGGCGCCGCCTGCTCCCCCGACAAAAATTCCGTGGTTGGGACTGGCCGCCGTACTGCTCGGCACTTTCATCGCCACACTCAACACCCGCCTGTCGACTTTCGGTCTGGCTGACATCCGCGGTGCCGTGCACGCCGGCTTTGATGACGGCGCATGGATCACCACCGCACAGACCAGCGCGCAAATGCTCGTTTGTCCCGTAGCGATCTGGCTGGGCACGGTATTCGGACCGCGCCGGGTGTTGATCGAGGCGGCGCTCGCCTTCGGCGTCGTCGAGCTGATCGAGCCCTTCTCGCCCAACCTTCCCATGTTGCTGACCCTACAGTTCGTCGGCGGCCTCGCCTCGGGCTTTTTCGTGCCGCTCACCCTGGGATTCGTGTTGCGCAACATGCCCCCAAAGGCGTGGGCGTATGGCATCGCCCTTTATGCATTGAACCTCGAGGTCTCCTTGAACGTGTCCGCCTCGCTCGAAGGCTGGTACGTCGATAACCTGTCGTGGCGTTGGATCTTCTGGCAACAGGTGCCGTTGGCGGTCGGCATGGCGCTGTGCATGTACTATGGCGCCAGCCGGGATCCGGTCAACCCGAGCCCACCCCGCCCGGATTATTACGGCTTCGTCTCCGGCGGCCTCGGGATGGCTTTGATCTACGCGGCGCTCGATCAAGGCAATCGCCTCGACTGGACCCACTCCAGTCTGGTATGGGGGCTCATGACCTCCGGTGCCATCCTGCTCGCCGCTTTCTTCGTGCACGAGCGATACACTCCGAACCCGGCGGTAAACCTGAAAATCCTGCTGGTGCCGCCGTTGCCGCGCTTGCTGGTCATGATCGGTTTCCTGCGGCTGACAATCCTGTCCACCGCCTACGCGATCCCACAGTTTCTGCAGGTGGTGCGCGGCTTCCGAGCCCTCGAGGTGGGCCAATCCCTGGTGTGGATCGCCCTCCCGCAGCTCGCGGTCTGCTTCATGGCGGGCTACATCTTGCGGCGAGTGGATCCCAGGCTGGTCGCTTCCGTGGGTTACATGTTCATTCTTGCGGCGTGCTTGATGGTTGCACACGGATTGACGCCTCTGTGGGGCTCCGATCAGTTCCTGCCCTCCAGCCTGCTCCAGTCCCTGGGACAAAGCTTCGCACTCTCCGGCACGGTGTTTTTCGCCGTGCTGCATCTACGCCCCGAGGACGCACTCACCTTCGCGTCCGCGATCCAAACCGCACGGCTCATGGGCGGCGAAGTGGGTACTGCATTCGTAGTCACATTCGTGAGGAAGCGCGGCCAGATCGCATCCAACCTGCTGGGACAACACATTCAGAATGGCGATAGCCAGGTGCTGCAACGAATACAGGCGTATGCCGGTGCTACGGCGCGCGCGGGCGATCCGGGCAACGCCACGACCCGGGGCGCTGCCGTGTTGAATAACATCGTTCACAACTTGTCGATCACCCAGGCGATCGTGGACGTATTCGTCGTCATTGCGGCCGCGACCGCAGTGACCTTGATCATCATCGTGACTCGGCGGGCCGCACCGCCTCATCCGGCTGAGCACATTCCGCTCTTTGCGAAACGCCAAGGGGCGACGCCATGAGATGCACCGCGGTGCCATCGATCCTGCTCGGCGTACTGAGCGGGTTAGCAGGGTGCGCTGTTGGGCCGGACTACCATGCACCGCGGGCCATCGAGGGTTCGGAGGTACCGTGGGTATCGGCGACCGCGAAAGTGGAAGCAACAGCGGAGCCTCCCGATGATTGGTGGGAGCTCTACCATGACACGACGCTGGATGCGTATCTGCAGGAAGCCTTCACGGCCAACACGGACCTGAGGATTGCAGCGGCCAACCTGAGCGCATCGCGAGCCATACTGCAAGGGACCCGATCCGCCCGCTACCCTCAAACCGGCACCGCTGTGGGAGTGACATACGGACGTGACGGCATCACCGACGAAATTCTCGAGATTCTCGGCCACGAGCCGGAAAACATCTGGGTTTATGAGGCGGCCCTGGATGTCTCGTACGAAGTTGATCTATTTGGACGCGTCAAGCGCTCGATCGAAGCCGCCAGAGCGGACGACGAGGCAGTAGCGGCTACACGGGACATCGTCAAAATCACGGTCGCGGCAGAGACCGCGCGCGCTTACGCGCAGATCTGCGCGCTCGGCGAGGAGCTCGTCGTCGCGCGGCACTCATTGGATGTGGTCGCCCACGAATCCGAAATCATCAAGAACCGCATGGAAGCCGGCGCCGGCTCGCAATTCGACGTAGTGCGCAGCGAAGGACTGGTTGCCCAGGTGCGCGCCGGCATCCCTCCCCTGGAAGGACAGCGCCGCGCCATACTCTTCCAACTAGGAGCACTGCTGGGCCGACCGCCCTCGAAAGCACCCACGGAAGCGGAGAGTTGTGTAGTACCACCCCGGCTGGAGGCTCTCATTCCCGTCGGTGACGGGGCCACGCTGTTGAAGCGACGCCCGGACATCCGTCAGGCCGACCAGCGCCTCGCCGCCGCAACCGCCCGGATCGGAGTGGCCACAGCGGATTTGTATCCGCGCATCCAGCTCAAGGGACTGTTCGGGGGCGTCAGCTCGGAGCTGAACGAGCTGGCGACCAACAAAGGGCTGACCTGGGGAGTTGGACCGAGTATCAGTTGGACTTTTCCCAACCAGGCCGGCCCGCGTGCCCGGATACGGCAGGCCAGGGCAAATGCCCTTGCCGCGCTCGCCGGCTTCGATAACGTGGTATTGCAGGCACTGAAGGAGACCGAGCAGACCCTGGTCACCTACGGCGCCGAGCTCGAGCGGCGCCAAGGGCTTGCCGACGCACAGGATCGTGCCCACCAGGCGTTCGACATGGCCCACGACCAATTCCTCGCCGGCGCGCTCAGCAATCTCGACCTGTTGACAACCGAACAGACACTCGTCTCGGCGGATGCCGCCGTAGCGACCTCGGACGCTGCGCTGATCCAGGATCAGATCGCGGTATTCAAGGCGCTCGGCGGTGGCTGGCGTAACACGGAGACTGTCGCGCGGCGATGATTCTCGTTTTCCTGTCTTTTCTCATCTGGGTGTACCTGGTGCTCGCTCACGGGCGCTTCTGGGCTTCCGGTCCCGAGCTGCCGCCGGCCACGCCAACAGAGCTTCCGGATGTCGACATCATCATTCCCGCCCGCGACGAGGCACAGACCATAGGACCTGTCGTCGCCTCGCTCGCCGCGCAAGACTATCCGGGCCGTTTTCGTATCATCCTGGTAGACGACAACTCCACTGACGGCACCGCCGAGCGGGCCGGCACCGCACCCAATCTGACAATCCTCAGGGGTCAGGCCAAGCCCGCGGGCTGGTCGGGAAAGTTGTGGGCCCTCAGCCAGGGAGTGGCGGCGAGCAGCGCTCCAGTGTTGTTGTTTACTGATGCCGACATCGTGCATGACCGCCGGCACCTCTCGGCGCTGGTGGCGCGCTTGCAACCTATGCGCCCGGATGAAGGGCAGATCGACCTGGTGAGCGAGATGGTGCGACTCAATTGCACCAGCCTTCCGGAGCGGGCGTTGGTTCCCGCGTTCGTCTACTTCTTCCAGATGCTATATCCCTTTGCGCGCGTGAACGATCCACGCTCGCCAGTCGCTGCGGGCGCCGGAGGCACGGTACTCATCCGCCGCGAGGCATTGGAGCGAATCGGCGGTATCGCCGCGATCAGACATGCGCTGATAGACGATGTCACTCTTGCCAAAGCCGTGAAGACGGCGGGCCGCCAGCGCGGCAACGGCATCTACCTGGGTCATTCGGGCCTGGCCACCTCCGTGCGGCCGTACCCGCACTGGCAGGACCTGTGGCAGATGATCTCCCGAACCGCTTTCACGCAGCTACGCTATTCAGCTGCGCTACTCCTGCTCACGCTCGTCGGGCTGGCACTGGTCTGGTTGCTGCCTCCTTACGCGCTGCTTTTCGGCAGCGGTTGGGTGCGCATCGCCGGATTGTCGACCTACGTCCTGGCAGCACTGAGTTATCTTCCCACCCTGAGGCGCTATCGACGCAATCCGCTCTGGGCATTGGCTTTGCCGTTGATTGCGCTTTTCTACATGGCCGCCACGCTTGGCTCCGCGCTCAATCATTGGTTTGGCCGCGGCGCCCGCTGGAAAAATCGCGCCTATTGACGGCGCTCCAGCCGCATCGATCGGGTACGGGTTTTGCTCCCTCCCACGCTCTGCCATGGACATGCGGAAGCTCACGCGAAGTGTTACCGCTTGATGTTGGATCGACCGGGCTTGCACTGCGCTGGAGCATGCCGACCCTCGTCAGGGCCGCCTGGGCGGCCGGCTTGGCTTTGTCGAGCGTCTACTGTGTGACGTTCGTGTTGCTGTCGCCCCTGCCCGTGCAAGATTTGCCCGATCATCTTGCCCGGGCCCATGCCATGAGCGACCTGCTCTTCCATGGCGGCGAGCGCTTTGGCGGCATCTATCATTTCCAACTTCTCTGGATTCCGTATCTGCTGGGCGATCTCATCCTGACCGCCGCCATCGGGCTGTTGGGCGTCACGGGCGGGGCGGCAGTCTGGATTGTGTTGGTTTTTCTATCGTTCCCGTGCGCGGCTGTATTTTACGCCCGCGTTCGCGGCATCCGGGTGAACGGGCGGGCACTGTTGCTCCTACTATCGATCTATCTCGCCACCGATTGGTTCTTCGTCATTGGATTTTTGAGTTTCCGGGTCGCGGTGGCGATGTTGATCGCCACCCTGGCGGTGGCGGAGCTACTGCGAAGGCAGTGGTCCTACGCGTTGTTCGGGCTCTACGTCGTAGCCGTCGTGCTCGATTATCTGACGCACCTCTCGCCGCTCATATTCC
>Ga0105237_10007740_pt1 | contig 11731 bp, 11 predicted proteins | sample KBSC24metaG_FD_81520 | JGI IMG/M metagenome (GOLD analysis project Ga0105237, IMG submission 81520) | Corn rhizosphere microbial communities from Kellogg Biological Station, Michigan, USA - KBS C2-4 metaG | ecosystem: Host-associated > Plants > Roots > Rhizosphere > Soil | place: Michigan, USA... | reverse complement strand
CTACGAAGCCTCATACACGCGAGGCAGTCGAAGTCGCCGTCAGATACGAAGTCGGCCCGCTCGACAGTCCGGGCCGGTTCGGCAGCTACGTCCAAGCGAGTCACCTGGAAGCTTCGACTCTCCATCGGGGTGGCGACGCCGGGAGGCGTGTGTCACTATTTCCGTTAGTCAGATAAGATTTCTCGTATGACGGAAGTTAGGTGGTCACATGGCTAGAGTGACGGTCGGTTCGTTCCGCGTCGCCGAGGTACTTCACCGGTTCATCGAAGATGAGGCACTCCCGGGGTCTGGGGTTCGATCGGCTGATTTCTGGGACGGCTTGGAGCGTGCACTGGTCGAGCTGGGCCCGCGACAGCGTGCACTCGTTGAACGCCGCGCCGGGTTGCAGGCGACCATCGACGACTTCCATGTCGCCGCTCCGGGCCCCGTCAACCCGGACGCCTATGAGTCTTTCCTGCGCAGCATCGGTTACCTCGTGGACGAACCTCCCGCCTTCAGCGTCACGACCGCGGGCGTCGACAACGAAATCGCCGTCCAGGCCGGGCCGCAACTCGTCGTACCTATCCTCAACGCCCGCTTCGCGACCAACGCGGCCAACGCCCGCTGGGGGTCGCTCTACGATGCGCTCTACGGGACCGACGTGATCGACCGGTCGAGGGCGCTGGCTCCTGGCAACGGCTACAACCCAGCCCGCGGCGAGAAGGTCATCGCCCGCGCGCGAGAGTTCCTCGACCTCGTCGCTCCCCTCGAGGGCGTTTCCCACGCCGACGTCAGCGGCTACACGGTCGACAAGAACCTCATGGCCCTGGTGGGGAAGGACGCATACGTCGTCCCGGGGTTCGTCGGTTACCAGGGTGAGCCGAACTCGCCATCATCAGTGTTGCTGCGCCACCACGGCCTCCATGTCGACATCCGCATCGATAGGGAGCACCCCATCGGATCGACCGACCGGGCGGGCATCTGCGACGTCGTGATCGAATCGGCCATCACGACGATCATGGATCTCGAGGACTCAGTTGCCGCCGTCGACGCCGCCGACAAGGTCGCGGGCTACCGCAACTGGCTGCGGCTGCTGCAGGGGGTTCTCTCCGAAGAGGTAACCAAGGGTGGGCGGACCTTCACACGGCAGTTGAACCCTGATCGCCGCTATCTCACCGCCGAGGGGAGCAAGGTCACCCTTCCCGGCCGCGCTCTGCTCCTCGTGCGTCAGGTCGGGCACCTCATGACCACCGACGCCGTGCTCGACTCGGCCGGTGACCCGGTCTCCGAGGGAATCCTGGACGCGTTCGTCACGGCACTCGGTTCGTGTCACGACCTGCGGCGCACCGAAGGACTGGGGAACTCGCGCACCGGGTCGATGTACGCAGTGAAACCCAAGCTGCACGGACCCGAGGAAGTCGCGCTCACGGTGGATACGTTCGCGTCGGTGGAGTCGGCGCTCGGCCTCCCCCCGCTCACCATCAAGGTCGGGATTATGGACGAGGAGCGGCGCACGACGCTCAATCTCGCGGCGTGCATCTATGCCGCTCGCGACCGCATCGCTTTCATCAACACCGGCTTCCTCGACCGCACCGGCGACGAGATCCACACCTCGATGGCCGCCGGGCCGGTTGTGCGCAAGGCCGAGATGAAGAACGCAACCTGGATCAGGGCCTACGAGGACGCCAACGTCGACACGGGTCTGGCCTGCGGCCTCGCAGGTCGCGCGCAGATCGGCAAGGGAATGTGGGCCGCACCTGACAACCTCGCCGACATGCTCGAGCAGAAGGTTGCCCACCCCCAGGCTGGCGCCAGCACTGCTTGGGTTCCCTCGCCGACGGCCGCCACTCTCCACGCGCTTCACTACCACCAGGTCGACGTACCGGCACGGCAGGCCGAACTCGCCTCGCTTGGCCGGCGGACCACACTTCAACAGTTGCTGACCCTGCCGCTGGGCGATCCGCATCAGTGGTCGCCCGAGGACCGGCGCGCGGAACTCGATAACAACGTGCAGAGCACGCTCGGGTACGTCGTGCGTTGGGTCGACGCTGGAGTCGGTTGCTCGAAGGTGCCCGACTTGTCGGGCACTCCACTCATGGAGGACCGGGCGACATGCCGGATCTCCTCGCAGCACGTCGCGAACTGGCTGCGACACGGAGTCATCACCGTCGATGACGTCGAACAGAGCCTGCGACGGATAGCGGTCCTCGTCGATGAACAGAACGCGTCCGACCCGAATTACCACCCGATGGCTCCGGCGTACGACGGTGAAGCCTTTCTCGCCGCCCGCCAACTGTTGCTGGAGGGCGCCTCGCAACCATCCGGGTACACCGAACCGGTCCTCCACCGCCGTCGCGCTGCCGTGAAAGCCGCCAGAGAGATGTCGATTCGATGAAGCTCGCCACCGCAAAGGCCATCATTGCGGGTGCCCGCGCCCACGGCCTCCGCCATGGATTCAAGCCGCTGGCCGTCGTCGTGCTCGCACCTGGGGGACACGTCATCGCCGCCGAGTGCGAGGACGGGACCTCGATGAAGCGATTCGAGATCGCACACGGCAAGGCCCACGGAGCGCTCGCGCTGGGAATGGGCTCGCGCGCGCTGATGAACCGCGCCGAGCAGCAGGCGTACTTCATCGCTGCGGTCACCGCCGCGGTCGGAGCGCTGGTTCCGGTGCCCGGCGGGGTGCTGGTCCGCGGCGACTCCAACGAACTCCTTGGCGCGGTCGGCATCACCGGCGACACCTCGGACAGCGACGAGGCGGCGTGCGTGGCCGGCATCGAGGCTGCCGGTCTTTCCGCCCAGGTGGCATGACGGTGGCATGACGACGCCCACGCACAGCTCGCCGGATGGGCCGTACCCGGGCCGATGAGGCTCGGCCAGACACCCCGGCGCACCGACTCATTGATCGAAGTTCGTCCGCCGGGGTCCCGCCGACGCATGCACCATCACGCGTCGCCAGCAGGAGCCCGGAACTCATGCCGCGCTGGTCGACGAGCACCCACTTGCGCCCTTGACACGGTCGCCGACCGCTCCGTACCGTTCCATGCAACAGAATTATCTTTCCATAATACGGAAGGCAGGCTGGGCTCATGGGTGTTCGTGGTCGGCGGCGATGGGCGGCGGTGGGGGTTGTGGCTGCCGGGGTGCTGGCGGTGTCGGGGTGCAGTTCTTCTGGTGGTGGCGGTGGTGGGGGTTCGGCGTCCTCGGGTGCGAAGGGTCCGATCGTGATTGGGGCAGCGATCGGGCAGACGGGCATCTTGAAGAGCTATGACGGGCCGGCTTTCGCGGTGGTCAAGTACGACATCGATCAGATCAATGCCGCCGGCGGCATCAACGGTCGCAAGGTGGAGTTGAAGGTCTTGGACACCAAGTCCGAGATCACGCGGGGCGGGCAGGTGGCCCAGCAGTTGATCGATGACGGCGCTCAGGTCCTGATCGTCAGCTCCGACTTCGACTTCGGTAGCCCGGCGGCACTGGTTGCCCAGAAGCACGGCATGGTCAGCATCTCGCTGGGCGCGGCGTCCCCGAAGTTCGGTGTGCAGGGGATCGGTGACAAGGCGTTCTCATTCGCGCCCTCGACCGGGAATACCGCCAGCGTGCTGGCCACCTTCGCCATCAACCAGGGCTACAAAAAGGCTTTCACGCTGTTGGACGACACCCTTTCCTACACGCGAGGCTTCTACTCGGCCTACACGAAGTTCTACAAGCAGGGCGGCGGCACCATCGTCGGCAACGACTCCTTCAAGAACGACGACAGCTCGATCGCTACCCAGATCAACAAGATCAAGGCCGCGAATCCCGACATGGTGTTCCTTGCCTCCTACCCTCCCGGTGGCGCCTCGGCCCTACGGCAGATCCGCGCCGCCGGCATCAACGTCCCGATCATCTCCGGCGACCCCTTCGACAGCCCTGGCTGGAACAGCGCCGTCCCCAACCTCAGCAACTTCTTCATCGACGCATCTGCCTGGACCCACGGAAACGACCCGGACCCGGCCGTCAACCAGTACGTCGCGGCCCTGACCAAGGCCACCGGCAACCGACCGACCGGCGGCCGCGACCTGGTCGGCGACACGATCGTCCAAGCACTCAAGATGGCCATCGAGAAAACCGGCACCACGAACGGCGCCAAGCTGGCGGCGGCACTGGAAAGCTTCAACAAGCAGAAGTTCCTCACCGGCACCGTCACCCTCAGCCACGAGGACCACATCCCGCTGGACAGCCCACTCAGGGTCATCCAATACATCAACGGCAAGCCCACCTACTTCAAGACCGTCACCCCCGTCATGACTTCCGCAGTCACCGACGGAATCGGCTGACCATGCCCCAGTCCCTGTCGTCGGTTGCCGGCCATGCGGGCGGCTTTGGATCGGCGACAGGGACGCGGGGGCGTCCATGAACGGTGGCATCCACCGCCCTTCGCCTCCGCGTTCGAGGCGAGGGCGCGTCGGCTCGCCCGAGTGTCGGCGAGCCAACGGTTTACGCCCGGCGGACGAATGGATCAGTCAAGACAGATGCGGAAAGGCCTACGTCGGCTCGCCGGCGGGAGCACTGGTCTTCGGATCTCAGCGCGAAACCAGGGCGCCTTCAGCGTAGGTCTCGGGCAAGGTTAGCTGCCGCATCGTGCAGCAGAGGGGCCGCCCGGACGATCAGCTTGTCCGTCATTCGAGCGACCGGTCCTGACACGGACAGCGCCAACCTGGCGGGCGCATCCGGAATAGCCACGGCGACGCAACGTACCCCGACCTCCTGCTCGCCCTCGTCGAGGGCGTAACCCTGATCGCGTGTTCGATCCAGCTCTCGTGCGAAGGCGCCAGGAGTAGTCAGGGTGTTGGGGGTGTGCCGTGGCATGCCCGTGCGGCCGAGAAGCTCCGTCACGGCGACCGGATCCATGTTCGCCAGCATGGCCTTGCCCACGGCAGTGCTGTGTGGAAGTACGCGCCGACCGACCTCGGTGAACATCCTCATGGAGTGCCGCGATGGCACCTGGGCGACGTAGACGACCTCGTCGCCGTCGAGCATGGCGAGGTTCGCGGATTCGCCGAGCTCGTCCACGAGCCGGCTCAGGTGCGGCCTCGCCCAGAGTGAGAGCATGCGCGACGACGACTCGCCCAGCCGGATGAGGCGCGGCCCCAACGCGTACTGGCGGTTCGGCTCCTGACGCAGGTAACCGAGATCGACCAGGGTCCGCACGAGCCGGTGGATCGTCGGAAGGGGAAGACCCGACTCCGTGGCGAGCGCGGAGAGGCCCATGATCCCCTGATGTTCCGCCATCGTCTCGAGCAACCGGAAAGCCCGCTCGATCGACTGCACGCCGCCGGCGCGCGCGGTCGCAGGCGGAGTTGCCTTCGTCGGCGTCAAGTGGACTCCCTCCCTCGCATGACGGAAAGCCTAGTGCGTCAGCCGGACGCCACCTGCGGCATCGGATCGACATCAGCTTTCCGCAGTAAGGAGTATCATATCCGTTGTGCGAAAGAATGTGGGGCCTCGAATGCCGAATCCAAGCCCCGGTTATGCGTTGACGTTGCGGGTCGAGACGCGTTCGTCGTCCAGTGCAACCGGCCTATTGGTGGCTGCTGTCAGCGCCGCCGGTGGTGCGGTGACCGCCGCTCGACGTCGTCGAATCGCATGGTGATCGACTGGTCGTAGACGTCACCTGCGACGCTGGGGAGGTGGCTCACGGCGCGGCCATCACTAACGCAGTGCGGGCCGTCCTTGACATCGACGTCCGCAGGGTCAGCGACCGAACTTTCCTCCTGCATCTCGGGAGCAAGCTCGAGGTCGTGCCGAAGGCGGCGCTAAGGCACCGCGACGATCTGTCTCGCGCTCACACGCCCGGCGTTGCGCGGATCTGCCAGGCCATTGTCGAGAATCCCGAGGACGCCCGTCGGCTTACGATCAAGCGGAACATGGTGGCCGTGGTGACCGACGGCTCTGCCCGTTCTCGGCCTCGGGAACATCGGGCCGATGGCGGCTCTCCCCGTAATGGAGGGCAAGGCCGCGCTGTTCAAGCAGTTAGCCGACGTCGACGCGTGGCCCGTCTGCCTCGACACTCAGGATACGGACGAGATCGTGCGCATCGTCACCGCGATCGCGCCGTCGTATGGCGGGATCAATCTCGAGGACATCGCGGCCCGCGGTGCTTCGAAATTGAGCGACGCCTGCGTGAGCAACTCGATATCCCGGTGTTCCACGACGACCAGCACGGCGCTGCGGTCGTTGTGCTGGCCGCGCTGACAAACGCTCTGCGAGTTGTGGGCAAGAAGCTCAGCGACGTCCGGGTGGTGGTAGGTGGAGTCGGCGCGGCCGGGCACGCGATCATCCAGTTGCTCCTTACCCAAGGTGTCGGCGACATCGTCGCGTGCGACCGGCACGGTGCGCTCCGCCCGGGACAAGACGCGGTCGACCCCGACCGCCGCTGGATCGCCGAGCACGCCAACGCGGGCGGTCGCCAAGGCACGCTCGCCGAGGTCCTCGTCGGAGCGGACGTATTCGTTGGCGTGTCCGCCCCGAGCCTCCTCACCGGCGAGGACGTCGCAATAATGGCTCCCGACGCCATCGTCTTCGCGCTGGCCAACCCCGACCCGGAGGTCAACCCCATCGCCGCACGCGCGCACGCCGCGCTAGTCGCTACCGGTCGATCGGATTACCCCAACCAGATCAACAACGTGCCGGCTTCTCCGGGCTTCTTCCGAGGAATGCTTGACGCCGGTGCACACGTCATACCGACACCATCATGCTTGCGGCAGCGCGCGCGATCGCGGATGCAGTCGCGGCGCCGGAACTCAACGCCAGCTACATCGTCCCTTCGGTGTTCGATCCGGCCGTCGCGCCGGCAGTCGCCGCAGCCGTGGCGGATGCCGCTCGGGCCGAGCGATAGCGCGGATACCACTGGGCAGCAGTATCAAGCCGGGCGAAGGAGGCACTGCGTAAGCGGCACCCGTTCGCCCTGCCCGGGTCGACCTCGACCCTCAAGACGTGATCAACACGCGTGAGCCACTACACCCCGGATCCGCAAGAGCCGCTCAAGCGACTGCTGGGCGACGAGGGGTTGGAGACGGCGACGCTCAGGGATAGCCCGGGGATCTTCTGAGCGGGGACCGCGCTCGCCGGGCCGTGCACCACCTGATCGAGGTCCTGCGGCTGTCGGAGCGGTTCGCCTGTTGCATCCTCGGCCAGCCACCGCTCGACGCACCGCCGGCGGCCACGACGCCGGCCGATCCCGACGCCTGACTACGCGACTGGTTGCCGGAGTGAGCGAAACCGACTGGCCTGCGGGGCGATGGCCGACTTCACCCGCCACTGACCCACTCCAGCCGAGCTCGAAGCAGTTCGCGGGTTCCCGCCGCTCCCTCACAGCTCCGCGCGCTGGCCTCCCGACCAACCGAACCATCGGTCGACCGCGACGTGAACCGTGACGAGTGGGTGCTCCCGCGCGGGGTAGTCCTTACCGAGGTAAAGCCGCGAGAGTCGATCGATGTCGGCAAGTCCCTCGTCGGGCTTGATGGACACGACATGGCCCTGGACCGACAGGTGCGTGCCGAAGTCGTCCGGCTTGAGCACGGTGAGAGACACATGACCGTTGCTCTGCAGGTGCTTCAAGCGAGCGCGGTCGGCGTTCATACAGAGCATGAGTGTTTCGTCGTCCTCGACGAGGTACCACGTCGCCACCGTGACGGGACGCCCCGTAGAAGTGACCGTGGCCATAACGGCCGGGTTGGGCTTCCGAAGGAAGGCCAGGACGGTCTCGGGCAGGGGGGTAGCGGCCACGCTTCCATGCTCCGATGGAGCGGCTCCAGGACGGATCACGCCGATCCTCCTGAGGGGGCTGGAACGCAGTCGGCAGATGGGGCGAAAAGCAGCCGTCGAATTCTGGCAGCGGGTCCGCGCGCACGGCGGCTGCGGCAACTGACGATCACCTTGATCAACATCCTTTCGACTCGGTACGGACGGCAAATCTCAGCCCCGAGCTGAGCGCCGCAACACGACCGCCGCGCGCGTCGCAGGACGCGATCGACGCCGTGCTCGCTCCTTCGGTCTCCGGTGAGGCCAAAGGAGCCTCGGTGCGATGACGCGACATCGTGGTCGTCAAGTTGGCCGAATCGCAGTGCTCTCCGCGGTCGCGGAGCCTTCCCCGAACGCGAACCCGGTGTCGGTCTCACCGTGACTTCCCACCGAGTCTGGTGGCGCTGCAGCCTGCCGACCGCCCGAGCTGTCACGCGCAGCGTTCTTCGCACGGCGGGACCGACGTCGGTTCCATCCGGGCCACGACAGCTCTCGCGAGCGAGAGATGCCATCGGGACGACGCAGCAGGATCAGCACCAGGACGAGCGATAGCAGCAGATTCGAGAAGCCGGTAGGAACGGGGATTGACACGAACCCCACGGATTGGCCCGCTTCCCAACGGTTAAGCACGACCACGACGACTGACATCACGACCGAGCCGACCACTGCACCGAAGACACTGCGCAGACCGCCGACGATCAACATCACGGTGATCAGGCGAGTGAGGTCGATATCGAAGTCACCTGGTCCGAACGCGCCGAGCCAGTGCGCATACATCGAACCCGCGACGCCCATCACGGCACCGCTCACCACGAACGCCACGCGACGCTCGCGCACCACCTTCACACCCAGCGCCAAGGCGGCGACCTCGTCCTCCCGCGAAGCCTGCAACCGCCGCCCGGAACGCGAGTAGCTGTATGCGCCTGCCGCGGCTATGACGACCACGGTCCACGCGTAAGCACCCCACAACGTCAGGTCAGTTGGCACACCCGTGAGAGTCCCGAGACCTCCAGTGACATCGGACCAATTCGACGCAACGTCTTGGACGATGATCAACACGGCGAAGGAGGCGATTCCGGCAGCCGTTCCGGACAGGCGCATCAGCGGGAGCGACACCAGCCCGGCGACCGCGGCGGCGACGAGAGCAGCCACGACGGTCGCCACCACGAACGATGTCTGTCGGTGGGCCAACATTCCGGGCAGATGAGGGAGGACGAAGGCTCTCGTGGTCAGCGGGATCGTGAGGAGGGCCGCCGTATAGGCCCCAACGGCCACGAATGCGATATGACCAAACGACAAGACGCCAGAGTTTCCCCAGAACATCTGCAGACCGACGACCATAACCAGGTTGACGAGGGCACCGACAGCAGTGGTCTGGAGCGACGGGGTGCCGAGCGATACGAGCGCCACTAGGAGGCCGAGTGGGGCGACGAGCCCCACCGTCGGCCAAACTCCCTCGAACCACCTGCGAACGGGCTGGTGCTGGTCAGTCATACGCGAGACCTGTCATTGGCCGAGGGCAGGAGGCCCTGTGGGCGGAACGTAAGGATGACAACGATGAGGGCGTAGAGAATCGCGTCCCGATACGGTCGGATGTCCGACGGCAGGAGCACCTGCAACGCAATCGTCAAGCCTCCGAGCACGAAGCCACCCGCGACTGCACCGGCAAGACTGCCGAGCCCGCCGATGACGACGGCGACGAACGACACGAGCACGGGCTCGAGGCCCATCGATGGTTCGACCGTCCCTGAGCGGGCTACGAGCAGCACCCCGCCAACCCCAGCCAGTAGGCCGCCCACCGCGAACGCAACCAGCATCACGAGGTTGGACCGCACGCCGACAAGACGGGCCATAGTGAAGTCCTCCGCGGCGGCCCGCAACTGAGCGCCGATGGGGGTCCAGTTGAGGAGCAGCGCCAAGCCGGCTAGCAGCACGGCTACGACCACAGCGGTCACCAGATCGATTCGCATGACGCTGAGCGATCCGAGGTGTATTGGCTTCGTCAGCGACGAGCCGAAGGGGGTCGACAGCGGTCTGCTTCCGGCAACGAGAATGATGACGCTCTCAATGGCCAGCGCGACCGCGAACGCGAGAACCAGAAGCGTGGCCGGATCGGCGCCACGCGCGAAGCGGAAGACGCCGAGCTCAGTGACAACCGAGGTCGCCACTCCGGCCGCCACGGCGCCAAGGATCGTCACTGGCGTCGGCAGGCCATCCAGCGCGAGCAGCACGTAGGCGGCAACCGCGATGAAGTTCCCTTGCGCGAAGTTGATGATTCCGGCGACTCCGTAGATGACGGCAAGGCCCAACGCGAACAAGGCGTAGAGCGCACCGACACTGACCGCGGTGATGATGTTCTGCAACAGTGTCACCGGGCGCTCCCTTCAGAATCACTGGCGGCGAAGAAGGCGTGCGCCAGCTCATCCCCGACCGCCGCCCGTCCCTCGCCGTCGACTTGACCGTTATGCAGTACGTAGGTCATATCCGCCAGTTCGGCAGCTCGCTTTGCGTTCTGCTCCACGAGTACGACAGCGAGCCCCTCGTCGCGCAGCCTGACGACGGCCTCAAAGACCTCCTCGACCACTTTGGGAGCCAATCCGAGCGAGGGCTCATCTAGCAGAAGTAGGTTCGGCCGCGTCATCAGCGCTCGGCCGATTGCGAGCTGCTGCTGCTGCCCCCCCGACAGCAGACCGGCAGGTCTGCGGGCGAAGTCGCCGAGCACGGAGAACCGTTCATAGATCTCGGCAATCTTCACCTCGGCGCGGCCGGCGTTCCCCGCCCTCGCGAGCGTGAGGTTCTGCTCGACGGTCAACTTGGTGAAGATGCGACGGCCTTCAGGCACCAACGCGATGCCAGCGCGGGTCCGCTTCTCAGGCGAGTCCCCGGAGATGTCCTTTCCGTCCAGGACAATCCGACCGGAGACCTTGCCCTCACAGGCGCCAGCCAGCGCCAGGAGGGTCGTCGACTTGCCGGCGCCGTTGGGTCCGATCAACGCCAGGATGCGACCGGACTCCACCACGAGATCGATGCCCCGTACTGCACCCACCGCCCCATACCGAACACGGAGGTCGATCAACTCAAGGCGAGACATCGACGGCCCCCACTCCGAGGTAGGCCTCTATGACGGCCGGATCCCGGATCACGTCGCGTGGTTCCCCGACGGCCAGCGTGCAACCGGCTGCAAGGACGTGCACGTTGTCGCAGATCTTGGTGATCAGACGCATGTCGTGCTCGATGACCAGCAGGCCACATCCGCTCGTGTGGCGCACCTCGAGCAATGCCGAGGCGAGGTCATCGGTCTCGTTCTCGTCGAGACCGGCTGCCGGCTCGTCGAGGAGCAGGAACTTAGGATTCGTCGCGAGGGCGCGAGCGAGCGCAACGCGACGCTCCAGGCCGTACGGCAGACTGGACGAACGGACATTAGACAGATGTGCCAGTCCTAACTGTTCCATCAGGGCCCCGGCCCTCGCGCGGGCCACGCGCTTCGAGACCCCCACGCCGAGTGCTCCCACTTCGACGTTCTCGGCCACGGTCATTCGGCCGAAGAGTCGGACGGCTTGGAACGTCCGCGAGAGACCGGCGCTGGCTCTACCTTCCGGGCGGACGCGGGTGATGTCCGTGTCGCCGATACGGATCCGCCCGGCCGTGGGTCGTTGAAATCCGGTGATGACGTTGACCATCGTCGTCTTGCCGCTGCCGTTCGGTCCGATCAGACCCAGAGTCTCGCGCGGTCTGATCTTCAGCGAGACGGTGTCGATCGCCCGCAGCCGACCGAAGACGACTGACACGTTGTCCACGTGCAGGTCTGCTGACAGGGACTGGGGCATGGTCAGCCGATTCCGTCGGTGACTGCGGAGGTCATGACGGGGTGACGGTCTTGAAGTAGGTGGGCTTGCCGTTGATGTATTGGATGACCCTGAGTGGGCTGTCCAGCGGGATGTGGTCCTCGTGGCTGAGGGTGACGGTGCCG
>Ga0105237_10007739_pt1 | contig 11732 bp, 12 predicted proteins | sample KBSC24metaG_FD_81520 | JGI IMG/M metagenome (GOLD analysis project Ga0105237, IMG submission 81520) | Corn rhizosphere microbial communities from Kellogg Biological Station, Michigan, USA - KBS C2-4 metaG | ecosystem: Host-associated > Plants > Roots > Rhizosphere > Soil | place: Michigan, USA... | reverse complement strand
GTCACGGGCAACCGCATGCTGGGTGCGATTACGCCGATCGGCGGCATGGCGTTCATTGCCGGCTGGCTGCTCCTAGCATTCTTCTTGCTGCCGCGACGCGCATAGGGTGTGAACGCTTCCAGCGGGTCAAGCCGACTGAAAGTCGGCTGCGGCCAGGATTGGCCGCCCCACGCTTACGAACAGAATCATTTGCAGCGCTCCCGGAACAGGCGGTCGATCGTGGTCGCACGAAAATCGAAGATTCCATCCAGGTCGCGGCGTACTTTCACGGCATGCGCGATGGAACCTAGAAACCCAAACGGCAGTTCGTAACGGACCTTATCGAGCATACGCGTACCGTCGTTATCGGGGCGGAAGGAATGCGTATGCTCCCAAAGCTTGTATGGGCCGCGCATTTGAACATCGACGAAGAAATGCGGCGGCTCCCACTGGCGGATGAGTGTTTTCCAGTGGAGGCCGATGAAGCGCCAGGACAGTTGATATTCAATCTCGGCGTCCTGGCGCATCTCGATGGGTAGTTTCGAAAGGACCTTAAAGTTCAGCCATGGGGGTGTGATCGCCTCCAGATTCTGGACATCTGCGAAGAATTCGAAAACCTGTTGGATAGGACAAAGTATCAATTGCTCGCGCTGGAGGACGTAAAGCTTACCCACGAAGGACCCGGTTCATTGAATGGCTATTTGTACCGGATTCGATGCCTTCCCGTCAACCGTAACGACCACTTCCACCGTTCCCGCTCCTCGCAAATTCAAGCCGAGGGGCAGATTGACTTGATCGATGCCGGGAAATTGAGGTTGCGCACCGGCAAAGCTCACCGTAGCGGGCTTTCCTCCAATCGTCGCCGTCACATTTGCTGCGTCACGGATTCCCCTGCCGAACAGAACCAGGGTCAGGGGCGCATCAATGCCTACGTTCAGCGGAATGGGGGTGCACGCACTGCCGGTGCGGTCACAGGAGTAGGTGCTGACGAGGCCCTGTAAATGGTTCGACAGCACGGAGCGGACGGCGAATCCCGCCGCTGCGCCGGTGCCCGAACCGTCAGCGGTGAAAATTACGGGTTGGACCGTGGCAATCGTTATCGTCGAGGTCGCGTAAGTGAGGTCCTGTGAAACAATGGCGATGCTGGGGTTCCCCGACTGGAAATCCGGTGGAACCACCATGTTGATCTGGGAGGGCGACGCGTAGAGTAGTTGAGCCTGTGCCGAGTGGTTCGCGTCGCTGATGGTAACCGAAATTCCCCCAAGCTCGGTTGGAAGTGGGAGTTGGGATGCAGCTTCGGCGGCATCGGACAGGCCGATGCCATAAATGATAGCGACTGAACCGGGAGCGACGTCGGTCGTGCCGGTGGCAGAGGAAACCACCTTGGTGATCTGGCGCGCGGGAGCCTGCGAAAAGGCCACGGAGCCGATTGTTAACAGGAGTATCAAAAAGCGAGTAGTCATATGCATTCCTACTGACAAGGACGTCACGCGGGGCACAAATGGCGACACCCGCCGTTCGGTGCTACGCTCGAAATCTATGTCGCAGAACGGGTTCAATTTGGCGGCGATCGCTCGACAGGAAATGATCGAGCGGGGATTCTCACCGGACTTTCCGCCAGCGGTCGAGCAGCAGCTTGCGGGCATCCACGCTCAGCCTGATCCGGGCCTCAAAGACCTCACATCACTTCTGTGGTCGTCGATCGACAACGACGATTCGCGCGACCTTGACCAGGTGGAGTGGGCGGAGCGCACGAAGGATGGCATCCGCGTGCTTGTGGCGATTGCTGACGTAGACGCGCTGGTCTCGAAGGGAACGCCAATCGACGATCACGCCGCTCATGAGACTACTACCGTCTATGCGGGAGTGCGCAATTTTCCGATGCTGCCGGAGCGGCTCTCGACCGACCTCACGTCACTGTCGGAGGCGGGCGATCGTGCGGCAGTCGTAATGGATATGTTGATCAAGGCAGACGGCTCGCTCGACGGCGGGAGCGTCTATCGAGCCCGCATCCGCAATCACGCGCAGTTGACCTACGGAGCGGTGGGCCCGTGGCTGGAAGGGGCGGGCCCGATGCCTCCGAAGGTGGCGGCGTCGCCGGAGTTGCAGGCGCAATTGCAATTGCAGAACGAAGCAGCGATGGCTTTACGCGCCGAACGCGGACGTTTGGGGGCGCTGAGTTTCGACCGGGTAGAGACCACCGCGGTTGTGACTGACGGTCATGTGGGCGAAGTGAAGGCGCGAAGGTCGAATCGGGCGGCCAAGCTGATTGAAGACTTTATGATCGCGGCAAATGAGACGATGGCGCGGACGCTACGGGATGCCGGCGTGTCGTCGATTCGGCGTGTCGTAAAGGCCCCGGAACGCTGGCCTCGCATTGTGGCGCTGGCGGAAGAGCACGGCGAGAAATTGCCGCCGGAACCTGATTCCGGCGCGTTGAATGCTTTCTTACTCCGGCGCAAAGCAGCCGACCCGGTGCACTACCCAGACGTTTCCCTCTCGGTGCTGAAGTTGATGGGCCCCGGCGAGTATGTGCTGAGTCGCAAGGGCGACTCGGAGCAAGGGCACTTCGGTCTGGCCGCGCAGGATTATACCCATTCCACGGCGCCGAATCGCCGCTTTGCCGACCTGGTGACTCAGCGCTTATTGAAGTCGCTGGGCGGGACGGCGCCGTATACGGATGAAGAACTAGATGCCATCGCGCGGAATTGTACGTTGAAGGAAGACGCGGCGCGCAAGGTGCAGCGCGACATGAACAAACGAATCTGCGCCGTTGGGCTCCAACCGAGAATCGGCCAGACGTTCTCAGCAGTCGTTACGGGCGTTACGCCGAAGGGTGTGTTCGTGCGGGTGCTGGACCCGCCGGTGGAAGGCCGCCTGATGCGGGGCGAGGAAGGGCTGGACGTGGGGGACCGTTTGCAAGTCAAGCTGCTCGCTGCCGATCCGCAGCGCGGCTTCATCGATTTCGGGAGGAATTGAATGGCAGATTTGCTTCGACACACCGTAGCGACAGTTGCTTACCGGGCCGCGAAAGCGTTACGCGATGCGCCCCCGGAGTTCACCGATTATCGTGCCGCCCCAGGCAGTCGATCGCCCATCGAGATTCTGTCGCACATGGGCGACCTTTACGACTGGGCGATTCTGCTGGCCGATGGCAAGCATGAATGGCACAACAAGCGCGGGCTGCCTTGGGAGCAGGAGGTGGAGCGTTTCTTCGGCCGGCTGGAGGCATTCGACCAGAGACTGGCTTCGGGCGTGCCGTTAGTGGCATCGGCGGAAAGTCTGTTTCAAGGTCCGATCGCGGATTCGCTGACGCATGTGGGGCAACTGGCGATGCTGAGGCGAATGGCCGGCGCGCAGATCCGTGGCGAGAACTACTTTAAGGCGAAGATCGAGACGGGACGCGCCGGAATGTCGCAGGCCGCTTCGGTGGTAGAGTTCGACTGATGGTGAGGCATGCGGCACGATATGCAACGGTGGCCCTTCTGCTGGTGGTGGTCGTGAAGCTCTCCTGCCAGACGAGGCGGCTCAGCACGGAAGATATTTTGAAACAGCCCGTGACGGCGCCGGTCGCGAAGATCTCGTATGGAGCAGCGCCGCAGCAGTTCGCGGAACTGCGAAGTCCCGCCGGCGCCGGTCCGTTTCCTGTGGTGGTCGTGATTCACGGCGGTTGCTGGATCCAGTATGCGGACACTACCTACACCGCGCCTCTGGCATCGGCGCTGGCAAAGGAAGGATGGGCCACGTGGAACCTGGAGTATCGCCGCGCGCATGAGGCGGGCGGGGGGTGGCCCGGAACTTTTCTGGATGTCGCGAACGGAATCGATGCTCTCCGCGATTCCGCATCGAAGAATCATCTCGATCTGAATCGGGTGGTGGTATTGGGGCACTCGGCAGGGGGGCAACTCGCGCTCTGGGCGGGAGCGCGGCGGCGGGTCCCTGCGGATAGTCCGCTCCATTCCAACAATCCCTTACCTTTGCGAGGGATAGTGTCACTCGCGGGGATCGCAGATATGCGCGCATATGCGGAGCATGGGCCTTCGGGATGCGCCGAAGGCACATCGCAAGTGCTGGGCGGCTCTCCGGCGGCGCAGCCCGCACGATACGCTGCGACGTCGCCAATCGAGTTGCTGCCCCTTGGAACTCCGCAAGTGCTGATCTGGGGCGAGCAGGACAATATCGTACCGGAGAAAATGTTCGAGCCGTACGAGGAGAAGGCAAAGGCTGCCGGCGACCGCATCGAGATCGTACGCGTTCCCGGAGGGCATCACGAATTGTGCTCTACCGAGACGGCGAGTTGGCCGAAGATGGTGGCGGCGCTGAAGCGGTTTTTTCAGTGATCTTAGTGGGGCGGGCAATCCTGCCCGCAGCCGGCCTTTAGCCGGCTCAGAGCCGCCTGAAAGGCGGCTGCGGCCAGGATTGGCCGCCCCACTAAGCTAAGGCTTCGGAATCTGCGCTAGCGGGAAGTTCACGTACTTGATGCGTTGGCGCTTCCAGGTGTAGGTGATGTGCAGACTACCGTCGCTGCCTTCGATCATCGCCGGATAGGAATATTCGCCGGGCTCGGTTTCCAAATCGTGGAATTTGGTCCAGTGTTCGCCATCCGCGCTGACTGCGAGATTCAGCGGTGTGCGGCCTGACGTCGTGTGGTTGTACACCATCACGAGGCGCCCATCCTTGAGGCGCACCACGTCGATGCCGGAGTTCGGATTGGGCACGTCGATCGGGCGCGCCTGGCTCCAGGTGATGCCGGCGTCCTGCGAGTCGGCGATGCAGACACGGCCAACCTCTTTGGTGGAGCGCGCGAAGAAGCGCAGGTGCTTTCCTCCCATCGCAATCACGGTGGGTTGAATGATGCCTCCGGTCGGCGGCGTGATCGGGCCGTGACGGGTCCAGGTCTTGCCGTTGTCGGTACTGCGCTCAATCCACGCGGCCCACGAACCGTAGCTCTCCACGGAACTCCCGCTCACGATCACACCATCTGCCATTACCAGCGGTTTGGCTCGGATGGGACCGTAGAGACCGGCGGGCAAGTGCTCCGGAGTAGACCACTTCGTGCCATCGTCAGTGCTCGAGAGACGGCCGGCACTCCACTGTTGCGGCGAGGGGCCGAACTTGTAGTAGAGCCACAGTAAGTGGTCAGGGGTTCGGAACAGGACGGGATTGTAGGTTGCGATGTTCGGTTCGCGTACGAGTTCGACGGCGGGCTTCCAGCTTCCACCGGATTTGCGGGCTCCCCAGATGGCGACATCGGGCCGGCCTTCCGCGGTGCCGCCGAACCACGCGGTCATTAGCTCACCGGGCTTCAACTCGATGATCGTGGATGCGTGGCAGGCAGGCGTGGGCATGGGATTCGCGACGAACTCGGAAGTCTGTGCGAGTAGTGACGCGGCGAGCATAAATAAGAGCGCGAGCGATTTCATGAAGCGGTTGTCTCCAGGTCATGTTTGATGAAGCGGGTTGCCCCCAGTATGAGTAATGCGCCGGCCACCAGGTACACGGCAGAGGCCAGGGCGATCGCGACGCCCAGGCCGTAGGTTTTCGCCAGGATGCCGATGGTGAGCGGCGCGACTGCTCCTCCGCCCAGCCAGCCGACCGTGTTCATGAGTCCGGCGGCACTGCCGCGAGCTTCCGCGGGAATTACATCGTAGACCGAGGCGAAGATATTGGCATCGTAAAGCCCTTTCGCGAATCCCCAGCAGCTCAGTGCGACCACCAGCCACACGATCGAATCGGTCAGGCCGCAGAGTACGACGAACGGGGCACCGAGAAAGACGCCGAGAGCCTGCACCATCAGTCGTCCACCCGGCTGGCGGTGGCGGAGACGGTCGGCGAGCAGGCCGCCGAGCGGCGCTCCCAACATACTCGCGAGTTGCGCGAAGGCGGTGGCGGCCAAGCCGGACATCGCGAGGTTGAGGTGAAATTTGTCGTAGAGGAATTTGGGCATCCAGGAGAGCAGCACGACAGCCACGAAGTTCGCGCAGAGGAATGCGCCCATCAGGCACCGGACGGTCGGTTTGGCAAACAGCAAACGGAAAACTTTCAGCGGACTGATCGCCTGCTGCGGTTCGCGAACGGGCTTGATGGTCGGCTCCTTCAGAAAACGATGCAGCACGACGCCCAGCAGAATACCGAGTCCGCCAAAAGTCACGAAGGACCAGCGCCAGCCGTAGCGCTGTCCGATCAGTCCCGCAAAGAATCCGCCCGCGATCGTGCCGATGTACACGCTGGTTTGGTGCAGCCCCATCGCACGGGAACGAGTGGTGGCGTCGTGATAGCCGCTGATGAGCGACATGGAGGCCGGGAAGTAGAGCGTCTCTCCCAGACCTTCGGCGGCACGAAAGGCAAGCAACTGCGGGAAGGTGCGCGAGAGCGCTGTCGCGACACAGATCAAGCTCCAGACATACAGGCCCCAGAGGATCGCCGTGACGCGCCGCATCCGATCAACCAGCGCCCCCGCGAACATACCGCAAACGCCGTAGGTGATGGCGAAAGAAGAGCCAAGAAGGCCGAGCTGAACGGTATCGAGATGAAGCTGCTTTTCGAGAAGCGGGAAGACGGCGAAGATAGCCTGGCGGTCGGCGTAATTGAAGAAGGAGATGCCCCAGAGCATTCCCACCACCGCCCATTTGTAGCGTCCCGCAGATTGCATTTAGAATTTCAATGCTCTCACATCGCGCCGCAGGCTAACTGCTAAGCATCGCTTACTTGCGCGTATGTTACCGAGCCGCGACCGCGAGGGAGCGGACTTCTCGGCTTGGCGCGTCACGACTGCCAGGGAACGAACGCCACAGAAAGCTCGGTAGACTACGGATGTAGCATGGATTGGGCAGCGATCCCGAGTTTCTTCAGCAGTACGGCGGCCTCGGCGCGCTCTGCGGCGCTTAGGCCGGAGGTAGCGCGGTCCATCGCGGCTTCGTGATCGGCAAAGGCGCAGGAGATCAGCTTGCGGCCGGCAGCGGTGAGGTGTACCACGCGTGCGCGGCGGTCGCCTGGATCATTACGGCGTTCGACGAGCCCCTTCTTTTCCAGCCTGTCCACAGCGGCAGTAATCGAGCCGCTCGTGAGGCGGATCAGCGAGCCGATGGTATTCACCGGCATCGGCCCTTTATGAAGGAGTGACTCGAGAATGCCGAAGTCCGAGAGGCCCAGACCCAGAGAGGCGATGTGTCGTTCCGCGTGCGCGCGCAACGAATCGAATGCCTTCCAGAGGATGAGCCATAGATGAACGCCGCTTGGTTTCACGTTTGAATCCTTTCCTATTATCTTAACATCAATTATCTTGAAGTCGAGATAATTTTGGAGGAGAAAACAGAAATGAGTAAGACGAGCACCGCAACTCAACATCGATCGGCTGTTCGGGTCTTTACGGCCCCCCGCGCACAGGACGGAGACGGGGTGGATTTGCGGCGGGCATTTCCGGGTGGCTCAATATCGGATATCGACCCTTTCCTGCTGTTGGATCAGATGGGGCCCACGGAATTCAAGCCAGGCGACGCCCGCGGATTCCCGCCTCACCCGCATCGCGGATTTGAGACGGTGACCTATCTGTTGAGCGGCGAGATGCAGCATCGCGATTCCTGGGGTAATCATGGCACGCTCCGGCCGGGCGATGTTCAGTGGATGACGGCCGGCTCCGGGTTAGTGCATTCGGAAATGCCGGGCGAGAAACTCTCGCGGGAAGGCGGCAAACTCCACGGCTTCCAGCTTTGGATCAATCTGCCGCGGAAAGACAAAATGCTGGCGCCCCGATATCAGGACACCACCTCGGAGCGGATCCCTTTAGTGACGAACGCTGAGGGCACGGTTACCGCCAAGGTGATTGCAGGAGAGTCGCTCGGGACGAAGGGCGTAATCGATACGCGAATCCCGATCTTGTATGTGCATTTAACTCTTCAGCCGGGCGCTTCGCACCTACAGAACGTTCCGAAGAGTGAGAACGCGCTGGCCTATGTGATCGAGGGACAAGGCGAGTTTGGAGGCGAGGCGGCCAAGGACAATCAGGTTGTAGTGTTCGACCGCAGTTCCGATTCCGTCGAGATCTCGAACACCGGGAGTGGGCCGCTGAGTTTGCTCCTGATCGCCGGGGAGCCGATTGGCGAACCGGTGGCGAGGTATGGCCCGTTCGTCATGAACAGCCGTGACGAGTTGAAACAGGCGGTGGAAGACTTCCAGGCGGGGCGCATGGGCGTGCTCGATTGAAGTAGGGGTTTGCCCGATGGGGTGGGTGAAAAGCCCACCCTCCAAGGGATTAGAGCACGCAGCGGCGCGTTATCGCACGCTGGGGTCCTAAAATAATGGCTCAATTTTGGCGTTTTTCGGTTAGAGTAATCCTAGGAAAAAATGCGCAGCCTCAAGAGCGGGCCTCCCATCAGTGGTAGTCGGCGGCCCCTGGACTTGGCTCGGGTACTCCTTGTCCATGGCGACCTCGCACCGCGGTTGGCGCTCCGAACCATCCTACAAGCGGGGGGATATTCAGTGGATGTCGCTGCGACACCTGCTGAAGCCATATCCAAGCTGGACGAAGGCAAATACGAGTTGGTCCTGAGCGACGAGGAGTTTGATTCGCGTTCGGCCGGCCGGAACTTGTTGGCGTACGCCCGCATTAAAGACTATCGTCCGGCGACCGCGCTGGTGACTTCGAATGACACGAAAATCACTTGCAAAGCGGCTCAGCAGAAGCATCGCGTTGCGGTCCATACCGAGAATCTGGCCAAGCTGCTGAGTGATGTGGCGGACTTGATTGGGAAACGGGTATGCCGACGGCAGCGCCCGATGGTACGTCGTGCCTGTAAGTTGTGGGTTTGACTGGAACCTGGGACGACCCTTGGCACGTCTAAAGAAAGTACCGCTCCCTGGCGGTCGCGGCTCGGTAGGATGTTAGTGAGGCATGGCATGAAGCGAGTTGCTTTCGTAGTTCTGGCAGCGGTGCTGCTGTACGGTGGCCAAGGCGGTGGGATCCGGCCGCGGCCCAGTAGCGCGGATTATCCGGCACACCAGGACGGCAAAGGAATCACGATTGCGGCAGCTGCAATTCTGCCCGACCAGGCGACCCGACTCTTCGGTGCGGACATCAATCACGCCGGGTACATGGTTTTCGAGGTTGCGGTCTTTCCCGAAGCGGGCAACCAGATTGAACTGGCCAATCGCGACTTCCTGTTACGCGCCGGGTCAGATCCGGCGACCATCCGAACGGTGAGCCCTCAGGCGGTGGCTGCCTACTTCGAACCAAAATACAATACAAAGCCAAAACCTCCGGGGAACGTCTCGATTTACCCGACTGCCACCATCGGATACGAGAGCGGCACTTATAACGGTCAACGGCGCGGCGGCGTCTACACCGGCGGAGGTGTAGGGGTTGGCGTAGGCGATCCGGGACCGACGATGCCCCCGCCTCCTCCTGGCGGACGGGTGGACGGAGCTTCAGTCCGACAGGAGTTGGAGGATCTGGCATTGCCGCAGGGTAAGGCCAACGAGGCGGTCGCCGGCTATCTCTATTTCCCAAAGCCCGCCAAGAGCGCCAAGTCTTACACGCTGACGTTTTACAGCCCGGATGGGCAGGTCAACGTGGTGATTCCGCAAGCGCGGAAGTAGCCGGCGAACTGAGACATTTCGGCCTTTCCCAGGTAGGCCGCTTCTGGCCGCCACTTCCTGACCGACTGCTGCAGCACTCCTTCCAATGCGAGCGGCCCGTCGGATCGCCTCACCAGGACCACTTCGGCACAGATGGCCAGGCTTTCGGGATCGGGAGTCTGCAGGCTCTCGACAGAGCTGATCATGACCGCTCCCGGACGGGGCGCGCATCCCACCACAACAGTTCGAGGATTGCCGATAGGGCCGTGGCCGGGAAAGACCGCGATGCCGCCTGCGGAGAGGGCAAGTAGCAGTCGTTCCTGGAACTTAGGTGTCAGGCGAGGCCCCCCAGTGAGGGCGATTCCTGGGGCGGCCTGGAGCGCCTTACGCGCGGCGGGACTCTCCCCGGCGCGTAGCCGCAGACGGTTCAAGGCTTGTAGCCAAAGCGCTTGAAACACGTCCCGGTCGGCCACCGCGCGGGCAACGAACCGAAGGTAGTTGACCTCCAGGATCTCCTCGAGCTGCTCCTCGGTGAAGTATCGGGAGGATGTGGCGCGATGCCGGTGCTCCAGGCGAGCGCCCGCCACGTAAATGCTCGGCCAACCGATTTGCCAGCCCCGATAGCCGATGTCGAGATCTTCAACATAGGCGGGCTCGTACACGGGGTCAATTGCCCCCAACTGGCGGAGTTTGGCCGTGTCGTACAACGAGCAGCCGCCGCTCCCGTACAGCACATAGGTATGATCTTCGCCTGGGAAGGGTTCGTCGCAGCGGATCGGGAAGTCGATCGGGCTGGGTTGGGAGTAGACCGCCTTCCCCGTCTCCTCGCGGCGAACGCCCGGAGGGAAAAAGATCTGGGCGGTGGCGGAAAACAGGTCCGGAACCGCCTGGAAGGCATTCAGGAGCGCGGAAAAGAAGCCCGCCTCCACGATCATGTCGTTGTTTAGCAGGCAGATGTGGGAATGTCGGGCGAGCGCAATGCCACGGTTGACGGCCCGAGCAAACGAGAGCGGAGTGGGCGAGACTTCGACGCGAATCCGTGGGTAGACCGAACAAAGCCAATCCGCCGTCCCGTCGCTGGACCCGTTATCCACCACCAGAATCTCGGATGGTATTTCGACGAGATCCTTTGTGATTCCAGGGAGTTGCGCGGCCAGCAGGTCTTTCCCGTTCCGTGAGGGGATAACGACGGAAATTCCAGGTATCGTCTCAATTACCGGCCATGAATGGACTTTTCGGCTTCGGCGGCGGAGTTTGCCGGCGAAGCGAGCGGCTTTGTACCAGGATTCGGGCTTCACAGGACTCAGACCAGCAGGTCGAGGTCGGGCTGTTTGCCGCCTTCCTGATAAATGCGCCAAAGGTCCAGGGCTTGCAGCGAAAAGGCCGTCGAGACGGGATTGATGTACGGCGACAGGGCGTCTCCCTGGAACGCGAAATTGAAGGCGCCGTCGATTCTCGGGTCGTCGCTGTTCATTTGGAACTTCTCCAGCATCGTCGCCTCGGACAAGGCGGCGGGAAGATCCAAATCTTCGACGCCTGCCCAGAATGCATAGAGGCGAATCCGCAAAAGCTGCGCGTAGACGTCGGACCGTTTAAAGACAGAGTTTACCTGGTGCAGGTTGCCCGCGGCGTAACGAATGCCGGAGCATAGGGCGGCCTCGACCTGCGGATCGCCCGCGCGGGGCAGGAGACCCTCCAGAAAATAGAGGAAGGCATGGAGGCGGTCCATCACTTTCGCCTCCTCCGGGTGGCCCGGCAGGAAGTCGCTCCAGGTGGGCAAGAAGTGCGCCAGGGCCTGATCGTAAAACAGGTGGAACGACGAGTCGCCGGTGGCCTCGGAAAGGTCCCACCAAGCCATGGCGGCCTTGAGCTGATAACACTCGGACGATCGCGACCACCGGAGAGGATCGCGAGGCAGCGGCCGCTTGTCCGGCAAGGAGAGAATCGGGTGGTAGCCGCCCTGCTCCGTCGCGACGAAGTCCTGCGTCATCGACTTGCCCAGCGCCGTCGCGACGGCAAGAAACTCCTCAACGTGTGAGGCTCTCCATGCAGCGAGCAGTCCGCGAATCACGATGCCGCAATCGAAGAAATAGGTGAATTCCGAAGGTGCGATCTCGAAGGGCATCACTTGCGCAGATTGGTCCCAGGCATGGCCTGTCAGGAATCGCGCGGCGGCGAGT
>Ga0105237_10007738_pt1 | contig 11732 bp, 12 predicted proteins | sample KBSC24metaG_FD_81520 | JGI IMG/M metagenome (GOLD analysis project Ga0105237, IMG submission 81520) | Corn rhizosphere microbial communities from Kellogg Biological Station, Michigan, USA - KBS C2-4 metaG | ecosystem: Host-associated > Plants > Roots > Rhizosphere > Soil | place: Michigan, USA... | reverse complement strand
CCTACTAAAATAATAGGATAATATTTCCTACGTTTGGGTATGATGAACCGAATAAGACTTTTTCTGTCAATTTTATTGGCATTATTTATAGGCACCTCCTCTGCCCAAACAAAACTCAAAACCGGTACCTGGCGCGGCATATTAACCAACGAGAGCAAACATCAATTGCCTTTTAATTTCGAGGTGAGCAATGTTGGCGACAAACAGCAAATAGCCATTATTAACGGCACCGAACATTACCAGGTGCCTGACGTAACCACCACCGCCGACTCGGTATTTGTAAAGATGCCTTTGTTTGATTCGGAATTCAGGCTGAAATTGGGCGACGACCATCTTAGCGGCCACTGGATACGCCACCTCGGCGACCATGATTCGGCATTGCCGTTTACCGCTACTGCCAATACTTCCTGGCGCTTTTCGAAAAACGTGGAGAAGCCGGCCTACAATATCAGCGGCCGCTGGGCTGCTGTGTTTGGCGAAGGCACCGATGGCCGCGACGAATTGGTAGGCGAATTTAAACAAGACGGCAATAAGCTTACCGGCACCTTTTTAAGCACCACCGGCGATTACCGCTACCTGGAAGGCTCCGTATCGGGTGATAGGATGTATCTTTCCTGCTTCGACGGTTGCCATGCTTTTATATTCACTGCTAAAATTAAAGACGGAAATACACTTGTGGATGGCGAAAACTACTCAGGCTATTCGGCATTTACCAAATGGACAGCTGTAAAGAACGCAAACGCCAAATTGCCTGACGCTTATGCTTTAACGGCCCTTAAACCCGGTATAAAGAAAATAGACTTTACCTTTCCTGATATCGACGGAAAAAAAGTATCGTTAAGCGATGACCGCTTTAAAAACAAAGTGGTTATTGTGCAGATGCTCGGCTCCTGGTGCCCTAACTGTATGGACGAAACCAACTTCATCGTCAACGGCGGTTATTATAAAAAATATCATCCAAAAGGTGTTGAGGTTATCGGATTGGCTTACGAACGCACTACCGATTTCAAAAAATCGCAGAAGACGCTGGCACAGCTAAAAGACCACTTTAACATCCCTTACCCGCTGCTGATAACCGGCTATACCCCATCCAAAGGCGACCCAATGAAAAGCCTGCCACAACTGGCCGATTTTAAAGGTTTCCCCACCACTATCATCATCGACAAAAAAGGCAACGTACGAAAAATACACACCGGCTTTAATGGCCCCGGTACCGGCAACCACTACACCGAGTTTATTGTTGAGTTTGATAAACTGACGGAAGATTTATTGGCGGAGAAGGGGTGATGTGCGGATGCGTGGATATGCGAATGTGCAGATAAAAGAATTTGAAAATTTGGTGATTGGATGATTTGAAGATAGGTCGTCTGGCCCCCCGACAGACTTCCGAAGTTTTAAAAACTTCGGAAGTCTTAACGGTACTATAAGGGCATTCGCACATCCGCATATCCACGCATCCGCACATTAGTAGTTCAACCGCACATCAAAAATCCGCACATCAACTCCTCTCTTCCCAAATCTCACACAAATGCAAAATAGTTTCCACTGCTTTTTGCATATCCTGAACGGATACCCATTCGTGCTTGCTATGGAAGGCATGTTCGCCGGCAAAAATATTGGGGCAGGGCAATCCCATAAATGACAGGCGGGAGCCATCTGTACCGCCACGTATGCTACACAGTTTGGCGTTTAGTCCTGCGCGCTGCATGGCCTCCATGCCGTATTCCACTATGTACGGGTGCTTATCCAGCACGCTTTTCATGTTTCGGTACTGCTGTTTTATGTCGAGTGTATAGGTTGAGCCGGGGAATTTTTTTAATACATCATCAGCCACCTTGCGGATTACATTTGCATGGTCGGTAAGCCTATCATGCTCAAAATCGCGAATAATAAATTCAATAACGGCTGTCTCCACATGGCCCTCAATGCCTACGGGATGGACAAAGCCTTCCATCTCCTCCGTTTGTTCGGGCGAAAGGGTAGAAGGCAGGTTGGCGATGATTTGTCCGGCGATTTTTATGGCGCTTTCCATTTTGCCTTTTGCAAAGCCCGGATGCGAGCTTACGCCGTGTATGGTAAGCTTTGCACCGTCGGCGCTGAAAGTTTCGTTTTCCATATTGCCGGCGCTTTCGCCATCCATGGTATAGCCAGCAAAGGCGCCAAGTTTTTTTATGTCGACTTTGTCTACACCGCGGCCAATCTCCTCATCGGGTGTAAATAAAATCCTGATGTCGCCGTGCTTTATCTCCGGGTGGTTTATTAGCTGGTAGCAGGCATCCATTATTTCGGCTACGCCAGCCTTGTTATCAGCGCCGAGCAGGGTAGTGCCGCTGGCTGTGATGATATCATTGCCTAACTGATTTTTTAAATCGGGGTGTTCGCTTAATTTAATTACTTGTGATTCATCGTCCGGTAAAATAATATCATGGCCCTGGTAGTTATGGTGTACAATGGGTTTTACGCCGGTGCCGCTGCAATCGGGCGCGGTATCCATGTGCGAGCAAAAACAAACAACCGGAACCTTCTTATTGGTATTGGATGGGATGGTGGCGTAAACATAGCCGAAATCGTCCAAATGTGCATCGGTAACCCCCATCGCCAATAATTCGTATACAAGCATCCGGCCAAGGTCTTTTTGTTTTTCTGTTGACGGAGTAGTTTCGGATGAAGGGTCGGACTGTGTATCGATGGTTACGTAGCGAAGAAAGCGGTCGGTAACGGTGAAATTTGATATGGTTTTTATATTCATATAAAGCAATTTATCGCTAAAATTTTTAATTTTGAGGAAACTGTTGAATCAAACTCAAAAATTGTAAATATTGCTCAACATTCTGCATTTGAAAAGGTTTATTTTGATTTGTGTATTGATGGCAGCAGTTCTGGGTGCAAAGGCGCAGGCCGGCTATAACTATTACCAGTTTGGCTGGAGCCTTGGTGCAAGCTACGAGCGCGGCTATACGAATGTCCCAAAACAAAATAATAATATCGCCTTCCAGGGCAGCCTGATTTATAATTATAATCCTTACCTGCCTATCGAGCTAGAACTTCAGAAAGGTCAATTATCCGGGGGCGGTTTAACCGTCGATAGAGACCGCTTCGGTCGTAAGTTTATCAATAATTTTCTTGCCCTGTACGTTCATGCAGATGTTCAGCTAGGGACGTTTATCGATTATGATAACGACTGGTTTTTAAATATTGCAAAAGGCTTTTACCTCGGTTCGGGCATCGGCCTTGTGAAAAACAATAATACGGTGCAGCGCACAAATGTGCTCCCTCAAAATGGCAGCCTTGATTACGTTTTTCCGGGTAAAGATAAAAGCTATAACTATGCTATCCCACTAAGAATAGGTTATGAATACCAGATATTTGATTCGTACGACCAGCCTGGTTATGCAATAGGTATCGGGTACGTACATAATCTCGTTTTCGGTGAAGGACTAGACGGTTACGACGACCCTACATCAATATTTAAAAACAACGCCACTAACCAATACCGCCAGTTTACCATTACCTTTAAATATTTCTTCGGTACAACGGTATCCTATAATAAACTGGTTAAACATTACGGATTTTAACAATGAATATTGAAGACCTTCGCGACTATTGCCTGCTGAAACCCACAGTAACCGAGGGCTTGCCCTTTGGCGAAGATACGCTTGTGTTTAAAGTTGCCGGAAAGATGTTCCTGCTCACCAGCATCAGTCAGGGCAATAGCTTCAACGTAAAATGCGACCCTGAACTCGCCATCGAACTACGCGAAAAACACTCCGAAGTACAACCCGGCTACCACATGAATAAAAAAATGTGGAACACCGTTGCCCTTGACGGTACGCTCACGACCCGCCAGCTGCATGACATGATTGACCACTCGTATAATGAAGTGGTTAAAGGTTTGCCGAAGAAGGTGAGGGAGGAGATGGCGGCAGGTAACTAACAAAATACACTATTATACCTTACCGGTAATTATATTTGTGGAAAGCCCTTTTCATGAAAAAACTTTTACTGGCCCTGTTTTCGAGCGCTGCATTATTAACCGCCAACGCGCAGCTTACCCCATTTGAATTAAGCAAGGATAAAAACTACACCGCTACTTATAGCGAGGTTATCGCTTATTATAAACAACTAGCCGCTGCCAATCCGCAGATGAAGCTGATTAATTACGGCACAACTGATATCGGCAAACCGCTTACATTGGTAGTGTTATCGCGCGATAAGGTATTTGACCCGGCGCTGGTAAAAAAGCAAAATAAAAAGGTGCTGCTCATCAACAATGGTATACATCCCGGCGAACCGGAAGGTATTGACGCCAGCATGATGTGGGCCCGCGATCTGCTAAAGAAAAATGCGCTGCCGAAAGACATCGTTATCTGCATGATAGCCCTGTATAACATAGATGGCAGCATGAACAGGGGCTGGAGCCGTGTTAGCCAGAATGGGCCGCGTGCCTATGGTTTCAGGGGCAATTACCGCAACCTGGATTTGAACCGCGATTTTATAAAGGCTGATAGTCGCAACGCATTAGCCTTTGAGCAGATAGTAAACACATGGAACCCCGAAATATTCCTGGATAACCACACCAGCGACGGCGCCGACTATCAATACGTAATGACGCTGATTGAAACCCAGAAGGATAAGCAAAACCCAATATTGTCAAAATACACCGCAGAAACTTTAACCCCCGAGCTGTATAAACGTATGAAAAAGGGCGGTTTTGAGATGATTCCTTATGGCGCGGGCGAAAGGGGCCTGCCGGATTCGGGTATTGTAAGCTTTTTGGAGACGCCTAGGTTTGCAACAGGATATACTGCACAGCGCAATATCATCAGCTATATTACTGAAACGCACATGCTTAAGCCATTCGATAAACGGGTTTATGCCACTTATGATTTTGAGCAGCATTTGCTGGATATTTTTGTACGGGACGCTAAGCTGATAGGTGAGCTGAAGCACAAAGCGGATGAGCAGGTAGCCAGGCAAAAAGTATTTGCGCTGGATTGGGACGTGGACCGGACTAAAGTAGATACCATCACCTTTAAAGGCTACGCAGCATTGTACAAGCCGAGCGACATAAGCGGGCTGAAACGTTTGTATTATGACAGGAATCAGCCTTATACTAAAACTGTAAAATTCCTTAATACTTATAAAGTAACCGACAGTGTTGAAAAGCCACTTGCTTATATTATCCCACAGGCCTGGGGTAAAATTATTGATTTATTTAAGCTGAATAGCGTGGTGATGCACCGGTTAACACACGACACTACCCTTAACTTGCAGATGTATTACCTCGGCGATTTTAAAACTCCACAAAAACCTTTCGAAGGTCATTACCTGCATAGCGCTGTAAAGTTAGAACCGACAGAGATGAAGGTGAAATTTTACGAGGGCGACTACGTGGTTTACACCAACCAATGGCTAAACCGTTACATTGTTGAAACTCTTGAGCCGCAGGGCGTGGATTCGTTCTTTGCCTGGAACTTTTTTGATTCGATGTTGGGTGAGAAAGAATACTTTAGCGGCTATGTGTTTGAAGACAAAGCAGCCGAAATGCTGAAGAACGACCCTGAGTTAAAAAAGAAGCTGGATGACGCCAAGGCTAAAGACCCTAAACTGGCAGCCAGCGCCGGTGCACAATTAAACTTTATTTACCGTAACTCCATCTATTTCGAAAAAACATATCTTCGCTATCCTGTCGGCCGTATTATAACCGACACTAAACTTGATTTGAAGTAATGAACGAAATAGTGGGAATGTGGAACGCTGCCCCGGTAGCGTCCGTAATATTTGTGTTAACGCTTGCCACTTCCTGGTGGGCATTCAGCAGCGACAATGCTTATGCAAACCTGATATTGCATCCTTATGGCGTGTACAGGGGTTACAAACGTTATACAGTTATCACCAGTGGCCTGATTCATGCTGATTTAATGCACCTGTTTTTTAACATGCTGAGCTATTTCTTTTTCGCTTTTCAGCTGGAAATGGATATGGGGCATTGGCAATTCGGGGTGCTGTACCTGTTAAGTCTGATACTAAGCGATATACCTACCGTTTATAAGCACAAAAACGATGATTGGTATTATTGCTTAGGCGCATCGGGAGCGGTGAGTGCGGTAATTTTCGGCGCCATTTTATATGATCCGCTGGCTCCATTAGGTTTTGCGCTGATACCGGGCATACAGATACCAGCGGTGATATACGGCGGTCTGTATTTGTTTTACTGCAACTATGCGTCAAAACGGGCAGCAGACAATATTAACCACGATGCGCACATGTTCGGCGCGTTAAGCGGGTTACTATTGACTATTATTTTAAACCCGCACGTAGTGCATGAGTTTATAAACAAAGTTAGCGTGGGAGTTCAATCGTGGTTCCATTAACCAGGTTGCCATTTTCATCAAACAAAAAGCTCATCGGATTTTCGGGGTCTTTAATGATTTCTAGCAGCAGGAAGCCCCAGTTTTTCCAGAAGCTTTCCAGCACCTGCCCGTAAACTTTGCCTACCCAGGCATCAAACAGCGGTTTGCTGCTTAAGCCACGTAATGGCATAGCCTCAATATATATATCATTGTTGGCAGGGAGCAGGTTATATTCCGGCAGCCGGTTAAACAGGTAAGCCGAATAAAATACCCTGCCGCAAAACTCCTCGAACTGTACCGGGTGAAGCACCTCGTCCTTTATTTTATCGTAAATCTCTTTGTGGTATTGATAGTTTGCGCCGTTATCCTGCAGGCAGATAATCAGCCCAAAATCGCGTATGCGTAAAGAAAAAGTAAGCGTATTGATTTCATCGCGATAGCCAAATTCGACCGGACTATTATCAACCTTAAATAAAAATATACTGAAGGGCTTAAAATCTTCAAAAACGATGGGTAGCGTCAGGCTCTGCAGCATCAGGTGCAGGTTGCTGAACTTATGAATTATGGATTGGGAGATGTTAAACTCTTCGCCCTGCGCATGCTGCAATTTAATACCGCTTTGCACTTCGTTAAAAATGATACCATACAGTAGCTTGCCAGCCCACTGGAACAGCTTGATATCGTCAAGCTGTTTAACAGCATCATAACCGCTATCAAAAGCCGCAGCAATTTCCTGTTCAAGGGGTTCCAGGTATGCTTCGTTAACGGTGGCTGCGCATGGCACCTTAATGTCTTTGTAGGTGGTCATGCTTTCGTCCAGCATTTTAATTGATTTGTCTTCCAGCTGGTAGCGGCTCATGAGCCATTGAGGGAATACTTGTACCCGTTCTTCCGGCGATGTCAATTCCTGCCCCGTTAAAAAGCAACGTTGATTGCCAAAGCTGAACGACTCGAACGGATAATAAATTTGTTGGCTCATGGCGCAAAGATACGCTTCAAATCCGGCAGGAAAATTTTAGCTTTGAATTTAACATGAAGCTGACTTACCAACCTTTCGAACTTTTACTAAAGCACACGTTTACTATCGCCAAATTTTCGCGGACATCTACGCCTATCATGCTTATCCAAATTGAGCATGAAGGACGAGTAGGCTACGGCGAGGCATCCATGGTGCCTTATATGGGTGAAAGCTTTGAAACGGCAAAGGCGTTTTTAAGTAAAGTTGATGCCAGTCAGTTTAAATATCCATTTGATTTTGGGGCGATAATAGCCCGCCTGGATGATATTGCACCGGGTAACCCTGCAATAAAAGCCGGAATTGATATAGCCTTACATGATTTGGATGGCAAACTGCAAAATAAGCCCTGCTGGCAATTGCTCGGTTCCGACCCGGCTAATATGCCACCCACAAGCTTCACCATCGGTATTGATACGACCGAGGTAATTATTCAAAAGGTAAAAGAAGCACCGGACTGTAAAATCATTAAAGTAAAGCTGGGCCGCGACAGCGACCGCGAGCTGATAAAAACCATCCGTTCGGTGACCGATAAGCCGTTGTTTGTAGACGCTAATCAAGGCTGGACAGATTTGGAACAAAGCCTGGACCTTACCCACTGGCTGCATGAACAAGGAGTGTTATTGATAGAGCAGCCCATGCTCAAAACTGATCCCGACAGCAATGCCTGGTTAACCGAGCGCAGCCCAATCCCCATTATCGGCGATGAAGCAGTACAGCGCCTTGCAGATGTTGAACGGGCTAAAGGGGTTTATCATGGTATTAACATCAAGCTAATGAAATCAGCAGGTGTGTATGAAGCGATGCGAATGATAGATAAGGCACATCAACTTGACCTTAAGCTGATGATAGGCTGCATGAGTGAAACGAGCTGCGCCACTCTGGCGGGCATTGCCCTTGCCCCTCAATGTCATTGGGCTGATTTGGACGGGCCGTTTTTGACGAGTAACAACCCTTACAGGATGCCGGAGTTTGAGGATGGGAAGTGGGTGTTGGAGAATGATGCGGGGTTAGGATTGAAGCACTAGTTTCTGTTTAAGCAAAATCAGCTTCAGACAATTCCCGTCCTAATAATTTAACACCCTGTAAAACTTTCAAAGTTTGTTTTTCAGATGGCGTTTTCACTCCGGTAATATATTGCGACAACAACGTATAGTTCATGCCCATTCGCGCAGCCAGCGCTTTCACGTTGATTACATTATAATAATCGAAAAATTGCCCCAGGTCAAATGCAATTGAAAGATGTTCTGCTGTAGTTGGTTTTTTATTATAATGTTCTAATTGCAGGTTATATGCTTCGAGCATATTTTCTTTTAATTGCGGTATTGTATCACCAGTAGTAGCGACAATGCCATTTGCATTTTCGTGATATGCGGAATAACCGGTGTCGGTTTTTTCAACTATAAACTTAACTTTCTTCATTTCAATTTACTTTAATCCTGCCTGTTTCAGTAATGCAATTTCAAGCCCCTTTGCTACTTCTTTACTACCATGATAAGGAAATGTAATGGTATTGGTGTAATTGTCGTGCATCAATATTTTGTGGCTGCCGGTCTGTCTGACCTCGTACCATCCCGCTTTCAGCAGCTTTTTATATAATTCGCCAGACTTCATGTATGCTAATATAAAGGTATAATAAATTATACTTTTATGCAAAGGATAATATTTAGAAACCGGATTTATTAATCCCTTTCAGTACCAACTCCGCTACTTCCTCGCCTACCAAACTCCCCATAGCTACGCCCATGCCATTACACCGCACCGCACAGTAAATATTCGGCTCAACCTGCTTAACTATTGGGCTGATATCTTCGCCAAAGCCCATAATACCACTCCACCAATAATCAACTTCAAAATGCTGGCCGGGCAGGATAATTTCTTTTAAATAAGTTGCCAATTGATTTTTTACAGCTTCCGTATGTCCGAAGTCCCAGGTTTCTTCGGCAGCAAAATCGATATTACGCCCGCCACCGAATAGTACACGGCCATCAATATTCCTGAAATAATAATAGCCTTCGTTAAAATGGTAAGTGCCTTTTAATTTTAATCCTGGGATTGGTTTAGTCACCATCACCTGGCCGCGACCGGGGGTTACTTTCAATTCCGGGAAAAGCTGGTTGGCAAAGGCGTTGGTTGCCAGAATCACTTTATTTGTTTTGAAAGTGCCTTGGGAGGTAAGTAATGATACCTTCGTGCCCTCATTTTCTATTCTTTGAATTTCGCAATCGTTCAAAATTATTACACCCATGCTTTGCACTTTATTGAGCAGTGTCCGCATCATTTTACCTGTATGCAGTTGACCCTCATAGGGATTATAAAGCATATGGCTTATATTCCGGAAGCCAAAATCTGCTATTTTGGCATCGGCTACTGAATAAATGTCGGACGAACCTATGGCCTGGCTAAGCAACTTGTTAAAATATGTTAATTGCTCAATGCTTTCACGGGCAGTTTCCGCTTCGTTATCCATAAACAATTCATAGCCGCCGTTTTGCTGATAATCGATATTTTCGTCGCCTAAATTTTGTCTTAATCGTTGTAAGCCCCGCCACTTGTAATCCACCATGCGCAATACTTCCGCTTCTGATGAACGTTTGAGATAGTATAGCTGCTCGGAAACCGTCCCAAAGCAAGCGAAACCAGCATTTTTAGTGCTTGCGCCGGTCGGTAAAAAGCCGCGCTCCAATACCATTACTTTCAGCGATGGTCGCTGCTTTTTTAAGTGGAGCGCTGCGCTGAGACCCACGAGTCCGCTGCCGATGATAATCACATCGGCATTGTCAATAAATGCTGTTCGTTCCCAGTACGAAAATGTATTTCCTTTCAAAACGTTATTATTTTTACGGAATGCTTTTTGAATTGATGAATTAGCCGATAGTCAGTAGGCCAAATATAGAAAATTGGAATTTGACTTATAATTCGGTAGCATACTTAAAACTTTATATTATGAATCACATAGCGATGTTTATAGGCTACAATTCAGCATGGTTGTTAACTATAGCTGTTGCGCTGGTGAGCTTTATCGTTCAATGGCGCTTTAAGAGCAAATTTAATCAGTATGCGCAGATACCGTTATCATCGGGCTTGTCAGGCAAAGAGGTTGCGGAACGCATGCTGCAGGATAACGGCATTTACGATGTGCAGGTAATATCTGTAGATGGCCAGCTTACCGACCATTATAATCCCGAAAATAAAACGGTAAACCTTAGTCCGGATGTGTATAACAGCCGCAGCGTGGCGTCTGCTGCTGTAGCTGCCCATGAGTGCGGCCACGCGGTGCAGCATGCAAAGGCCTATGCCTGGTTAAGCTTCCGCTCAGCAATGGTTTCGGTTATCAACGTGGCGTCGACCATCACACAGTTTACGTTATTTATTGGTGTGCTATTGCTGTTTTTTGCGCATATTCTTTGGGTACTGGCTATCGGTGTGGCAGCCCTGGCGATAGTTACTACCTTTAGCTTTATAACCTTGCCGGTAGAGTTCGACGCGAGTAACCGCGCATTGGCCTGGCTAGATAATAACTACAACGTGATGCAAACCCGTGAAGAACATGAGCGAGCTAAAGACGCATTATGGTGGGCCGCAATGACCTATGTGGTAGCCGCTTTGAGCGCCCTTGCATCGTTGATTTATTATGCTTCGCTTCTGAACAATCGCAGAGATTAAAGCCCTCTACTCCCCTAAAGGGGAAATGAAAGTAAAATTTTAGAGTTTTGGCGTAATATAAAAAGTTATATCGCGCCAAAACTCGTTTATTTTATATAGATTTGGCGTAATATAAAAAGTTATATCGCGCCAAAACTAACTTTATGGAAGAAATAACAGGCCGGAAAAACGAATTGAAACTAATAAAAAGGATTGAAAAATCCGGGCAGCCCGAATTGGTTGCGGTGTATGGACGCCGCAGGGTTGGAAAGACATTCCTGATACGGAACGGATTTAAACAAGGCATTTCGTTTGAGTTTACGGGTTCCAGTAATGCTACCCTTAGCCAGGAGCTGGAAAGTTTTAGCTTAGCCCTTAGCAAAGCTGCCGGCGGCTTACCGCTTGCTACACCAGGTACCTGGGTTCAGGCTTTTCACATGTTATCTCAATTTTTAACTCCATTATTAAAAAAGGAGCGGGTAATAATTTTTATCGATGAATTCCCCTGGCTTGATACGCCGAGGTCGGGATTTCTTTCAGCATTCGGGCAATTTTGGAATAGCTGGGCATCTAAAGAAAAAAAACTGGTTGTTGTAATATGCGGTTCTGCGGCGGCCTGGATGATTAAAAAAGTACTTAATAATCGGGGTGGCTTACATAACAGGGTAACACGCAGAATCAGGCTATTGCCGTTTACAGTTAGCGAGACGGCCGAATAT
>Ga0105237_10007735_pt1 | contig 11735 bp, 14 predicted proteins | sample KBSC24metaG_FD_81520 | JGI IMG/M metagenome (GOLD analysis project Ga0105237, IMG submission 81520) | Corn rhizosphere microbial communities from Kellogg Biological Station, Michigan, USA - KBS C2-4 metaG | ecosystem: Host-associated > Plants > Roots > Rhizosphere > Soil | place: Michigan, USA... | reverse complement strand
GCTGTGGTTTGGATGCGCGGTGCTGGGCCTCGCTGCGGCGGGGATTACACTGCTTTCGGGTAGAGCGAGATCGCAGGCGCGTGTGGAAACAGCGGTACCGACACCCGAGGTTTCGGGGGTGTGATCCGATCCGCCCGCTCACAGTTTATGAGACGCTCTACGCCGGCGTGTGCGCGAACTTGCGCACGCGTCCGTAGGGCAGCCATTCGAGGACATAGAAGTTTCCCTTGCTGTCCACGGTCAGCGCGTGCGGCGTGGCGAATTTTTCCTTTTGGCCGGTCTGGAATTCTTCCTTCTTCACGCCCTTGCCATCGCCGAGGCGGGCGACGCAGTTGTCATCCTTGTCGATGATGGCCACGAGGCCGCCGAGATCGGGGATGAAGAGGTGGCCTTGGGATTGGTAGAAGCAGCAGGGATTGCGGACGAAATCCCCCGCGATCGTGCGCTTGTAGTTGAGATCGAGATCGAAGATCTCGTAACGTCCGTTCGCCCGATCGGCGATATAGACCTCCGGCTCGGACTTGAGCGTGTTGACCCACACACCGTGGCAGGTGTTAAAGGTGCCATGCGGGGCGTCCTTGCCTTTCAGCGCGTCCTTGCCGGCCCGCCCGCCGATGGTCTTGAGGTGTTTGAAATTCTTGTCGAAGCGGCTGACGATCTGGCTGCCGTAACCGTCCACCACGTAGATGTCGCCGTTGGGCGCGACCGCCACGTCGGTCGGACTCGTCCAGGTGAACTTTTGGTGCGTGGCATCTTCCGTGTCCACGTTGCCGATGGTGTAGAGCACCTTGCCTCTGAGATCGGTCTTGTAGACGCGCTTGCCAAGAGCGGAAGCATCTTTCGCAACGTTCTCGGTGAAATACAGGAATTCGCCCTCCGGCTCCTTGCTCAAGTAGATGCCGTGCGCCGTCGCCTTGACCTGTTCAGGGTCATAACCGTTGCCGAAATCCTTGCTCCACGTCTCCTCGAGTTTGCCGTCGGGGCCAAAAATCGCCACGCAGGGGCTGGTGGAGCGTGAGGTCACAAAAACCCGGTCTTTCGAGTCGACCACGATGCCGCAGCCGAATCCCCAACTCATGCCTTCCGGCAACAAGCCCCAGCTCTCATCGAGCGTGTAGGTCCACTTGCCTTCGCCGATTTTCACCGGCGCGGCGGCTTCGGCTCGCGCCCAGGCGGGGAGAGTCAGGGCGGCGGCGGACGCAGCGCCCATTTTCAGGAAATCACGGCGATCGAGACGGTGGGGGAAGAGATAGTCGTTCATAGGGGGGTAGTTGATGGTCGATAGTGGGTAGTTGATCGCCCCGGCTCGTAGGCCGGGCGTCGATGTGAAAACGGGAGCGTGGGGAAACGGATAGCAGACATCACCTCCAGCGGACCGATTGCCGGTTCAGAATACGCGGCTATCAACTATCCACTCTCCACTATCAACTCCCCTGCAAACAAGAAGAGCCGGCGGAGCATTCACTCCGCCGGCTCTCCGGGCTTTGGTGATTACTTCAGAGCGGCCTGGTGGAACTCATACCAGTCGTCGAGGTTATTGAGGTTCACGGCGTCCTTCGGCGAGCCGTCCGGCAGGCCATTGGCGCTGAGGATCGACTTGCGCGTCTCGTCGTCGTGGATGTAGCCGGTCACCGCCGCATTGTGCTTGGCGATCGCGTCGGCCGTCACGGTCTTGCCGTTGGCCTTGATCCAAGCCTCGAACTGCGGATAGGTGGGCTTCTTGGACTTGATGAAGTCCTTCACGGCCGCCTCGTCAACGCCGAGAGCGCCGAGGGTCATGCCGTCGTAGCCTTTGCCGCAGCCGGGATAGCCGGGGGCGAGTTTGCCGGCGGCTTCGAGCGAGAGCTTCAGCCACAGGCGCGGGAGATGGAGGACGCCAAGCGGGCCGGCAACGCCGGAACTGATCAATGGAACGTAGGTACTCATGGTAGTGGGGTGGTTGTTTTTATGGTTTGGTTTTGGAGAAATCGGGTAAGAGGTCAGAGGTCGGAGGTCAGCGTTCGCGTCGACACGGCATCTGACTTCCGACCTCTGATCTCTGACCTCTGATCTCTGACCTCTTGGGAAAACGGTCATTTTTTCTTCTTCGCCGCCGGCTTTTTCGCAGCGGCTGGCTTCTTTCCACCGGCCGCCTTTTTCGCTGGTCCGCGGCCTTTGAAGGTCAACTCGGCGATGCCGCTCTTGTCGAGTTCACCCAAGCCGAGGCGGGTCATCTTCGCATATTGCGCGTAAGTGGCCTGCGCCAGGGGCAGGTTCAGCTTGGCCTCCTTGGCCAGACCGAGCGCGATCCCGCTATCCTTGGCGGCGTGGCTTGCGCTGAAAAAGCACGAGTGGTCGCGGTTGACCATGTCTTCGCCGTCGGTCACGAGCACGCGGGAGTTGGCGCCAGTCTGGGAGAAGACTTTCATCAGGATCGGCAGATCCACGCCGAGCGCGGAACCGAGGCCCAACCCCTCCGCAAGGCCGGCGGTGTTGATGTTCATCACCATGTTGACCAGCGCCTTCACCTGCGCGGCTTTGCCAGCTTTGCCGATGTAGGTCATCAGCTTCCCGTCGTCGGAAAGCTTGCTTAGAGTTGGCTTCACCTTTTCAAAGACCTTCTCGTCGCCACCGATCATGAGATACAGGGTGCCATTGCGTGCCTGGGTGATCGACGAGGCCATGCAGCCTTCGAGTGAGGCGGCGCCGGCTTTCTTCGCCAGCTTCTCCGTTTCGATGTGGGTCTTCGGCGAAATCGTGGCGCAATTCACGAACGTGCGTCCCTTTGCTCCCATGAGCAGGTTGTCCTTCTTGTTGGTGAAGATGGCCAGTTGCGCCTTGTCGTCGGTCACCACCGTGATCACGACATCGCTGAGTTCCGTGACCCGGGCGAGTTTGTCGGTCGCTTCCGCGCCGAGCTCGCGGGCCAGCTCCTCCGCGGCGGCGGTGCGCACGTCATAGACGGCTGAGATGGTATGACCGACATCTTTCAGGCGACGCGCCATATTCGCGCCCATTCGACCTACTCCGACGAAACCGATTTTTTCTGGCATGATTGGGGGTATTGGGGTGAGGGGAAATGACGACTAGCGGGCCTGTACGTGCGCTGGCAAGTGCGACGATGAAAAAGAATCTTACGCGTCTGCGTAACTTTGGGGCGCCAGCCGCAGGGCCGCCGGGCGCAAAGCGCTCAGCCGCAACCAGAACTCCCGCTCGACGCGAAACACGTCGATGACCTGCGTCAATTGGAGGCCGAACAGGATTCGCATCACGGCATCGGGATCTGGAATATCGAGAGGAACGCTCGACATGGGCACTCGCTTCTCGTCGGACAGACGGTGCAGGAGCGTGGCCGCCTGCCGCAAATCCCCGTCATCCAACCGCTGCCAGGCCGCGAGCGTGCCGCCGGCGGACAGCGTCATGCGCGGGATGGCGAGGACAAACTCGGAAAGAATCTCCATCGGCTGCTTCTTGTCGCTCGGCTGCTCATTGGGCGTCAGCTTGCGGTCGATCCACGCATAAATCATGGAGCAGAGCGCGGCGACGGCGAAGACAATCTGGAAACCCGGCGGGATGCGGATGAGGCGCACATTGAAGACCGCAAACCCGATGACGAGCAGCCAGGTGGAAACGAAATAGAGCAGGAGCCAGGCAGCGAGCGAGGCGACCAGCGTGCCGGCCGCGAGCAGCACCACGCGCACATTGTGGCGGGCGAAGTGGGCACGCAATACCTGTGCCGTGGCTTCAGGAGTGCGCAGCCGTAGCGACGGAGCGTTCCGGGTGGGAGCGACGGGCATGAATGAAAAATCGGGCGGCGCTACGCTCCGGAGCGGTAGCCCGCTGGATCGACTTCGACCGCCGCATAGCCGGCGGCACGCAAGCCCGTTTCCAATTCCCCTGCCACCGCTGGCAGGCGGTTCATTTCCTCGGGCGCAATTTGCACCCGCGCCCGCGGAGGCTGCGACGGTTCGGCGAGGTGACGCACCCGGAAGACGCGAAAACCCAGCCCGCGGAGGTGCGCTTCGCCTCGCTCCACCATGGCCAGCGCCTCGACCGTGACCGGCGTGCCATGCGGGATGCGGGAACTCAGGCAGGGTTGTGCCGGAGCATCGGCCGTAGGCAGACCGAGGTCCCGGGAAAGCGCGCGGATTTCCGCCTTGGTGAGCGCGGCATCGCGCAATGGCCCAAGGACGGAGAATTCCGAGGCGGCCTGCCTGCCGGGGCGGACCTGCTTCATGTCATCGGCATTCTCCCCATAGGCGATGGCGCGAAAACCGCGCTCCCGGGCCAGCGTGTCGAGACGCGTGAAGAGCTCCGCCTTGCAGAAATAACAGCGATTTACGGGGTTCGCCGCGTACTCCGGGTTATCCAATTCGCTGGTCTTCACGACCTCCACCCGGACGCCGATTTGGTCCGCGATCATGAGCGCATCGGCCAGGGCCTGACGGGGCAGGCTGGGGCTGTCGGCGATCACGCCGAGAGCGGCGTCGCCCAGGGTGCGGCCCGCTTCCGCGAGCAAGAACGCGCTATCCACGCCGCCGCTGTACGCGATGAGAAGCGGCGCGTGCGCGCGGAGCTGAGCACGGAGTTGGGCGAGTTTTTCGTTCATGCCGGTTTGCGGAGAAAGCGCACAAAGAAAGCCAGGCCCCACACCGCCGCCGCAGCGAGGAAACCGCCGCCGATCCAGGCGGCATCCACCCCAGGGAGGGCTGCCGGGCTGTGGCGATTGGCCAGGACGATGGACCAGTGAATCACCGCGATGAAAATGATGAACATGGCGGCAAACCGGAACCCCTGCCGCAGGATGAAATCCATCGTTTTCTGCCGCCGCTCGGGCGCCAGCCAGTAATCCTTGTGCGGAATGTTCATGAGCCTGTGAAAGCGGCGCAAGAACGCAAACAGCCCGACCACGAACGCGGGAATGACGAGCCCCATGAGGAGCGTGAACTGCACGTGTTCCCCGCGCGTCATCCATCCATTCGGCACACCGTTGACGCCGAAATGCGTGGCGACGCGGTCGGGAAGCTGCGCAGCCGTGAAACAAACGAAACTCGCAAATCCAATCCACACGATGGCGGTGGTCATCATGGAAGGGAGCAAGGGGTGACGTTTCATGGCAGGGTGAAGGGTGAGCCTACATTCGCGCAGTTTTGGCCGCTAGCAAAACGGGGCCTACAGCAGCACCCTGCGGAAGACTTCTTCAATCGGCAATTGCAGCCCAATATAAAACTCGCCGAACTCCGCGAATTGCGCGCTCACGGCGTCAAAGCGCATCTCGTAGACGATACCCTTGATACTCAGTGGATCGTGCGCGAGCAGGGTCACGCCCCATTCCCAATCGTCCAGGCCGGTCGAACCGGTGATGAGCTGAAGGATCTTGCCATGCCATTGCCGGCCGATGCGGGCATGGCCGAGCATGAGCTTCTTGCGCTCCTCAAAGCTGAGTGCGTACCAGTTCTGCCCATCCGTCCCGCGGCGCTTGTTCATCGGGTAAAAACACATCACCGGCCAGGGCGGCAGGACGGGATACAGGCGATCCTTCATGTATTTCGCCATGCGCTCGCGGAAGGCGACCAGCTTGGCCTCGTGCTCCGGGGTGCCGGCGGCGAGATTCTCCTCCTTGACCAGCGTCTCGGCGTATTCGGCTTCGCTCGTCGTGTATTCGCTGCGTTCGGTCATCGACAGGTAGCTGTAGGTCGGCGACAGGACGTCCGGCCCGAGGGCGGCGGTAATGCGCTTTTCCAAGGAGTTGGCCATGTGAAGATCGGCGCACAGCAGCATGAAACCGAGGTCGGCTTTCGGCGAGACCATCGCGAAGGTCAGCACCTGGGCGCCTTCGGTCGAATGGATCTCGGCAATGAGATCGCTGAGCCGGGTCCGGGCGGTGAACTGTTCCGCCTGGCTCAGCAGCGACCACGCACCGTGTTCGACTTTGTAAAAAAGGTGGAGAACGTGCCAGCCCTCGGCGGCAACGATGGGGGCGGGAGATTTTTCGGTCATAGAGGGAGAGAATCCGGGCACACGCGAAAAGGGTCAACGGCGGATTTATGACGGGCTGCCGGGGAAAATTCTCATTGCAAAGGGGGCCATGCCTCCTATTTTCCGTCCCTCCAAACCTAGCTATTACGACCATGGCCGAACTCGCCAACAAGTATCCCGAAAACGTGACCGGAGCCTTTTACGTGGACGATCAATGCATCGACTGCGATCTGTGCCGCGAGACGGCCCCGGCCAATTTCACTCGCAACGACGATGGCGGGCACAGCTACGTCTACAAGCAACCCGAAAACGACGCCGAAGTGGCGCTCTGCAAGGAAGCAATGGAAGGCTGCCCAGTCGAGGCGATCGGGAGCAACGGGGCGGAGTAGCCCCTGCGGAGCCAGTAATCAGTGGGCGCAGTGATCTGTGGGGAGGTTTGTTCCAATTTCGAAGCCCTCGCCGACGCGGGGGCTTCTTTTTGGCCCGCGAATCACACCAATAATTTGTGTCATTCGCTGGCCCATTCTGCTTTTCGCGCCTCGTTCGTTTGGCGCTGACTTTTGCGTGTCATTTCGCGGGATTCGTGGAGACTTCGGTTGATGAAAGCCGATCAACTTCGCGCCCGCGCCCTCGCCGAATGGCGTGGCCTGCCGCAGAATTTTGAGCGTCCGGATCGCGCGGTGGCGTGCGGGGTTGCCGTGCAGAAGGTGATGAAGGAACTCGGGCTCGACGAGCGGCTGCGCTCCGAGGAAGTGAAGAGCGTGTGGCGCGAAGTCGTCGGGGAGTTCGTGGCGAATCATTCCTCGCCCCATCATCTCAAGGACGGCGTGCTCTATGTCTCGGTGCTCCAGCCCACGGTGCACTTCGAGCTCGACCGCGTGTGGAAGCGCGACATCCTCGACAAGCTGAAGAAGCGCTTCGGCAATCGCACGGTGCGCGAAATCAAGTTCCGGCTGGGCTAGAGCATGCGCGACCGGATCCTGATCGAGGGACTCGAACTGTCTTCGCGGATCGGCGTGCCTGACGAAGAGCGGGCCGCCGCGCAGCGGTTGACGGTCAATCTCGTCCTGGAGCCCATCCGCGATTTCGGCGCGCTGGCGGAACGGATCGAGAACACGGTCGACTACTTTGCCGTGGGCGAATTCGTGAAGGCGCTGAGCACCGTGCGCCCGCGGAAGTTGATCGAGACGCTGGCGGAGGAAATCGCCTCGGAGTTGCTCGCCCGTTTTCCTCTGGAGGCCGTCGAAGTGGAACTGCGCAAATTCATCCTGCGCGATACGCAACATGTGGCGGTCGCAATCCGGCGCGAGCGCCCGAAGCCGATGGGATTTCATCCATGAGCAAGAAACAAGCGCTGCCCAAACTCATCATCTCGTCGAGCCAGCACGATGCCGACATGCTCTATGCCACGGGCTTCTTCGTGCCGGACCCTTTCATTTTCCTCCAGCACGGAAGCCGCTCGACGGCCGTGCTCAGCGACCTGGAAGTCGACCGCGGTCGCAAGGAAGCGCAGGTGGATGAAGTGGTCGCGCTTTCCGAAGTTTCAAAAAAGGTTCCCAAAGGAAAAGACGCGAGCTTCGTGGAGCAGATCGTGGCGTTTCTTCGCTCGCGCAAGGTGCGCCGGGCGGCCGTGCCCGGGTCCTTTCCGCTGGGGCTCGCCACAAGTCTTGCCAAGGCCGGCATCCAGCTCATTCCCCAACCGGGGCTCTTTTGGGAGGAGCGCGAATTCAAGAGCGCAGCCGAGCTGAAGCGGATCCGGCAGGCGCTGGCCATGACCGAGACGGGTATGGCGCGTGGGTTGGAGGTGCTGCGGGCGGCGAAGATTGGCCCGAAGAACATCCTCCAATGGAGCGCCAAACCGCTCACGTCGGAGATCCTCCGAGCAGAGATCGACGCGGCGATCCTTCGGGCCGGCGGAGTGCCGGCGAATACCATTGTCGCAGGTGGCGAGCAGGCCTGCGATCCCCACGAGCGGGGATACGGGCCGCTGCGCGGCCATGAATTGATCATCCTCGACATTTTTCCGCGCGCCGCGAAGAGCGGGTATTACGGGGACCTTACCCGCACGGTGGTGCGCGGCCGGGCGAGTGACGCGCTGCGGAAGGTCTGGGAAACGTGCCTCGCCGGGCAAAAGAAGGCGCTGCGGGAGATCAAACCGCGGCACTCCGGCAAAGCCGTGCAGGACGGCGTGCGGGAGTTTTTCAAGGAAAGCGGTTACCCGACGGAGCAGCGCAACGGCCGGTGGTCGGGGTTTTTCCACGGACTCGGCCACGGGCTCGGGTTGGAGATTCACGAATCGCCCCGCATCGCGACGACGGTATTCCGACCCGGACAGGTTGTGACGGTCGAGCCGGGCATTTACGTGCCAGGGCTGGGTGGGGTGCGGCATGAGGATGTGGTGACCATCACGGCGACGGGGCAGAGGCTGCTCTCGGGGTTTCCGAAGGAGCTGGAGATCTAGATATTTTGAACGGCTTGGGCTCGACCCTGTCAGACCCACCCGCAATGATTGCATCCCTTCTGCTGATGATCGCCGCGGTTTTCGCTTTCCGCAGCCTCGCCAGCCCCGTTCCGGCTCTGATTCCGGTCCGGTCCCACCGGCCTTCACGGCCTTCCCGGTAATGTCCTTCGCACCTGCCATTCCCAGTCCCGGCACCCTGCTCTGGCCCGGGCCCGTGCCTGCCCCGGCGCAAACTGAGCAAAGAGATTTCCCCTCCGCGGAGAAGCCTGCTACCAAGCCACGAGCGATGCAGGACGAACAGAGCCGCAAGCAAGATGACGAGCTCATCGCCCGCACCCAGGCGGGCGAGGCGACGGCTTTTGACGAATTGGTCGTCAAATACAGCCCGCGCCTCTACGGCCTAGTCTACAACATGACCTCCAACCATGAGGACGCCAACGACCTCATGCAGGACATTTGGTCAAAGGCCTATCGCTCGATCAACGGATTCCGCGGCAAATCGTCGTTTTACACCTGGATTCACTCCATTGGGGTGAATATGACGATCAATTTCCTGAAAAAGCGCGGTCGCCGCTACACGCTGAGCCTGGATGACATCGATTCCAACGTGCAGCACGACAAGGAATTCATCGAGTTGACCGCGAGCAGCACCCCGGTCCGCGAGGCCGACCTCAGTGAGCTGCAAAAAAGGTTGAACGAGGCCATGCAGAAACTGTCTCATGATCATCGAGCGGTGGTCACGATGTTCGACATCCAGGGAATGCCCCACGCGGAGATCGCCAAGATCCTGGGCATCTCGGAGGGCACCGTCCGGTCCCGGCTTTTTTATGCGCATCGCCAATTGCAAAATTTCCTGACTGAGTTTCATTAACCCCCGCCGCTTCCCATGACCGAAGAACAACTTTCCGCTCTCCTCCGCGTCAAGCGCTTCGAACAGCCGCCGCCTCAGTATTTTGAGCGTCTTCTTCAGGATGTGCATCGCCGTCAACGGGCGGATTTGTTGCAGCTTCCGCTGTGGAAGATCGCCCTCGAGCGCATGCAGACTTTTTTCGGGGAGCATAGCATGGGGCGCCTTTCCTACGCGGGAGCCATGGCTTCCGTGCTCGTGGTGGGGGTGACGACGATTGGCGTGATGATGCCGGCGGTCCAGCGGTCCGATAAGCAAGTGGCCGTCACGCCTCCCGCCCGCTCGGAAAACGAATGGGTCCGGCTCGATAACGCCAAGCCCCAATTCGCTCTCGACAATCCCGCTCTTCAGACGGCTCCCGCAGGATATGTTTCCGTGACGTCTCAACCGCGTTATATCATGGATGCGCGGCCGGTGAGTTATGAGGCGTCTTCTTTCTAGCGGCTCGATTTGGCGACTGACCAGCGTGGCTTCAGGGGTATTGCTTGGGCTGGCCGCTGCTCACGCCGCGGATGAGGAACCCCCCGTCTTCGACTCACTCCAGCAATCCGTCCAGGCGGTTTTTGAAAAAGCGCGCGGGGCCGTGGTGCGCATTCAGGGTGTGGACCGGCAAGGGCAGCTTTCCGGCACCGGATTTTTCATCGACCCCAACGGCACGCTCTTCACCTGCTACAGCGTGGGAGGAGAGACGCAGAACATCACCGTCACGGTAGGGAGCGTCCGCTACCCCGCTCACCGGTTGGTCAGCGACATGCGAAGTGGCGTGGCGATCCTGAAGATCGACGCCGAAACACCGTTCCTGCCTTTTGGGAATTCCCGCAAATTAAGCGTCGCTTCGCCGGTCATTGCTGTCGGCTACCCCATGGACCTGCCGCTCACGCCCGCGTTCGGCACGGTCGGCGGCTTCGATCACAGCTTTCAAGGGCACTACTTCGCGACTTCGCACATCCGCGCCAATATCCCGGTGCAGCGCGGCGAAGGCGGCGCGCCGCTGCTGAACTGCAAAGGCGACGTCGTCGGCATCCTCATGAGCCGGGTCGATGCGGGCAGCGCTTCGTTTGTGCTGCCCATTGAAGCCGCCGAAAAGGTCCGGAAGGATTACGTTCGTTTCCACGACGTGCGACCAGGCTGGATCGGGGTGCATGTGAAATCGCTGGAGGCGCCGGTCTCCGGGTCCACGGCCTATATTGAAGAAGTGATTACGGATGGTCCGGCGGCGAAAGCCGGCCTGCAAGGCGGGGATGTGCTGCTCAAGGTCGGCGACATCGGCATCCGTCGCCTGGAGGATATGATCGACGCGTCCTTCTTCCTCTCCCCCGATGGCGAGATCATCGTCCGCGTGGTGCGCGATGGATCGGAACGTGATTTTCCAGTGATGCCGATCGATCATCCGGACTTTACCCGCCCGCGTCCGCTCACGCTGGATCCCACACTGGAGCAGGCGGAAAAATCGCTGGCGCCCATTTTGAAGATTGCGCCGTAGGGGTATGGTTTGCGCGCGGTGGTGACTGAAATGCACGGGGCGCAGTGTAGGAGAATTTCGCGATAATCCCGCGAAGCGGCTTTGGGGTCTGCCAATGACGCCTTGAGTAAATGCTTGGAAATCAGGGAGAGCGGGTGGATCGGCTTCTCCGAAGACGATGGCAAAGTTGGGCGGCGGAGCCGCGATTTTTTCCCATCGCGTTGCGGAGAACGCGATCCACCCGCGTGTATTCCGAGCGCGAGGATTCCAACGTCATCCCAAACCAGCAATCCCGCGAAGCGGCTTGGGGGTCTCAGAATGACGGGGGGAGGGACGCGTCTGGTGAATCCGTATCTCTCCGCAAAAATCGACGCAAGGTGCAGAGACTTTAGTGGTGGCTTGCGAAGGAAGGCAGTGGCGATGGATGTAAAGTCTCCGCCAATGGCGACAGCATCCGGGAGATGCCGCGCCGCGTCAGACCCCTCCTCGCATCGCCACCAAAAAATCCGTGTTTCACTCCCGCCCCTTCGCCGCTAGAAAGGCCGCCCTATGAAAATCGTCGTTGCTTACTCCGGAGGGTTGGACACCTCCGTCCTGCTCACCTGGCTGAAGGAAACCTACTCCGCGGAGATCATCGCCTTTTGCGCGGATGTGGGCCAGGAGGAGGAATTGCACGGTCTCGACGCCAAGGCGCTGCGCACGGGAGCGAGCAAGTGCTTCATCGACGATCTGCGGGAAGAGTTCGCCCGCGACTTCATCTTTCCGATGTTCCAGGCCGGCGCGATTTACGAGGGACAGTACTACCTCGGCACCTCCATTGCGCGTCCGCTCATCGCCAAGCGGATGGTGGAGATCGCCAAGGCGGAAAAAGCCGATGCCGTCGCCCATGGCGCGACGGGCAAGGGCAACGATCAGGTGCGATTCGAACTGACCGCCGCGGCGCTCGC
>Ga0105237_10007733_pt1 | contig 11736 bp, 8 predicted proteins | sample KBSC24metaG_FD_81520 | JGI IMG/M metagenome (GOLD analysis project Ga0105237, IMG submission 81520) | Corn rhizosphere microbial communities from Kellogg Biological Station, Michigan, USA - KBS C2-4 metaG | ecosystem: Host-associated > Plants > Roots > Rhizosphere > Soil | place: Michigan, USA... | reverse complement strand
TAGACCGGCTGCTTGGTTTGCAGGGCCGACTTGGTGGCCGGCGATATGTATTCCAGCCTGCCGTTGATGAGCCCGTAGCGCTGATAAGCGAACGCGCTGAACTTCAGCTTGACCGACAAGCCCTCGCGCAGGAAGGCCCGGTCCTGCTCGGCGATCTCGATGCGGACCACGGGGCGCGCGCCGCGCGGGGCGATGCCACCCAGCGGCGTATTGGCCTGGACCTTGTCCCCGGGCTGCGTGGACGTCACATCGGTGACCACGCCGGAGACCGGCGCGAGGATCAGCAGAAAGTTGTCCTTGTCGATGTTCTCGAAGCGCACGCGGGTTGCCGAATCGGCCGCCAACCGCGCCGTCTGCAGCTGCAGGCGCAGCTTTTCTTCGACCGTCGCGAGATCGTTCGTCGCCGCCTCGTACTGCAGCCTGAGCTTGCTGAGCTCCTGGCCGCTCGATTCGACCTGGGCCTTTGCCGACGCGAATTCCTGAACCTGCCGGGCGGCCAGTTCGCCCAGCCTCGATTGGGCGACCCGATGAGCGTTCTCGGCGGCCGACAGTGCGTTCTTCTTGGCGTCGAGCTGAAGCTGCGAGATTCCGCCGCCGCCGGGCGTCGCAAACACGCGTTCGAACTTCTCGGCCTCGGCCTTCGCGGCATCGCGCGCGCGACGCGCTTCTTCGACGTTGGTGCGCGCCTCGTCGACCTGCGCCCGCTGCGCTTGCGAAAGCTGCGTGGTTCCGAGGGCGAGCCGCTTCTCGTGCTGCTGCTCTTCCAGCTCCATCGCCTGCCGCAGGGTCGCAGCCTTGCGCTCCAGCAGCGCCTTCTTCTCCGGGAACTGGCGCCATTCCCGCTCAGCGTCCTCCAGCTTCAGCTGGGCCTGCTGGGCGGTGGTCGCCGCTTCGATCGCTCCCCTGGCGTTGAGCCTGGCCAGCACATCGCCCTTGGACACCGGCTGGCCTTCGGCAATGTAGAGGTTGGCAAGTTCGCCGTCGACCGGCGCATAGAAGCGCCTGAGCTCCGAGTCGGGCTGCAGCGCGCCTTGCGCCGTCACGATCACATCGGCGCGGCCGACGAACGACCACGCCAGGGCGCACAGGACCAGCGCGATCATCGTGTAGATGACGGCGTGCAGGATGCGCCAGGGCTCGGCGGTCAAGATCGCGATGCCCTCGGTGCTGTGGTCGCCCAGCGCCTCGGTCAAGGGTCTAAGGCGATTTGCGTGTGTCATCGCTCGACTCTCCCAGGAGCGTCAGCTTTGCTTTGAGCAACTCCGGCGCGAGAACATTGCGCAACTCGAGCAACGCGTTGCGCTGCTGGTCCGCTTCGATCCTGATCTCTTCGCGGATGGTGCTCCACTGGGCGGGCGCAACGGCGCTCACCTGCGCGTAGATCTGCGCGGCTTCCTGCGCGTGACGTCGCGCTTCGGACAACAGGCGGGCGCGGGTGCGGAACGTGTTCGAGATCGTCGTCTCGACCCGCTGCGCGGCTTCGATCACGCCGTTGTTCCGATACTCCTGCCACGACGCGCGCGCCCGGTTCGCCGATTCCTGAGCCCGCACCAGCGCCTTGTCCTTCTGCGACTCCAGGTCTGTCTGGGTGGCGCGCACGAAGTAGACATCCTCGTCGGGGTCGAGCGAGGCGCGAAACGCCAGCAATTGTTCCGCGTAGCCGCTCGCCGAGCGCGACTGCTGCAACGCCGCGAACTGCGCCACGACGGCCTGCCTGCGCTGCAGTTCGCCCGCGAGTGCTTCCGCCCAGGGACCGGTCGCGATCTTCTGCAAGCCGGCGAGCGATTCGGCTGTGTTGCCCTCTTTCCAGGGTCGGGTGGCGGCCGCGTACTGCCGGACGAGATCCTCGCCAGGAAGCTGCCGGCCCGCCGCCAGCGTGCGAAAGGCTTCCTGGAAGGGCGGCGTCGTGAAGCCGGCCTTGAGCAGCAGGGCGAACAAGCGCCCGGAGTTGCGGCTGCGCGCCTCGCGCTTGATCTCGATGTAGCGCGCCAGGTCCTGGCGCAGGTTGTCCAAGCCGCCGAGACCGGGATACTTCTCCGCGGTTTCCTTCAGCACCGTGACCAGTGCTTGCGGGTTGTCCCGATTCAGCTCCGCCGCGATGCTTGCCTTCAGGCGCTCGATCGCCGCCAGGTACACGGTGGCATCGCTTTGCAACTTGCGCAGATGGGTCAGCGCCTCGGCATAAGGTGCAGCGAACTGCGGCACATGCGACGCGATCCGAGCCAGGCTGCGCTGGTGCTCGCCCGTGTTGTCGTTCCAGCGCTCGATCAGCGCGGCGATGCCGTCCTCGTCGACGTAGATGCGGATCGGCGCGTCCGGCCCGCCGCGAGCGCTGACCAGGCGTTCGAGATTGCCCAGCCATTCCAGCTCGCCGACCAGCGGTCGCAGATCGGGATTGCGAACGGCGAGCTCCGACAGGCCGGCGAGCACGGCCTTCGCGCCCTCGAAGTCGCGCGCCTGCAATTTCGCGAGCCAGACAGGCACGTTCGCCTTGAGGGCGGCTTCGGTGGCAAGCGCCTTCAGCTCGGCATCGTCCGGACGTTGCTCGAGGTACCGGTTCGCGAGCGCTGCGGCCTGCCCATACTCGCCGCGCGCGACCGCATCCTTCAGCTCGCGCTCGGACGCACCCCGCATGTACAGGGCCAGTGCAGCCCCACCCAGCACTGCCGCGACCAGTGCGACCTTCCACCAGCTGCGCCGCTCACCGTCGTGCCCGCCGGCAAAGACTGCCACGAGCTCGGACAGCAGCACCGCGCTTCGTCCGCGCGCTCTGCGCTTGGCGGGTTCGGGCGCCGGGGTGCTGGGCACTGGCGGGCCCGAGCCCTCCGTCTCGACGCCTTCGGGCGACTCTTCATCGACGCAGAAGATGTCGAGGAACGACGTCGGGGCCACCACGAAGGTCGTCTTGTCGCTGGCGGCGGGCATGGCGCCGGCGCTATTCCGCTCGGCGGGCCTTTTCCCGTCGGCCTCGTTGCGGGCGCCGGGATGGGTCGGGTCCGCCCCGGATTCCTTGCTGATGCTGACCCGGTAGGTGAAATGATCGCCGCCGAAGGCGAGCAGCATCCCGTCCTCCAGCGGCACCGCGTGCTCCTGCAGGCGCAGACCGTCGACGAAGGTGCCGTTGGAGCTGTCGAGGTCCTCGATGCAGGCGCCGCCGTCCTTGCGGAAGATGTGCGCATGGCGGCGCGACAGGAAGCTCAGCTGCCGGCCGTGCTCGTTGTGGTAGCGCGAAAACGCCGCGTCGTTCTTGCTGACGAGGAACGGAAAGCGGGTGATGACGATCGGCTGGAGGTCCGTGCCGGCGGATGCGGGCGTCAAGGTGAGGCTGAAGCCTTCGGCCGTGCGCTTGGTGCTGCTCGCGCGCGGCGCGATCTCCACGCGGTAGGACAGCACGCCGCCGAAGCAGACTTCGTCGCCGTCGCTCAGCCGGCACGGTGTCTGTGCGATGGCGGCGCGGTTGACGGTCGTGCCGTTCCGGCTTTCCAGGTCCGCCAGGTAGACGATGCCTTCCTCGCAGAAGATCCTGGCGTGCCGGCGCGACAGCATCTCGAGGATGTCGTGCGCGTACGAGGCGAAGGGCGGCTCGGTCCGGCCGACCGCGAACATGCTCCCGTCGAGGCGTATCTCGCCCAGCTCCGGTCGGGACAGGGGCTTGAGCACGATGTCGAGATCGTGAGGAGTCGCCGGCATGCCACCGATCCGTTCTTCGTCGCGCGCCGACAGGGGCGAGCGCTTCTCAGTTGCTTGCATTCGCAACCTTGGTGGGCGTCCAGCCGCCACCGAGCGCCTTGTAGAGCGTCACCGTATCGGACAGGACCTGCTGGTGACTCGCCAGCAGCGCCAGCTGTGCTGCCAGCAGGGAACGCTCGGTCTCGAAGACCTCGAGTTGCGAAACCATGCCGGCCTTGAGCTGTACCTCGGTCTGGGACGAGACCAGCTTGAGCTGATCGACCTGCATCTGCAGCTCCACCTTCTGCTGCCGGTGGGCGTCGAGGTTCACCAGGGCGTTCTCGACTTCTTCGAAAGCCGCGATCACCGTGCGGCGGTAATCCTGCTCGCTGACCTTGACCTGTTCTTCGCTGGTCTTCGCGTGTGCCTTGATGCCCGGGTTGAGGATGGGAAGGTTGATGCTCGGCATGAGGCCGAAGGTGAAGGATTTCAGGAGGTCGCCGAGCGCGAAACTGGCGCTGCCTCCCCGGCCGGTCAGGCTGACCGACGGCAGTTGCGCAAGCTTGGCCTGCCCCATCAGGTTGTGTGCTTCCAGCACCCGGAACTCGGCGGCGACGATGTCGGGCCTGCGGGCGAGCAGGTCCAGGGGCAGCCCGGAGGGCACCGCCGGAATCTGCACGCGCTCCTGCAGACGACCGGTCGCGATCCTGAAGTCCCCCGCCGGCACGCCGAGCAGGGTGGAGAGCGCGTTCTCGGAGATCTGGCGGAACCGGCGCAGCTCCAGAAGGTCCTTGGTCAACCGGTTGATCTCGGCACGCTGGCGCAGGACCTGGGTGGCGGGCAACAGGCCGTTGTCGCGCATCCGTTCGTAGATGGCCAGGATCTGCTTGTTCTTCGCGAGCGCGCTTTGCTGCTGGTCGATCTGCTCGTCGAGTTGGAGGATCTGGAAGTAGGTGGTCGAGACGCTGGACACGAGCTGGAGGTATCCGGCGCGCCAGTCGGCCTCCGTCGCGCGGAATTCGGCGGTCTGTGCCTGCACGCCCTTGTTGACGCGGCCCCACACGTCGATGTCCCAGCTGACCTGGGTGCCGAGGTTGAACTGCTTGGAGAACTTCTGCCCTGTGGTTTTCTCCAGGCTCGCGCCGGCACCGACGTCCACTGTCGGCAACGCGCCGGCCCGTGCTTCGGCAATCTGCGAGTCGGCGACCGATATGCGCGCCGCCAGGATCTTCAAGTCGAAGTTTCCCGCAATCGCGCGCGTCACGAGCGCGTCCAGGTCGGGATCGCCGAACTGGGTCCACCACTGCGGGGAGATCGTCGCGGAAGCCGACACCGTGGCCTCGGGCAGTCGGGACCATGAGGACTTCGCGGGGGCATCCGGGCGCTGGTACTCGGCGACGTGGACATCCGCACAACCGCACAGGAGGCTCGCGCACAAGCCGGAGAGGAGAATTGTCTGCTTCATTGCGCCCTCTGCTCAAGGATCGGAGTCGCCGACCGGAGATGCTGACCCGGGACTCGCTGCAGTTGTCTCGGGTCCCCCGAATCGCCGCCGAGCTTGTCGCCTCCAATGAGTTGCAGCCGGCGCCCGAATGGTTCATGCCTTCTTGCGGCGCCGTGATCTCCCCGCCTGAGCATCGTGTCGAGCCCGTCGCGGGGCGCCTGCACGAAGCAAAACGGCCTAGCATCTGCGCTAGGCCGTCGATCTTCAACCCTTAGTTCGTGGGGGGCGTCGAGCGACTCGAACGCTCGACCTGATGGACCAGGTCCCTAGGGCTTCACGCGCGCGACGCGCAATACCGCCTGCGAGCGCTTCAGCGTCCGCATCACGTCGGCCAGATGCAGCCGGTCGCGCACGCTGACCAGCAGCTGCAGCTCGGTCGTCTCGGCAGCCGGTTCGTTGCCCATGTCGATGTGCGTGATGTCGGCTTCGGCCTCGCTCACTGCCTGCGCCACCTGCGCGAGCACGCCCTTGCCGTTGCTCACGAGCAGCGTGACCAGCGTTTCGAACGGGCGGCCAGGCTGCTCGGCCCAGTCGACGCTCATCCAGTGCTCGCTGTCGCGTTCGAACAGGCGCTTGCCGACGCCGCATTCGGCGGTGTGCACCATCAGACCCTCGCCGCGCCCGAGATAGCCGACGATGGCATCCCCCGGGATCGGCCGGCAGCACGGCGCGAGCTGGATCGACGCACCCTCGCTGCCGTCGATCAGCACCATGCCCTGCGACGGCGCGGCGTCGTCGGACGCGAAGCGGCCCATCGTCAGGGTCAGCGGGTCGGGCTTGGCGCCGCGCTCGGCCATCAACGCGGCGAGGCGCTTGGCGACGATGGTCGCGATCTTGCGACCCAGGCCGATGTCGATGAACAGGTCGTCACGGGTCTTGTTGCCGCTCCAGCGCGTGAGCTGCTGCCACAAGGTGGCGTCGTCGCCGTCGCCGGCGGGCAGGTGCAGGCCTTCGGCACGCAGCGCCTGGGCGAGCATCTTCTCGCCGAGGTCCTGCGACTCTTCCTGCTCCATGTTCTTCAGGTAGTGGCGGATCTTCGAACGCGCCCGGCCGGTGCGCACGAAGTTCAGCCAGGCCGGGTTCGGCCGCGCGCCGGGGGCGCCGATCACCTCGACGACATCGCCGCTGCGCAGCTCGGTGCGCAGCGCGACCGGCTCGCCGTTGACCTTGGCGGCGACAGTGTGATCACCGATGTCGGTGTGGATCGCGTAGGCGAAGTCGATCGGCGTCGCTCCGCGAGGAAGCGCGAGGATCTTGCTCTTTGGCGTAAAGACGTAGACCGCGTCGGGGAACAGGTCGATCTTGACGTGTTCGAGGAACTCGTTCGCGTCGTGGGTTTCGTCCTGGATGTCGATCAGCGACTGCAGCCACATCGCGCCGAGGCGCTGCGCCTCCTGCACCTGCGCGCCGCCGCTCTTGTAGAGCCAGTGCGCCGCAATGCCCTTTTCGGCGACTGCATGCATCTGCTCGGTGCGAATCTGGAATTCGACCGCGGTGCCGAGCGGGCTGACCAGCGTGGTGTGCAGGGACTGGTAGCCGTTCGCCTTCGGGATCGCGATGTAGTCCTTGAAACGCCCGGGCAGCGGCTTGTAGAGCTGGTGAAGCACGCCCAGCGCCATGTAGCACTCGGACAGCGTGCCGACCACGACACGAAAACCGAAGATGTCGTTGACCTGCGCGAAGCTCAGGTGCTTCTCGCGCATCTTCTTGTAGATCGAGAAGAGCGTCTTCTCGCGGCCGAAGACCTGCACGGCGAGCTTGCCCTGCGCGAAGCTCTTTTCGACGTCGCGCTGGATGCGGTCGACCACGTCGCGCCGGTAGCCGCGCGCCTTCTGCACCGCCTTGGACAGCGCGGCGTGACGCCATGGCCGCATGTTCTGGAACGACAGCTCCTGCAACTCGCGGTAGGTCTGGTTCAGCCCGAGGCGGTGCGCGATCGGCGCGTAGATGTCCAGCGTTTCGCCGGCAATGCGCGTGCGCTTGCTCGGCGCGACGGCGGCCATCGTGCGCATGTTGTGCAGCCGGTCGGCCAGCTTGATCAGGATCACGCGCACGTCGCGCGCCATCGCGAGCAGCATCTTGCGGAACGACTCGGCCTGCGATTCCTCGCGGGTCGAGAACTGCAGCTTGTCCAACTTGGTCAGGCCGTCGACCAGATCGGCCACCGGCGCGCCGAACCGTTCGATCAGCTCGATCTTGCTGACGCCGCAGTCTTCCATCGCGTCGTGCATCAGCGCGGCCATGATGGCCTGCGCGTCGAGCTTCCAGTCGGCGCACAGGCCGGCCACCGCGATCGGATGCGTGATGTAGGGCTCGCCGCTGGCGCGGAACTGGCCGAGGTGCGCTTCGTCGGCGAAGCGGTAGGCTTCGCGTACCTTCTTGATATCGGCGGGCTCGAGGTAATCGAGCTTGTGCGTCAGCGTCGCGAACGAAGCAGCGGCGGCGTCGGCGGCGGAAGGGGCGACCTGTTTCGGAGGCGCACTCGGTCGCTTCGCCGACTTTGGAGCCGGATCGCGGAGGGTGTGGGGGGAGCGCTCGCCCATGCGCCGAATTTAACGTGGATCGGGCGGGTGCGTCGGGGAGTGGTGTTCCCCTGACACACGGGCGCGGCCGAGAGGAGGCCGCACCGGGAAATCGGGACCGGCAGGCTCGGCAGGCTCAGACCGGGACTTTGCGCAGCATCTCGATGCCCACTTCGCCGGCAGCGATTTCGCGCAGTGCCGTCACGCCGGGCTTGTTCTTCGTCTCGATCTTCGGGGCGTGGCCCTGGCTCAGCATGCGTGCGCGATAGGTCGCGGCGAGCACGAGCTGGAAGCGGTTCGGGATCTTGACGAGGCAGTCTTCGACGGTGATGCGGGCCATGATGGGTTTCCAGGTTCGACGGTCGACTTGTGCTCAAGCCGGCGGATCGTTGGGCTGTGCGGTGAGCCCGAGCGCGGCAAAGACGGCCCGTTTGCTGCGAAGTTGCGCAGCGTACTTGAGCCGTTGCGAATGAACGATCGCTTTCAGATCGAAAAGCGCCGTTTCGAACAAAGCATTGATTATAACGAAGTCGAAATGCCGTGCCTGCGACACCTCGAGGCGGGCGTTCTCCATCCGCGTGGCAATGACTTCCGGTCGGTCCTCGCCGCGTCGATGCAGTCGCTGCAGCAGTTCTTCCCAGCTCGGCGGCAGGATGAAGATCAGGACCGCGCCCGCGAATTGCTTCTTGATCTGCAGCGCGCCTTGCCAGTCGATCTCGAGCACGACGTCATGGCCGCCGGTGATGCGGTCCTCGATCGCGCCGCGCGAAGTGCCGTAGAGATGCCCGTGCACCTCGGCCCACTCGACGAACTGGTCGCGCTCGATCATCGAGCGGAAGGCGGCCTGGTCGATGAAGTGATATTCGCGCCCATCCTGCTCCTGGCCGCGCGGGATGCGGGTCGTGTGCGAGACGGCGACGACGAGATGCGAGTCGACCTCCAGCAGCGAACTGACGAGGCTCGACTTGCCGGCACCGCTGGGGGCGGCGACGACGAACAGGTTGCCCGGATAGGGGGCGGCGGATGGGTTGGCGCGCTGGTTCACGCGAAGGCTCTGCGGTGGCGGCTTCGCATGCGCGCAGCCGGGGATTTCGATCGGCGTCGCAGTCTACCAGCAGCGTCCGGCGGCTCTCCGGCCCGACTGTGTTCCCCGCCCGTTGGCGCCGCAACGCGGGGTCGCGAATATCGGGGCCTCAGGTGGACGCCAGCAAGGCGCGGATATCGCCGTGCGCGTCGACGACGCTGCGCTGCTGGGAGAACTGTCCGCTGGCCTGCAGGCGCTTCAGCACGGCCTGCCCCTGGCCGAGCCCCACTTCGAAGGCGAGCCATCCGCCTTTTCGGAGATACCGGGGCGCTTCTCGAATCAGTCGCTGCAGGATCCGCACGCCGAGCGCGCCGCCGTCGAATGCGAGGCGCGGCTCGAAGCCGATGATCTCGTTGGGCATTGCATCGACACGCTGGCTCGAGATGTACGGCGGATTGCACACCAGCAGGTCGACCGAGCCATGAATCGCCGGCTCGTCGAACGGCTCGAGCAGATCGCCGACCCGCCAGTCGACCCGCTCCGCGAGGCCCAGGTGTTCGGCATTGCGACGCGCCAGCGCGACGGCATCGGCCGACAGGTCGCTCGCCAGCACGCGTGCCCGTGGTTCGCCCGCAGCGAGGCTGAGCGCCAGATTGCCCGACCCGGTGCAGACGTCGATCACCCGCGCCGACCCGGAAGTGTCCGTGATCGACTTCAAGAGCTGGAGCGCCGCATGGGCGAGCAATTCGGTTTCGCGACGCGGAATCAACGCGTCGGGTCCGGCGAGCATCTCGAGGCCCATGAAGCGTTGGCGGCCGCTCAGGTGGGCAAGGGGCACACCGCCGAGGCGCCGCGCAATCAGATCATCGAGCCGAGCGGCGGCTGCGGCGTCGAGCAGTGGCAACGCGTTGCGCTCGGCGGCGAGTTCGACCGACATCGGTTCGCCGGCGGCAAGCCACCACAGGACCTTCAGGGTCGCTTCGGCCGTCTCCTGCGGCTTGTCGGGCAAGAGGGTCAGGCGCTGGGCGAGATCGTCGCACCGCGCATCGAAACCGGGCGGGTCGGACGCGCGCACGTCGCTCATTCGGGCGTCCTCACGAACACCGGCTCGACAAGCAGCGCTTGCAGGTGGAGATAGCGCGTCGTGCGCTGCTTTGCCTCGATGTCGGCGTAGATGTGCTCGGCTTGTTCGGTCTCGACACCGAGCGCCTGGGCGAGGTCGGCCGCTGCGACGCGGTGATTGTGAGACCACAGCGCCAGGTCCATCTGCTGGTACGGCAGCGAGAAATAGAACTCGTCCTGGCCTTGCGGCAGGCTGTAGGTGTCGGTCGTCGGCGCGGCGGTGCACACCTCGTCGGGCAACCCGAGATGGCGCGCCAGCGCATACACCTGCGTCTTGTACAAATGCGCGATCAGCTTGATGTCGGCCGCGCCGTCGCCGTTCTTGACAAAGAAGCCCTGCTCGTACTCGAGCCGGTTCGGGGTTCCGATCACTGCATAGTTCAGTCGATCGGCGTGGAAATACTCGACGGTCTTGCGAACCCGCTGCTTGTAGTTCGTCGCCGCGACGATCTGCAGGTACTCGCGAATCGGCAGCCGCTTGTCGAACATCTCGCCGGAGGGCGACTGGACGATCATGCGGAAGAAGTTGACGCCGCCCTTGGGACCGCCGGCGATCGCGATCTTGCTTTTCCAGTCCTCGCGGTAGTCGGGGAACACGGCGCGAATTGCCGCATCGCGCTCGCGATAACAACCGATCGCGCGCAGGGCCGGTGCGATGTCTTCGAGCCGGTGCTCGATGCCGAGCTGTTCGGCGACCCGGCCGCCAAGCGACGCGCTGGTCGACGACGAGTCAATCTCCGGCATCAGTAGCCCGAAGACCTTCTTCTCGCCGAGCGCCCGCACGGCGAGAGCGGCACACACGGAACTGTCGACGCCGCCGGAGAGCCCGAGCACCGCGCCGCGGCGGTGCAATTGCTGGCCGACCGCGTCGACCATCCATTGCGAGATGCGATCGACCTCCGCGCTGCAGTCGATCTCGAGCGAGCGCGGCCCAGGAATCCCGTTGGACACGGGATCAGGCTGCTTGCGGCAGAGCCGACAGCTTCCGATTCACGAACGCTTCGATGTTCGCGAGGCTGTCGAGGTTCTCGGGAACCATCTCCTCGTCTTCGACTGTGAGGCTCCAGCTGTCTTCGATGAAGGTGACCAGTTCGAGAAAGCCCGTCGAGTCGACCACGTGCTTGTCCATGAACGAATCGGTGTCGTTCAGCACAAACTTGGTCGAGCCCATCACGAAGTTCTCGACGATGTAGGCGCGGACCTGCTCTTTGATATCGCTCATGTCGTTTACTACCTTACAACAACGCTGGCATCTAACGTGCCAGTTCCGTCTTCTTGATCTTCCCTGTGTCGGTCTTGGGCAAGCCGTCGACAAAGACCACTTGCTTGGGTGCCATGAAGCTCTCGAGCTTCGAGAGGCAGTACTTGATCACGTCACGCTCGTTCAATTCGTGGCCAGGCTGCACGACGACATAAGCCTTGACTGCTTCGCCGAGCAGCGCGTCCGGCATGCCGACCACCGCGGCCTCGAACACGCCCGGCATGCCGTAGAGCACGTTCTCGACCTCGCGAGGGCTGACCTTCTCACCCCTGCTCTTGATTATGTCGTCGCGACGCGACACGAAATACAAATATCCTTCGGAATCCGTCCTGAAGATATCCCCCGAATAAAGGATCATTTCGCCCTTGATCGGGCCGGGTTTCAAACGTTTCGCGGTGGCCTCGGGCTTCTCCCAATATCCGCGCATCACGTTGCTGCCGCGGATGACCAACTCGCCTGTGCCGCCATTCGGCAAGCGCTTGCCGTCTTCGTCGACGAGCCAGACCTCTTCGTTCGGCATGCCGCGGCCGACGCTGGTCGGCCGGATGTCCAACTGGTCGGGCGGCAGGTAGGTCACGCGCTTGCATTCGGTGAGCCCGTACATCGAAAACAGCGTCGCCTGCGGGAACAGTTG
>Ga0105237_10007724_pt1 | contig 11742 bp, 8 predicted proteins | sample KBSC24metaG_FD_81520 | JGI IMG/M metagenome (GOLD analysis project Ga0105237, IMG submission 81520) | Corn rhizosphere microbial communities from Kellogg Biological Station, Michigan, USA - KBS C2-4 metaG | ecosystem: Host-associated > Plants > Roots > Rhizosphere > Soil | place: Michigan, USA... | reverse complement strand
ATTCCAGCCGGCAATCCACTTGGCATAGGCCGAGCCATAAGGCTTTAGATCACCCTGCACCGGCACCCCGCTGCCATCCAGCACGACCTTGCCCGCATTGTCATACTTATAGTCGAAAGCAACCACCTGCGCCGCCGCATAGCCTACAATGTTCTGTGTAAACCCATTGCCGCTGCGGGACGTCCCGATAGCCAGCGAAGACTGACCCGCGGCCAACGCCACCACTTTATTGTTATTCACAGAACCATTCACAGAGCTGGTCCAGCTAAAATCCCTGCCTTTAAAAGGAATGACGGATACCAGGGCTTCGACGCCTTTGTTCTGCAACTCTCCGACATTCAACACTGCCCCCGTATACCCCGAGGAAATACTGGCCGGCGCCGATACGATCTCATTATGCGACTTCTTAAAATACCAGCTCACATCCACCGACACCCTGCTGTTAAAGAGTTTCATTTCCGTACCTACTTCCACCTCCGAAGCCTTCGAAGCCTGTAGTGCATCGTTCGGCACGCTCGTATTCGAAATAGAGCCCAGCGGACGGCCATTCAACGTAGGACTGTACAACGCATAGCTCAGCAAGGTCTGATAAGGACTGGTGGCCTGGCCGACCTCCGCATATCCCGCCCGTATCTTTCCAAAGCTCAGCCATGGCTGACGCAGCATCTGCGAGAATACGAACGAGCCGCTGACAGAAGGATACAGCACATCCAGTTTGTTGGACTTGCCATAAGTAGCCAGGGAAGAGAACCAGTCATTCCGCAACGAACCGTTCAGATACAGATACCCGCCATATGCCAGCTCTATATTTCCGTATACAGACTGCACTTCCAGATCTGAAGGAGTGAGCCCTACCGACTTGTTGATGGCATTGCCGATATTATAAACAAACGGCACCGCAAAGGTCGAACCCGTATTGGTCGTTTGATCCGTCTTGGTCCTGCGATAGCTGGCCCCGATATTGGGTGTGATGGTAAGATCAGCGCTGGCCTTGATGGCTATCCCCGCGAGACCATCTACATTCAGGTCCGTAAACTTGGTGGTCTGATCCGTGATGGAACCCAGCGGACGATAGGCAGTCCCGGTGGGAACAACGGCGAAATATCTGTCAGTATAGGCGTCGCGACCCACCCGGCCTTGCAGGAACAGACCGTTGTCAAACGTATACCGGGCATTGATGGATGATATCAGCCTGTCCCGGTTGGTATTATTGATAAACTTCTCCGCCGCGAACCAGGGATTGGTGGCATAGGCATTGTTCGAATAGGAAAATTCAGAGCCGTCCGGATTCGTAGCCTTTTTCAGCGTATTCACATCCAGACTCGTCGGCAGGAACATGATATTGAAATTCGAGTTCCCCGGACCATCCGACAGGAAAGGCCGGTTTTTAGCCTGCTCCAATATATAATCCGCCCGCGCATCGATGGTCAGATGCTTATAGGGACTAAAGGTCGCCGTCAGGTTGAAAGATTGCCGGTTCAGACCAGAATTGGGCACGATCGACTGATTCGTAAGATCGCTCGCCGCCAGCCGCACCGAGCCGCCCTCGAATACCCTGTTCAGGGCCATCGTATTGGTAAAGGTCCCGCCCGTGCGGTAGAACCTGTTCAGATTGTCCTTCTGCGCGATATAAGGCCGCGCTACTCCGTCGAACTGTACAACCTGTGTCCCATCCAGCTTATCGCCATAGCTGTACTGCCCGTTGTCAAACGCTGTCGTTTGATTATTTGGCTTTGTACTGTTGCCGCCCTGTCCGTATACATACTGCCAATCGGTGGGATTGACCACATGCTCCGCAACATAGTTGGAATTGACCTCTACGCTGTTGTTCTTCGCGCTCTTGGTCGTAATGAGGATGACACCCGCCTTGCCGCGATAACCATATAAGGCCGTGGCTGCCGCGCCTTTTAGTACGGAAATGGATTCTATATCGTCCGGATTGATATTGCCGATGGCATCACCCAGGTCCGGCATATTGTCATACTGTGACCCCACATTACCATTCGGCTGGTTCTCTACCGGCACGCCATTGATCACATACAAAGGCTGATTCGTCTGCGAAAGGCTGGATACGCCCCTGATGAGCACATTGGAAGAGGCGCCCGGACCACCGGCCACGGAATTCACATTCAGCCCCGCTACCTTGCCTTCCAGGGAATTGAGCACGTTTACTTCACGTGCCTGCGTCAGCTCCTCACCCTTTACCTCCGTTACGGAATAACCCAGCGCCTTCCTTTCTTTCTTTACCCCAAGGGCAGTAACCACCACCTCGTTGATCACCTGATTGGCTATCTTCAGACTGACGGAAAGATTGCTGGCATTGTTCTCGCTGACGACGATCTCCCTTGTCCCATAGCCTACAAAAGAGATTTCCAGCGTCTGTCCTTTATCTGCCTGAATGACGAACTCCCCATTGTCATTCGTAACAACGGCTTTTTTCGTGCCCTTCAACGTCACGGTGGCCCCCGCCACAGGCTCGCCCTTTTCATTCAGCACACGGCCATGCACATCCATCGGCGGAGGAGCCGGCGGCTGCGGTAAAGCCGCCAATTCTTTTTCCCGGATGGCTACGGTTTTGCCTATGATCTCATAGCTCAATGCCTGATCCTTAAAGAGAAGATGCAGCACCTGGTCCAATGGAGCGTTCTCCACATGGATGCTCACCAGGCTGGCCTTCTCCATGAGCTTGTCCTCATAGAAGAACTCATAGCCGCTTTGTTTCTTGATTTGTTTAAAGACCTTTAATAGGGAAGTGTTCGTCTCACTCAGGCTGATCGTCTGGCCATAGCTTGTGGCGCCCGCATGCAGACAGGCCCCGAGTAGAAAGATGGCTGTGAGTCTCATTATCAACAGCGTTTGGGTTAAATGGCCGGACAAAGCAGCCGTCCGTCCAGGTAATAACTCCCGCCTGCGAAGCAGGAGTTTGAAAAGAACTTTCAAAAACATAACTTTGCTTAGTTTAGGTTAAACAATAAAACAGTCTCCCGATTGTATATAAAAGTTTACCCAAGCTACCTGCCGGGAGTGCTGCGAACACTTCCGGTTTTTTGTTGGGCAACCTTATTACGCTATGTGCAGCCCCCAAGGGGCTCGTCCGGGACCGTTACGGCGTAACGGTCAATTTTCTTCCGTCCAGCTTAAAATGGATCTTACTCACCTCCAGCAGTCGTATTAATTCTGAAAGATTGGCATCCCTGGAAATACCCCCGCTAAAGGTCCGCTCCGGCACATTCCCTTCGTACACAACGTCTATATCGTACCATCTCTCCACCTGGCGCATGATGCTCCGGATATCCGCACTCTTGAAAGAAGTAAAACCGTTCTTCCAGGCCATGGCCAGTTCCACATCCGCCTTGGCATCCAACGTCAGATCGCCCTGCTTATCCAGTTTCGCCTGCTGCCCTGGCGCCATTACCTTGCTCTTATCTCCCCTCATCACTTTCACCGCGCCTTCCAGCAAGGTCGTTCGGATCTCCGCCTCGTTATCATAGGCCATTACGTCGAACTGCGTCCCCAGTACCCGGACATCCATGCCTTTATCCTCCGCCGTACGCACATGCACTACAAAAGGCAGAGCCGCATTCTTCGCCACTTCAAAATATGCCTCGCCCTTCAGCTCCACCACTCTTTCTGTACCCGTGAATGCCGTGGGGAATCGCAAAGAGCTCACCGTATTCAACCATACCTTGGTGCCATCCGGCAGTACGATCTGAAATTGTCCACCCCTGCGGGTAGACACCATGTTGTACATGATCTTCTGTGGAAGTCCGGCAGCACCCGTATTCCCTGCATCTCCCGCATTCCCCGCATCTCCCGCATTCCCCGCCGACAGCGCATTATAAACCAGCCGGCCCGCATTCGCCTTGGACACCTGTGCATCCCCCTGCCGCGCCAGCTCCCCGTTCTTAGCACTGTCCAGCGCCACCGTAGATCCATCCGCCAGCGTCAGGATAGCATTGTTCCCATTGGGCGCAGGCACATCGATCTTTTTGCTTTCTTTTATGGCCGGCAAAGAGGCTACCTTCTCCTCCCGGGAAGAATTATGTCGCACTACCAGCAGCCACGCGCCTGCACCCAGCAGCAGCACGACAGCCGCCGCGACCATCCATCTCCGCATGACCCTACCCCGTTCACCCCTCACGTCGATGTCCTTTACAATATCTTTCTCCCCCTCAGACCCCAAAATTTTGTTCAACATCACCTGGCTCTGCCCCTCACTAAAGACCTTCTCCTCCGCCCCCAGTTTTTCCCAGGCCTCTTCTAACAAGGCGTGGGTCTCATCATCATTTTCGGTCCTTCCCAACAAAGCCATTAGCTCTGCCCGCTCTTCTGCGGTAGCCGTTTTGTCAAACCATCTGTGAAAAAGGTAGTGTAATCTTTTGTCCATGTGTAGTTCCCCCACTCTATGACAACAGTACCCGTTCAGCGGAGTAATGGAAAGGAAAATTTTTTTTCGGCCCTACGTCCGGTCACAAAGTAGCACCAGCCCCGTACGTCCGGTCACAAAGAAGCACCAGCCCCGTACGCCCGGTCACAATATAGAATGGAGACAAAGTAGGAATAAGATGCTCACCGGGTCCATGTGCGAGCTGACATAGTCCCGGATCTTTCTCAATGCCAGGCTCATATGCTTTTTGACGGTAGTTGCCGATAGCCCCATTTGCATGGCTATATCCGGATACCCCATATTTTGCTGATTATGCAGCTGATAGACTTTTTTCTGTTGAGGCGGCAGCTGACTGATGGCCTGGTCGATCAGTGTTTTATACCCATCCCAGCTCTCGACATACACTGCATCCGGCTCGTCCTGCAGATGGTTCGCCCATTCCTCCTGCCGCAGCCGCTCCCTGGCCATTTGCTTCAGACAGTTGAACGCCCGGTTGCGTGCGATGACGAACAGATAGGGTTCGAATCTGCTGATGTCCTCCAGCGTCGCCCGGTGCTGCCAGATGGTAAGAAAGACATCCTGTACGATCTCTTGTGTTATTGGAAATGATTCAGTAAGCTTTAAGATATAGGCGCCCAGCTTGTTGTGATAAGTGTGGAAGAGAATGCCAAACGCGTTTTCGTCACCCTGCGACACCCGTGTCAACAGGGATTTTTCTTCATATGGAAAAGGGAGACGCACGTCCGGCAGTGATTTTAGTTTTGAATTTACCAACTAAGATAAGCAAAAATGTCCGGAAAATAGGTCTTCTAAAATGTAACCCATTTTCCGGACACATCTAATGTCTGTCCTATCGGACAACGAACCATGGGTTCGTTTTGGCACCGTCTTTCAATTCTAATAACGAACGTCAACATTAAACTTACCATCGACTTCTCCCAACTCACTGGCAGCAGCATTGCTGATACGAATGGCGAGACCCGCACTTTCCTTCATATCCGGCAGTTGTCCCAGTATCTTGGCATAAATGGTCTTTCCCGATGTTCCGCCCGTGACCTTTACGATGGTGCCCACCGGGATATTATTCATTAAAGCGTAGTATTTCCCATCCTGCCAGCCGCTGGTGCTTTTAAAGATCCCCGCCAGACCCGACGAGGATTTACTCCCTTCCGAGTAGTCGCTTTTGAAATATCCTCCATTAAAGGATTTACCGCTGGCCGATACAGGCTTCACCGCCTCCAGGGTCTTATCGACCTTTTCAGTCTTCACCACCGCATGCGTCATCGTATCCTTGCCACCGGTTGCCCCGGCATTTTTTTCACTCCCCGCAGTCTTTTCATTTCCTGCGGTTTTTTCGTTCCCCGCAGTCTTCTCGCCCCCGTCGGTCTTTACGGTCCCGTCCATCTTCACGGCCCCATCAGTCTTCACCGCTCCCGTCCCCTCGGATTTGGCTACAGTCCCCCCCGCAGCTACGGCCTCAGGCTTCCCCGCCGCAGGCACGCTGCTCTTTGTAGCCAGCGCCGACAACGCCGTCTTCACCTTTAAATATCCTACGATCAGGTGCATCCCCGCCTTTACCTGGTCTTTATGGATGTTATTCCATTTTTCCAGGTTTGTGATAGGCACCTTATTATGATTGACACTAATACGATACATCCATTCTTTTTCCTGAACAACGTGATACAACGGCACCAGGGTCTCTCCAGCAGCCTTTACCCCATTTTGGGAAAAATTGACAGCCGCCAGCGGCACCTGCACATCCTGTCCAATGGACAGCGGCTTGGTCATATCCAGCTTATTGTAGGAAGCCAGGTCTTTGGGGCTGATATTGTAGAGCCGGCCGATGCTATACCAATTCTCCTTTGCGACCACCGTATGTTGCAGATGTAAACTCCCTGTCTGACCCTGGATCAATAGTTCATCAGATTGGGATCGGACGGTCTTTATGCATAGCAAGCTGATCAGAGTAACTACAACAACTTTAAAGGACATAGAATTAGTTTTAAAACACGCACAAATATAATGCTCTCTCCCCGCAGACCCATCATCAAATTATCCCGCCCCACTCAGGGTATCCTCTTAAGTATCCTCCACTCTTTTGGATAATAATTATTGACCCGATTGGGCAGGATCTTTACCCATCCAAGGTTTTGTCCCTGGTATCGCACAAGCGCCCACCCTCTTCCCTGCTCCGCGCGTATCTCTTCCTTTCGCAAGTATTCGATCGCCTCCTCCCTGGACAGTTCCAGCGCCGGCAACTGCCGCCCGGCTATCACACTCAGCGCCAGCTCATGTTCAGGAATGAACTCCTTCCCACCCTGCTGCCCCATCAGGACCCCGGCCTTTTTAATATAACAAAAAGACTGCAGATAGGCGATGTCCTCTGCAATCCTCGCCGGCGCCCCCCGGACAAACCCTTCATGCCGGAAGAAGAAGAGATCCTTGCCCTCCTCGACCCACGGCCGCAGTTCCTCCACCTGACTGCGGGACAATTTTTCCAAGCCCTGCTTTTTCTGCCTGGGATAGGAGAACGTATCTCCCTCGGATTTTTGTACGGCAGCTATAAAAAAACCTTCCCCCTTCAGCTTGTCGGGATAACACCGGTAGCCATACCCTCCTTTTTTACTTTGCGACTCCACGATATTCCACGCCGGGTCCGTCACCAGCCGGCAAGGGCGCGCCTGCAGCTCATCGATCATCCAATCCAGTATCTCCTCATCCTCCTCCATCGAATAGGAACAGGTAGAATAGATCAATGTCCCATTCATAGCCAGTGCGGGCCAGATATCCGCCAGTATCCGCTGCTGACGCTGATGACACAGCTGCACATTGTCCAGACTCCACTCTCCGATAGCCTCCGGCTCACGGCGGAAAAGACCGCTCCCGCTGCAAGGCGCATCCACCACTATCACGTCAAAATAATTTTCCATCCTTCCCAGATCACGCGGGTCATTGTTCGTCACCACCGCGCCCGCCGCGCCCCACTTTATTATATTCTCCTGTAATATCCCTGCCCTGCTTCGAATGACCTCATTGCTCACCAGCAAACTATCCTCCGTCAAAAGGGATTGCACCAGCGTCGATTTTCCCCCCGGCGCGGCGCAAAGATCCAACACCCGCAACGGACGGGACAGATCCACCGTCTGCCGCAACGCCTGCTCGAGATACATGCTCGACGCCTCCTGCACATAATAGGCGCCCGCATGCAGCAGCGGGTCGAATGTAAAAGAAGGACGCCTGCTTAAATAATAGCCACATGAAGACCATGGCACTTTTTCCATCCGCACCGTCCCCGTTTCATCACCCGGCCATATCATCCCCGCCTCGCCCTGGCTGGCCCCTTCGCCCCCCGCCCACTTCGCAGGGTTCAGCCGTACCGACACCACCTGGTCGCCCGATGCATGCACCGCCTCGAATGCAGCCGTATCGAACCCCGCTGCTCCTTTAAGTGATGACAATAATGCTTTTGGTAAATTCGACAATATGCAATGATTTTTCAGCTTCCAAAGGTAGTTGATAATAGGCACCCATCAATCCAACACATCATCCAGTAAATTCCCACTCTCCACCACCACCGGCGGTTTGGCAAAAGCCTTTATAAGCACCCGCGCAAAAAACACATGCGCCGCGATGACCAGCCCCCAGAACAGCCACAATTGCCCATAGGTGGTGATACGCATAAAGGAAGGACGCATCGCAATGGGATAATGCAAAACAAGGATCGCCGCTGCCAATAACCGCACACCATAATTAAAAAAATAAGCCCCGGTGAAAAGAATGAGATGACCCCATGCATCCCTGCGATCGATGATCCGCTTCCGTATGGTCCAGTACATCGCCGCCTCGACGAACATGATCACCGGCAGATAGAACAGACTCAATTTAGTCAGCCATCTCATCGGAAAGCCTCTCGATTGCAAAAAGAATAATATAAGGGTCGATATGACGCCGGCAATGATCCCCATGACCAGCATCCACCAAACGGGCGCCGTAAACTTTCTTTTCCGCATGTACCTGCAATTATATATTCTTGATTTCCGAGATCAGGTCCTGCAGCACCTTCTTGGCATCCCCGAACAACATGGAAGTCCTGGGACGGAAGAAAAGTTCATTCTCGATCCCCGCATAACCTGGTTTCATACTGCGTTTATTGACGATACAGGTCTTGGCCGCCTCCACATCGAGTATCGGCATCCCGTAGATGGGTGAAGAAGGATCTGTCTTTGCGGCAGGGTTGACGACATCATTTGCTCCCAGCACTACCACCACATCCGTCGAAGGGAACTGCTCATTGGCTTGCTCCATTTCCAAAAGGTTATCATAGCTCACATCCGCCTCCGCCAGCAGCACATTCATATGCCCCGGCATCCGGCCCGCTACAGGATGAATGGCATATTTCACCTCCACCCCTTTTTCCGTCAGCAGCTTTTCCAGCTCATGACAGGCATGCTGCGCCTGCGCCACCGCCAGCCCATAGCCGGGTACGATCATTACCTTATGCGCATAGCTCATGACCATCGCCGCATCGCTGATGGAAATTTCTTTATAGCTGCCCTGCTCCTTCCCCGCACCCGCAGCTCCCGCACCACCCGCCGCGCCTCCCGTCGTACCGCCGAACGAGCCGATCAATACATTCAACAGACTCCGGTTCATCGCCCTGCACATCAATATCGTCAGCAAGGTCCCCGCCGCACCAACCAGTATCCCTCCCGTAAGCATCGCCTTGTTGTCATAAAGGAAGCCGCCGCAGGCCGCCGCCACACCCGTAAAAGAATTCAATAGCGAGATCACCACCGGCATGTCCGCGCCCCCGATAGGCAGCACGAAGAACACACCATATACCACTGACAATACAAAGACAACATAGAACAATACCCTGACAATAGCAGGCAGCGGCGCATTTACGGCTTCCAGCAACGAGGTCCATACATGCTCGGTATCTACCTCCGGGCCCCGGTTCGCCACCGCCAGCACATATCCAGCCAAAGCCAGTATCACCACAAACAACCCAAGGTTAATGATATGCTGCCCCTTGAAAGTAATATCCTTTATACGGCCATTCAGCTTACCCCACGCAACGACGCTGCCCGCGAAGCTGACAGACCCGATGATCACGCCCAGCAGGATGATCAGCAATTCTCCAACAGGTACGCCTATCTGCAAATGCAATTTTTGAACGGTATCCCCCGGGCCCGACAGCGGCGGATACCCCGTCCATCCTCCTCTTAAAAAAGGCCCCTGACGCAGCCTCCCAAACTCCACTATCGATATCAACGCCGCACAGGCTCCTCCCATCCCGTTAAAAAGACTCACCAGCTCCGGCATGGCCGTCATCTGCACCTTCCGGGCAGCAAATGTTCCCCCTATCCCTCCAATCACAATACCCGTAAAGATCCAGCCGTAATTATGCAATCGCTCCCCGCCATCCTCATAAAGGAAGATGGTGCCGATGATGGCCAGCGTCATTCCGCCCGCCGCAATAAGATTCCCTCTCCTGGCAGTGGCCGGATCCGACAACATCTTCAGCCCGAGAATAAAGGTCACGGAGGCTATAAGATAACAGACGGTGAGCACGCTTCCCATAATAATATTTTAACGCCGTTTCTTAAACATTTCCAGCATCCTGTCCGTCACAACAAAGCCGCCCACCACATTCAGCGTGCCCAGCACCACCGCCAGAAAGCCCAAACCAAGGGCCACATAATTGTGTGGATCCGCCTTGCCCATGACAATAATGGCTCCGATGATCACCACCCCATGAATGGCATTGGCCCCGCTCATCAGGGGCGTATGCAGCACCGCCGGCACACGGCCGATCACCTCGATACCCAAAAAGATCATGAGGATCACGATATAGATCATCTCCTGGTGCATCCCGATCCAATTCAAAATATGCTGCATATCACTCGTTTTTTACGATCTCCTTTACTCTTTCATGGACCACTTCCCCATCATGGGTAATACAACAGCCCTTCACCAGCTCATCCCCAAAATTCAGCTGCAGCTCCCCCTCCTTACCGGTGATCAGCTGTAAGAAGTTCGACACATTTTTTCCGTACAGCTTACTGGCATCATACGGCATCGTAGCCGGTAACGCCGAATTCCCCACAACGATCACACCCTTATAGAACACGGTTTCGTTATTCTTCGTTACCTCGGTATTCCCTCCTGTAGCAGCAGCCAGATCGATGATGATCGATCCTTTCCGCATGACCTCTATCATGGCGCCCGTCACCAGGATAGGAGCCCGCTTGCCCGGTATCTGTGCCGTCGTAACGACGATATCGGCACGGGCAATGCTGTCAGCGATCTTCTGTTTTTGTCTCCCCCGGAAATCCTCCGACTGCTCCACCGCATACCCGCCCGCCTTCGACGCATCGGCAGCTCCCTCCACCTCTATAAATTTTCCACCCAGACTCATCACCTCTTCCTTCACGGCAGGCCGGGTATCAAAGACCTCCACGACAGCCCCCAGCCGCCGCGCCGTGGCAATAGCCTGCAGACCCGCTACCCCTGCGCCCAAGATCAGGACCTTGGCAGGCGCAATACTTCCCGCTGCCGTCATCATCATGGGAAAATAGTGGGGAGAGAGACCCGCGGCTAAAAGGATCGCCTTATACCCGGCAATATTCGCCTGAGAGCTCAATACATCCATGCTTTGCGCACGGCTAGTACGAGGCAGCATGTCCAGGCTGAAGCTGGTAATATGCTCTTTGGCCCAAACGGGTAAATGCGCATGATGGTATAGTGGTTGATAGACGCCTACAAGTATCTTATGCTGTAGTATACCGGGGATGTCGTTGTAATGTATACTAAGAAGTATGTCTGCTCCTCGGAGCACCTCTTCCCGGCTTCGGATGCCCGCTCCTGCTTTGCTGTAATCGTCATCTCCGCAATAGGCGCTTATGCCTGCTCCCGTCTCCACCCAAACCTCGATCTTCTTCTTTATCAGGGCTGCTACAGCTTCTGCCAATAACGAAACTCTTGATTCAAATGCCGGTTCCTTGAGTACGCCAACGATCATAGCTCAAAAGTTACACAATATATCCTACCCGTCAAAACCGTATGGTGAAATGTTGCTTTACCTTAAACTCCTCCCGCAGGACCACCAATCCGATAAAAAAAACATCGATGGTCATATAAACACGTGGATCACGCTGTATCTTCTCCCAGGCTTCCTCCATTTCCTTACTCCAGTGTATGTCATCGAACAGGAGTATCGCCCCCGTCGAACATCGCTCCATGATCTGGTGGAAATAACGTAATGTAGGCTCCAGCCGGTGATTGCCATCTATAAAGGCCAGGTCGACAGCACCCGCATGATCCAGCACAGCGCTCAGTCGCTCGTCAAAATT
>Ga0105237_10007722_pt1 | contig 11744 bp, 8 predicted proteins | sample KBSC24metaG_FD_81520 | JGI IMG/M metagenome (GOLD analysis project Ga0105237, IMG submission 81520) | Corn rhizosphere microbial communities from Kellogg Biological Station, Michigan, USA - KBS C2-4 metaG | ecosystem: Host-associated > Plants > Roots > Rhizosphere > Soil | place: Michigan, USA... | reverse complement strand
GATGTAAATAACTATTACATCGAGCGAAATGAAATGACATGGAACGCGCTTGACGGCTGGTGGACCGATGCCGGAACTTTTGAGAGTCTTCTGCGTGCATCGAATTTGATCGCCGATACGGGAGCAAACAAATTGTAAACGATGATGTCCCAAACCGAGAGCAAAACCTTCAGTTTTACCGATGCCGAGATCAACGATGTGATCGTCTATCCGATCAGGAAATTCAACGACGACCGCGGCTGGCTGGCCGAACTATTCAGGCACGATGATATTGTGGCGGAATATCACCCCGCGATGTCATATATCTCGTTCACAAGGCCAGGCGTTCAGCGCGGCCCTCACGAGCATATCGATCAGGCCGATCTGTTTTGTTTTATCGGGCCGTCCGTTTTTATGCTCCGGCTGTGGGACAACCGGCCTACATCGTCGACATTCAACAATGTGATGACACTCAGCGTAGGCGAAGACAAACCTGCCGCTGTCATCATTCCGAAGGGCGTCGTACACTGTTACAAAAATATCGGTCCGGTCGACGGCATGGTTATCAATTGTCCGAATCGGCTGTATATGGGCGAGGGCCGACGCGAACCGGTCGATGAGATACGGCACGAAGACGACCCTGATACAATTTACAGAATGGATTAAAATTGGCGCGTCCGCTCACGCCGAGCGGACACGTCATAAGGCAGCCGGCCGCGAGTTCCCCGCACGCTTCGTAGTATCGTCCGCCACCTGCGGGTTTAACCAATGGCCGCGGATAGGTCTGGCCGGCTGCCTGCCACCCGTTTCCCAATGAAGATCGTCCGAATCATCGCCCGGCTAAACGTCGGCGGCCCGGCCCGTCATGTCGTGTGGCTGACACAGGCTCTGCAGGATGATGAGTTTGAAACGACGCTTATTGCCGGTTCGGTCCCGCCAGGCGAGGACGATATGAGCTATTTCGCAGATGAGGCCGGCGTAATGCCGGTCTATCTTCGCGAAATGAGCCGTGAGCTTTCGCCCGGCGATGTGATATCGATATTCAAGCTATATCGAATTCTTGTCGCTCAAAAACCGGATGTTCTTCACACTCACACCGCAAAAGCCGGCTCGGTCGGACGGATGGCGGCATTGGTCTATCGATGGCTGACATGGAAAACTCTCCTAGGAAGACCGCGACGCGTTAAAGTCATCCATACGTTTCACGGTCATATTTTTCACAGCTATTACGGCCGGTTAAAGACCAATATTTTCATCGCCATCGAGCGGAACCTGGCCAGGTTTGCGACCGACAAGATCATCGTTCTTTCCGAACAGCAGCTAAGTGAAATAAACTCAAAGTTTAGGGTTGGAAGCGGTGCGCAATTTCGGATCGTGCCGCTCGGCGTCGATACCGGGCCGCTGCAGCCGTCAGGGGCGGCGCGCATTGAGGTCAGACGCGAGATCGGAGCGGCGGATGATGATGTCGTTGTCGGCTTCGTCGGACGCCTTACTGAGATCAAAAACCTCTCTCTGCTACTTGAGGCGGCCGCTCTGTTTCGCGACAACGCTCAGGTAAAATTTGTTATTGTCGGTGACGGAAACCTAAGGGACGATCTCGAGCGTCAGGCTAAAGGTCTCGATCTGACCGCTCGCCTGACCTTTTTAGGTAATCGAACGGACATTGCGCGCGTCTATAATGGCCTTGATATCGTTGCGCTGACATCGTTGAATGAGGGCACGCCTTTATCGCTGATCGAGGCGATGGCCGCCGGCAAGCCCGTGATATCGACTGCCGTTGGCGGAGTCCCCGGTCTCCTCGGAAACATCGTAGAGAGCCGTGATGGATTCGCGATCTGTGACCGCGGCGTTCGCATTGATAGTTTTGACCCGGACGACTATGCACGCGGCCTTAGCTATCTCATTAAGAGTACTCAGGCACGCTCTGAGATGGCCGCGCGCGGTTCCGACTTTATTCGCGCGAATTACAGCAAAGAGAGATTGATCGCCGATATCCGGGATCTTTACCGCGAATTGATGAATGCGTCGTAGCAGATGACAGAATTCTGGAACAATCCATTTGTCGCGGCGGCCGCCAGCGTCGCGCTTGCCGCCGTACTGACGGTCGTGGTGCGTTTCCTTGCGCGCCGCTACAATTTTGTGGCAAAGCCAAAGGCTGACCGCTGGCACACCCGTCCGACCGCTATGCTCGGCGGCGTCGCGATATTTGTTTCGACGATCGTGATGTACGCGGCTTTCGTTCCGAAAACACCGGCGTCGATCATCGTACTTTCGGGAAGCTCGGTCCTGTTCATCGTCGGCCTGGTTGACGATGTCCTGCATATCAAGCCGTATCAGAAACTGATCGGTCAGTTGATCGGCGCGTCGCTGGTCGTCGGCACAGGGCTCAAAATGCCGCTGACCGGTTACGAGCTGGTCGATCTTTGGATCACTGTTTTTTGGATCATCGGCATCACGAATGCGATCAATCTGCTCGACAATATGGATGGGCTCGCAGCCGGGATCTCAGCCATCGCCGCGATCTCGCTCGGTCTCAGCTTTGGCGCGAGCGGCCAGCCGGGCGAGCTGCTGCTCATCGCGGTTTTTGTCGGCTCGTTGGTCGGGTTTCTGATATTCAATTTCAATCCGGCCTCGATCTTCATGGGCGACTGCGGCTCGATGTTTGTCGGGTTTTTGCTCTCGACGTCCGTTTTGCTCAATCAGACGGGCGGTCGCTCACGCGGCATCGTTCCCATCCTCGCCGTTCCCGTTTTGATCTTGTTCGTGCCCATTTTTGATACGACGTTCGTCACGGTCTTGCGAAAGCTCTGGGGGCGAAAGGCATCACAAGGCGGACGCGATCACACGTCACATCGTCTCGTCGCTCTTGGTCTTTCGGAGCGGAGCGCCGTGCTGATGCTCTATGCATTTGCAGCTGTAGCGGGCGGCTTATCGCTTCTGGTCAGCCAGGTGACGCTCACGCAAAGCCTCGCGCTTGTCGTCTTCTTTACGATCGTGCTGGTCATCATCGGCGTGTACCTTTCGCAGGTAAAGGTATACGAGCGAACCGAAGAGGAACGTGCTTTTCAGAACAATGCGGTTTTCGCGTTTCTGGTCGACGTTTCTTACAAGCGCAGGATCTTTGAAGTCTTTCTCGATGCGCTGCTTGTTACGCTCTCGTACTACGTGGCGTATGCTATACTTTACGGCCCGATCGAAAACACCTCGAACTGGAACCTATTCATCTCAACGGCACCTCTGCTGGTCATTTTGAATCTTGGCTCGTTCCTTTTTGTGGGCGTCTATCGCGGTCTCTGGCGGTATACGAGCATTGACGATCTGATCACGTTTGCCAAGGGCGTCGTTCTCGGCACCGTGCTGAGCATCCTATCGATCCTGCTTTTGTATCGGTTTGAGAATTTTTCAAGAAGAGTTTTCGTCCTCGATGCCGTGATCATGTTCATTGCGCTTGTGGCAAGCCGATCGGCATTTCGTTTGATACGCCATGCGCTGCCGTTTAAGCCGACGGGCGAAGGCCGACGCGTGCTTATCTACGGAGCGGGCGACGGCGGCGAGATGATACTCCGCGAGCTGAGAAACAATTTCAAGTGGAATTATCTTCCGGTAGCGTTTCTCGACGACGACCCGATGAAAAGCAACAAGGTGATCCACGGCCTGCGGGTCCACGATAGCAATGGCTCGCTGCTTGATCTGATGCAGGCTGAAAACATTCAGGAGGTTTTGATCTCCGTACGCGAACTCCCGGCGGATAAGCTCGAGCATCTTAGGTCGCTTTGCCGCGACGCGAATATCGGACTGAAGCGGGCTCAGATCAGGATCGAGCCGGTGGATTTTGAATAACGTGTGGAAAGGCTAAACCTCGACATCGACACGGCATCTCGGAAGGCGGCGGTGATCGCTGCCTGTCTTATCGCGCTCGTCGTGTTTTGGTTTATCGGCAAGTGGGGCTTCGCGGACATGGTCGCGCTTAGAACGGACCGCACCGACATCGCCGACCTCATCGTGAACTGGGCACCGTCCGATCCGCAAACGCATTTTGCGGCGGCCGTTCTCTACGATAAGACTTTCCTGCCGCAGGATGAGGCTCGCTCGCTCGCGGAGTATGAGCGGGCGGCCGCCCTTTCGCCGGACAACTACCTGCTGTGGCTCGAATACGGCAAGGCGCTGTCACGCAGCGGCGATTCCCAAAAGGCCGAGGCCGCGCTAAGACAAGCCCTTGCCCTCGCTCCAAATTACGCGCTCGTACACTGGACGCTCGGCAACACGCTCGTGCGAAACGGAAAGTCCGACGAGGGCTTTGCTGAGATCTCTAAAGCGGTCGCGGCCGATGAGACGTACGCAAAACCGGCGATCATGATCGCGTACAGCTTCTTTGACGGCGATCTGGCAAAGATCAGGAATGTTGTCGGACGGGAACCCGCATCGGATGCGACGCTGGCCTTGACGCTGGCGGGCGATAAGCGGTTTGACGATGCGGTCGCGGTATGGACATCGATCGGGTCGACCTCTGACGACGCGCAACTTGCTCAGGCGCGCACCGCGCTGACGAGCGCGCTGCTTTCCGCCAAAAAGTTTGTTCAGGCCCGCCGAGTCGACGTTGCCGCGAATGCGGAAATCGGGAACATAACCGACGGCGGATTCGAGCAGAATGTTAAGCTGCAAAATGCCGGCCCGTTCGACTGGCAGATCACGCAGGGTACACAGCCGCAGATCGCGCAAAGCACTCAGCAGCCGCACGGCGGCGAGCGAAGTCTCGTGCTGGTCTTTAGCTCCAAAGACGGCAGCGGCCTGCGGCAGATGTCACAAACCGTCGCGGTCGAGCCGGGTCGACGATATGTATTCAGAGGCTTTTATCACTCAGATCTAAAGTCGGAATCGCCGATGACCTGGCAGATCGCGAATGCATCAAACACCGGCCTTTTAGCGGATCTGCCGCTGAAAGATCCGGCTGCGGGATGGGTTCAGTTTTCGATGGGTTTCACCGTCCCGGCGGACACCGACGGCATAATACTACGGCTCACGCGTCAGAGTTGCGGTTCATCGATCTGTCCCATAAGCGGCAGCATCTGGTTCGATGACTTAAGCCTTTCACCGAATTAATGCACGCTCCCACACATCCCCGCGAGGGTACGAACGGTCGGCCGGTAATCTGTTTGCCCGGCAGTCGGGTCATTCTTGTAATGCTCTCGGTTGTCATGATCGTCTCCGTGCTGCTGTTTGGCGCAGTCGACACAGGCACACTGGCGCTGCTTGCCGTTTTGTTTGCGGTAATTCTCGCGGTATGGGGCCGGTCCGCTCTGAAGTCTGGCGTTATGGCCCTTTCGCTCGACGGGATTCAGCTACCGCTCGCAGCTCTTTTCGTGGTCGGGCTAATACAGTTGCTGCCTGTCCGCGCTACCGACACGCCGCAAGGTCTATTGGCCGATGCCGTTTCATCGCTGTCGCTCGATCCATACGAAACGCGCTTTTTTATTGCGAAGCTCTTCCTGTACATGATCTTTTTTGCGGCAGCGTTGACTTTCATAAATTCGTTGCCGCGTGTTCGATCGATAGCGATCATGCTCATCGCGTTTGGCGGCCTGCTGGCGTTCTACAGCATCCTGCAGCGCGTCGAGACGCCGTCGGCCATTTATGGCCTCCGCGAGCCGCCGCAGGCGATGCCGTTCGGAACTTATGTCAATCGTCATCATTTTGCCGCGTTGATGGAAATGACGCTTGGGTTGACGCTCGGTATTCTCTTTTCAGGCGGATTAAAAAGAAACCGCTGGCCATTCCTGATCGCCGCCGCCAGCGTGATGGCGATAGCGATCGTATTAACCGGCTCGCGCGGCGGGATGATCGGATTTCTTGGTCTGCTTGCATTGATCACGGCAGCGAGCATTGTTCCACGGGCCCGCAGACGTAAACACCGCTCCGAAGAAAACCGGGCCGCGCCAAAACGCCTCATGATCGTCGCCGGCGGCGCGGCATTTTTTCTGTTGACGGTCGGTCTTACGCTATTTCTCGGGGGCGCCGATCCGCTGTTCAGAAGCGCCGGCATCGATCCCGGTGCAGGCGATTTTACAAGCGGGCGGCTTCAGTTTTGGCAGACAGGATGGAAGATATTTCTCGATCATCCGATCATCGGAGCCGGTCTCGACGCATTTGGGGCCGCCTACACGCGATATGACATTTCCAGCGGAGCGCTCCGCGTCGAGCAGGCGCATAACGATTACCTTCAAATACTCGCTGACGCGGGCGTGATCGGCCTCGCGTGCGTGGCAGATTTTATTTTCCTGCTATTTCGGAAGGGTCTTGGGACGATCCGTTCGAGCACGGATGACCTGCGGCGAGGAACGGCCATCGGCGCGCTCGCGGGATGTTTCGCCATACTTATTCACAGCTTCTTTGACTTCCCTCTGCGAACGCCCGCCAACGGATTTGTCTTTTTGTTGCTGGTCGCTCTGGCGGTTGCGGCGGTCGATCAAACCCGGACGACGCGCGGGAGAACGCATCACATCCATCGCCTCAGCGAACAGTAACCGCGATCTCTTTGCGGCCGCATGGCAATTGGAACGTCACCTGAAACATTCCCGTTTTTTCGCTTAGCGAGCGGATCAGATAAAGCTGTCGCCCCTGGATCGCGTGCATGTCAGGATCAAGCTCAACCGCAATATCGTCCGGGCTCGACGAGACTGCCCGAAGCGCCTTTAAGTCGCCCACCTCGTCGACGCCGATCAGCACCGATGCGATGCCCCCGCCATTAAGTAGCGAGACCTTTTCCTGGCTGACCCTGATCGTGCATGCCGGCATGTCAACCGCTGTTACCGGCTGGCCCTCGACGACCCGCGACCTGCTTTCGGAACCGGCCGATCCGACCGGTGGGTTTGTCGAGGCGTCATGTTTTGGGACCGTGATCACGATCGGATCGAAGAGAGATCTTACTTTAGGATCAGCTGGGCTCGAAGACGAAGGCTTATCCGCGATCCGCGCTCTTTCGCCTATCAATTCGCGGAAAGAAGTCGGCGTCGGTCCGGGCGATATCACGACTTTTGCCACGGAAGAATCAGCAGGTGTCGCCTTCGAGGCCGGAGTTGCTGTCGGTTCGGGACTCGGCTCGGCTTTTGGTTGATCGTCGGATCGTGCGGGCGTGGGCGTTGCAGTTTCCTGCGGCGTTTCGACCGGTGACGGTGACGGCGCGGGAGTCTCCGATGGCGTCGGTTCCGGTTTTGCCTCCGCGGCCGGCTCAGGTGTCGGTTTCACATCGGCCGGCGTCGATGTTGCTTGTGGTGTCGGCTCGGGTTGAGTTGTTGTCCGCGTTTCAGACGGCACGGTCGCCGGTGTCGGATCAGGAGTCGGCGTTGCGACGGGCAAAGGCGGAGCTTCGGCGGCTGGTCTGGGAGTCGGCGTTGGTGCGGCTTCGGGCGACGGAATTGGAGAGGCCTCCGGTCTCGGGCTCGCGGTCGGCACAGCTACCGGCGTCGCGTTCGCGACGGGCGATTGTTCAGGCGATGGGCTCGGCGAAGGCGTCGGAGGAGGTTCAGCTGCGGCAGATGACGTTGCGACGGCAGTTGGCGAGGGAGCCGGTCCGATCACAGCATCCGTCGAAGGCGTTGCCGCCGGCAGCGCGGGATTGGTCTGTTCGGCGGGCACGACATTCTTCGCCACTTCCTGCGTCGGAACGTCAGCGATCGGACTCCGGCCCACCTTCGCTTCGAGGCCTTCGGTCGAGCCGTTGACCTTTTTGTACAGAGCCTCGACCGTATTGTAATGAGCGAGGCTCGGTTTATCGATCGAGTAACTCTTTATGTACGCGTCGAGCGCCTCCGGCTCTTTGCCCTCGGCCTGCAGTGCCGAGCCAAGCCGCCACATCGCTGATCGCCACCAAGCGCTCGTTTCCGGATAAATGCTCGCAGCGCGCTGAAAATGTATGTCGGCTGCCGCAGGCTTATCCTGCAGCAGCAATGCCGAGCCAAGCAGCTCTTCGACGCGTCCGCGAAGTATCGCCGACAGCATCGGTCTCGGAACGACCGGCACCTGGACGAGCTCGTTCCGCGCAAATGCGATCTGCCGGCTGTCGTAAAGCTCGCCTGCCATCACGGCCGCTCCCGCGTTCGGTACGTCTATCGCCGCGTCTGCACCGCCGACCGCCGCGTTCGCGAGATCGAAGGCCTTTTGCAACGCTATTTTCTTATCGAGCAAAACCGACGCCGCGTAAAGCTCTCGATACAGCTTAAATTTATCGTCACCGCTGACAAACGTGTCGGCTGCCTTGATAGCCGACGTTTCGTCGGGTTTGTCGCCTGCGGCGGCCGCGTTGAAGGCAAGCAGCGCCTTTAATCTCGCAGCGGTTTCCGAATCGTCCGCTGCGGCCGGCTCCAGAATGCTCGCTCGCCGCTCGTCTGCCAGGAGGCTTGCAAAGCTAGCGTCCTTTCGCGCGACCCGCTGCCCGATCCGAGTCGCGACCGTGTCGTCCGCGATCGAAAAATCTTTTTGCAGGCCCTCGACCGCCTCGCGGTAAAATCCGGCCATGCAGCGCGCCGACGCGATCTCGTATTCAAGTGTCGGAAAATTGCCGTACTGCTTGCCACGAAGCAATGCCTCTTCCGCCTCGAGCGGTTTGTTTTGAAGCATCAGCCCGCGGCCGAGGGCAATGTACGACCAGACGTAACGCGGCTCGACAGCGATGGCCTTTTGCGAGAGGTCGACGGCCTTGTCGGGGTCTTTGTTGGCGGCGTACCAATATGCGGCGCCGCCCATCAGCGTCACATTTCGCGGGTCCTGCTCGAGGGCCTTTGCAAGCTCGGTTTCCGCCTCGTCTTTTTTCCCGGCGTCGAACAGCGAGAGCACAAGACCGCTTCGCGCCGGCGCGTCAGACGGGTCATTCGCGACAATATCGCGAAAGATCGCGACCGCCTCGTCCGACTTTCCGAGCGCGCGTTTTATTTCCGCCAGGCTTCGTTTGTTCGCGGTTGATGCCGGGTCGAGCTCGACCGCCTTCGCATACGCCGTCGCGGAATCATCAAGCTGAAAATTTACGCGATACGCCAGACCAAGTGTCTGAAAAGCCTTTGCAGACGTCGGACCGATCTTGGTCGCGATCTCGGCAACGCGAACGGCTCCGTCGCCGTCCTCTATGCTCGCGTGAAACATTGCCATCGCCGCGAGCTGATCGGCATTGTCAGCGACTTTAGCCTCAAGACCTTTTGCAAGATCAAGCGCGTCGGCGCGGCTGCCGCGCCGGTAAAGTGTCGTCGCGATCTTTGATAGCGAGTCGTTAAAAAGCTTGACCGGCACCGGCTTCGGCGCCGAGTCGATGGCGAGTTTATAAAACGCAAGCGCCTTCGCATCGTCATTAGCGGCTATGAGCTCTTCGCCCGCCGCATATGCCGTTGCGCTCAGAAGCTCGGCCGCCTGCGACAGTAGTGTGGAATTCGGAAACGCCGCGACAAATTTCTTTAGTGCGTTTATTTTTTCGTTTGCGTCGGTAAGATCTGAGGCCTTTTCAAATTCGGTCTTGTCGTCCGACGCCGCCTCGATCGGGTTTGCAGATGGCTTCGGCTTCGTCCTGGCCGCAGCCGTAGTCTTTGCGGCCGGGGTCTTCCTCTTAACGGTGCTGGCGGTCGACTCGGCAGGCGTGCCTTTCGTCTTTGCCGACGTCGCAGGTGTGGATCGTGGCTTCGCCGCCGGGACGGTCTTGTCCGTGGACCTCGGTCCAGGCAATGCCGCAGTTTTGTTGCCAGTTTTTGCGTTCGGCTGCGCGACGACGGGCTTTTTCGTCGCCGATGACTTCGCGGCCGAGGCCTTTTTAGGTGTAGTCGCGGCCGGTTTTTTATTCGTCGTGACGGCCTTTTTTGTAGTTTGCGATACTGCGGTTGTGACGGCCAGACCCAAACATAGCGTAAGGACAATACTTCTCATAAAAACTACAACCAACCCAGTGGCCGCAAGCTAAAATTCCGATCGCAGTAATCAAAATGATAGCACGAAATTGCATTTGCTCTCGCTGCGATCTATTCTCGACGCGTGAACGAGAGCGACGAGGTCTGGTCCCAATTTCTTGCTGAATCCGTCGTCAATCTGCGTGCCGGCAGCGACCGGGCTGTCGCCGATTACATCTCGCTGAAGGCCGGCAACGACCAGATCCGCGAGCGTGGCGTCCGCTGGCTTTTTGAATCGATGATCCAGCTTGCCGGCGAGGCCAACCGCCGAAATTATTCAGTAACCGTCGAACGCGAAGAAACGCACAGCTTTCGCCTAGGGCGTGCAAATATGGTCGGCTCGCTCGTCCGTTTGCGTCACGGCGTGAGATGTCTGACGCTCGAGGCTGGTTGGACGCGGAGCCCGAGCGACGGTTTTATGCGTGGCCAGGCACTGGCCGCCGCTCGTATTACGCATTTCGGCAAAAGGGAGGCCGGTGCCGAGCTCCATCTTCGCAAAACGCCCGACCATCCGGAGTGGTTCGTACTCGGCCGTGACGACAGCGCGACCCGCCTCGAAGCCGTCGAGCTGATGCGTCATTTCGCGATCTTGCTCGGCCGCTGAGATCGTCCCCAGGTTCTTCTTGAGGTCCTAACTTCGCATCTTCTTTGCATTCCTCTTCGCGTCCTCCTTTGCGTCCTCTGCGAGCTTTGCGTGAAACTGACTCCCCAACCGTAAGCCCCCGTTGATTCCCGCTAAGTACGCCCATTTCTTTTTCTCTTGCTGATGCGGTAAAATGAATATTTGCCCGTGCGCTTAACGGGCGGGAGATTTTTGCACCCGTGAAAGCAGAACTTGAGAAGCTGATCGATCTACAAATTACCGACACCAATATCAGGCGGTTGAAACAATCACTTGATTCGGCTGAAAAAAGGCGTGCTGAGCTCGAACAGGAGTTTGAAAAGCACGCTTTTTCTATACGCGAGATACAGGACCGCCGCGACCAGCTCCACGCTGAACGGGCCGACCTCGAACGCCAAATAGCCGAAAACAAAACCTACCTCGAACGCGCCGATCGCAATCTCAAACATGCCCAGAATCAAAAAGAGTACGAGACCGCCATGCGCGAGACCGACGCTCTGCAAAAACAGATCGGCGGATTTGAGACGACCGTGCTCGAAAAAATGACTGGTATCGAAGAGGTCGAAAAGGAGATCGCCGACCGCGCCGACGAGATCAATACGCTCGACGCGAAACGCGAGGCCGCCCTTGCCGAGTTTGACAAGTCGCTTGAAAAGGACCGGGCCGAGCTTGCGGAGGATGAAAAACGCCGTGACGAGGTTTTCAAGACGCTGCCGTCAAATCTCGCCGCCGTTTACAACCGACTCACGCAGCGTAGCCGTGATGGCATCGCCGTGGCCGAGGTCGTTAATGGCTCGTGCAGCGCCTGCTTTATGGCCCTCAGGCCGCAGATGCAGGTCGAGGTCCGCCGCGGCGAGCAGATCGTGACCTGTGAGAGCTGTACGCGCATTCTCTATGTGGTCTCTCCCAACGCAAAACCGGCCGATACCAAAGCTGCCGCCGGCGAAACGTCGGCATAGAAGGAAGCCAAGAGAGCTCTTCCGCAACTCTTCATGATTTCCGTTGCCTTTCTCAGCGAACTCTGCGTTAAAACTTTTGTCCTCCTTTGCGTACTTCGCGAGCTTTGCGTGAAATTTCTTTTTCTTCTTTAATAGGCACACCTAAGCCAAGCCAATATGCTCAAACCAACATTGCTTGCGGTTACAATTCTCGCACTTGCTGTTTCTGCTCTTGCCCAGGGTAAATCCAACGATGTGATCAACCGCCAGATCCACTCGCTCGGG
>Ga0105237_10007721_pt1 | contig 11745 bp, 10 predicted proteins | sample KBSC24metaG_FD_81520 | JGI IMG/M metagenome (GOLD analysis project Ga0105237, IMG submission 81520) | Corn rhizosphere microbial communities from Kellogg Biological Station, Michigan, USA - KBS C2-4 metaG | ecosystem: Host-associated > Plants > Roots > Rhizosphere > Soil | place: Michigan, USA... | reverse complement strand
TGGGTTCGACTATTGCGTTCCTCATGGCAGCGGTCAGTTTACACTATCGTAGACCTGAGGCGTTGGCGCAACTGCGGTGTCCATCATTGCGGATGGAAAATTTGGGGTGGCTCGCTGATAAGTTCAGAACCACGCGGACAGGAATTACAGTCGATTTTGCATTTCCTCCACAGTCAGACTGCCGAGGAGCCGCATGAGTCGCCGAAGTTCTTCGCCGGTCGAGTAACGCTGCTGTGGCGCAACTACGATCCCGGCGTGAAACTACCGTTGAGAAACCCAGGCTTGATGAAGTACGCAATCATCCGCGACATTGAACGTGTATAGCACCCGCCCATACGCCGATGCGGCCGCGAGATGATCCTCGTCATCATGGTTGATCACTGGGCTTCGAAGGCAGTCAAGACGTCTACATTTCGAGCCCTCAAACCGAAGACGAGAGATCTGCGCATGGAATCCTCGTCGAGATACAGCCGAGGCTGACTCACCGCGGCTTCGGGCCTCTCGACACCTGCCGTTCCCAATGCGCCGATGCCTGTTCTTCCTGAGCCATATCGGCTTCAATCTCCTCTCGGTTGGCATGATAGTACGCCAGGGCCGTGTGTACTTGAGAAAGACTCAAATGCGGATATTCGAGGCCGATTTCTTCCGGCGCCATGCCGATCTTGTACCAGCCTACGAGCCGGCGTACCGTCAATCCGGTACCTGCTATCTTCGGCCGCCCGTCACGTATCTCGGATTCCCGTTCGATCAGCGTACCGATTTCGACACTCGACGCCTATGGCTTCAGTTTACCGCCGTTGCGGCCCGAGGGTCGCCCGAGCCGTTGTGTTGACCGGTCCCATTTGTGGACTCTCCGGCGCGGGAATCAAACTTACCCTGTACCAATCCGGGGTGTTGGTCAGATCCAGCTGGCTCCGTCCCTCGAACAGCGTGGACTACCACCCTGCCTTTCGCTTTTCTCGCTCTGTGAGTGTCTCGTGCAATAGCGATTTGATGTAGGTCTGGTAAGGAAGACCCTTCTGTTCAGCCTGCTTTCGGGCCAAAGCCAAATCTGCCTCGGGAATTCGTAGCGCCACCACGGGCGCCGGCGTTTTTTTTGATGCCGCTATCCGCTCGCGCAGCCGCTCCTTCGTCAAAACCTGAGCTTCGCCGTTTTTCACTGCGTCAAGCAGTTGCTTGCCATGCGTGTTGCGGTTTTTATACCACCAATCTGCCTCTTCCGCCTCGGTAGCGAAAACCGGCATCATGCGCCTGGGTTCTTTGTCATTCTGCTTCTTCATTTGGATCTCTCCCGGAAAGCCTTCCTGTCAGAAGCGCTGGCCGGAGAGGCGGTTATCGCACGCACCTTGCCGTTGTGAATCGTCCACGCGACTGTCAATAAACGTCCTCCGTCCGTAAGGCCTACAGAGCGGTACCTCTCTTCGTCATCGATCAGGTCGTAATTCAGGCTCACAGGTTCGTTGTTCAGCAATTGCTCGAGTTCCGCCGGCGCAACCTCGTGGGCGGCCAGATGCGTCCTGTTCTTGTCATCCCAACCGGATTCGACTCCACCGGCCACACCCGCATACTGTACGCAACGTATAAACGCTCGACGACCCAGCACCGATTCCGGCCCCGGACCAAGTGAGCATCCACATGCCTGGACAAGCTTATTGACAAGCGTGCAGTAACGGAAGACCCTAAATTATGGCTCAGTTTTCACGATTCAAACGACGGACCCGGCTCACCGCGCTGGTGCTGACGTTTGTCTCGCTGAGCGTCGCGGCGGAAAACAATTCGGACGGCCTGACCATTCTCAAATCGCGCTGTTTCGGTTGCCACAACGGCAAAACAGCCCAAAGTAAACTCGACCTGACGTCGCGGGAATCGGCCTTGCGTGGTGGCGAGCGCGGTCCAGCCATCGTCGCCGGCAAAGCCACAGACAGTCTCGTTTATCAATTCGCAAGCCAGCAGGTTCGGCCTTTCATGCCGCCCGCTGGAGAACGCCTTTCGCCCGAAGAGTTGAAGACCGTGGCCGCGTGGATCGATGCGGGAGCGTCATGGCCGGCTGGGTCAACTGAGTCGGTATTCACATCGGCAATCAAACCGTTGCTCGAGCAAAAGTGTGTAGGTTGTCATCATCCCGGCGCAGGAAAGGCGAGCGGCCTGGATCTGACGTCGCGTGAAAAACTTTTGGAGGGCGGCGATCACGGCCCGGTAGTGGCATTAGACAACCCGGAATCAAGCGCTCTCGTTGGCCGCCTGCGCCACACCGGCAGCGCCGCCGGAATGCCCTTCAATCAACCCCAGTTGCCGGCGGAATCGATTGCGAAGGTGGTCACCTGGCTCCGTGAGGGCGCACACTACGATGCGCCGATCGAAGTTGCGAAAACACAAGTCAAGAGCGACCACTGGGCTTTTCAGAAACCAGTGAGAGCGCCTCTACCCAAGCTCACCGGCCCGCTAGCATCGTGGAGCAAGAATCCCGTCGACATCCTGCTCGCCGCCAAGTGGCAGGAGAAGGGCCTGCAACCAACTCCGGAAGCAGACCGCCGCACTCTGATTCGGCGCGTGTACATTGACGTAACCGGGCTGCCCCCGACGCCGGAACAGGTGGACGCCTTCCTGAAGGACCGGTCACCCAACGCATACGAGAAAGTGGTGGACGCATTACTCGAGAGTCCGCGCTACGGCGAGCGCTGGGGACGCCATTGGATGGATATCTGGCGGTATTCGGATTGGTATGGCCGCCGCGGACTCGACGATCAACGCAACAGCGCCCGCCACATCTGGCACTGGCGCGACTGGATCATAGAATCGCTCAACGCCGACAAGGGCTACGACCAGATGATCCGGGAGATGATAGCCGGCGACGAAATCGCACCGAACGACCCGAATATCGTTCGCGCTACGGGATTTCTCGCGCGCAATTACTACCGCTTCAATCGCAACGTCTGGCTGCAGGACACGGTGGAGCACATTGGATTCGGTGTGCTCGGCCTCACACTGAAATGCGCGCGCTGCCACGATCACAAGTACGATCCCATCAGTCAGGAAGAATATTACAAACTGCGGGCTTTCTTTGAGCCGTACGACGTTCGCACGGATCGCATTCCGGGTAAGCAGGATCCGCACGATGACGGCATCGCCCGCGTATACGATTCAATGCCGCACGAAGGTGGCATCGAGCCTTACTTCCCGCCGATCTATAAAGACACGTTCCGCTTCATTCGCGGCGATGAGACGAATCCCGATAAGACTCCTCTCACTCCGGGGACTCCTTCGATATTGGGGTCATGGAGCTTGAAGATCGAACCGGTGACGTTGACGCCGGAAGAGCACATCCCGGATCTCCGTGACTTCGTCGGAACCGACATGCTCGCGAAGGCGCATCAGGATATCAAAGACGCCGAACTCGCGATTCAATCGTCCACGCGCTCTCTGGAGCGGGTCCGCGCCGAGTTCGCTGCCCACAAGGATCAGCCGGTCGCGGATGCGGATAAGGATAAAAAGCCGACCGTCAAGTTCAAGGATGTGCAGCAGATCCTGAGCGTGAAGTGCAGCCAGTGTCACGGCGGCATGACGCAAGCCACCAGCCGCAGCGGCCTGATTTTAACCAGCCAGGCGGGCGCTCTTCAGGGCGGATACAAATACGGCCCGGCCATCATTCCGGGACGCAGTGCAGAGAGTCCCCTGATCCGCTACATCAGCGGCGACCTGACGCCTCGCATGCCTGTGGAAGGTGGGCCGGTCAGCGCGGCTGAGGCGGCCAAGCTGGCGAAGTGGATTGACGAGATCGTTGAAGACCCGGCCGTTACGCTCCGCAGGGCGGAAGAGCGGCTCACCGTGGCGAAACTACGCCTGGAATCGGTGAAGCTTTATGTTCCCGCTTTGGAGGCCCGCCTCGCCGCGGACCGCGAAAAGTATCTGCACCCGGACGAGAAGGAGAAGCTCGAGAAGCTCTCGGAAACCGCACAGAAGGCGGAACAGAAATATGTAGCGGCGTTCGCTTCCGAAGCTACCGTCGAAGCTCAGCAATTGATCGCGACAGACAAGGCGGGCGCGGCCAAGACGAAACTCGAAGCTGCCGCGAAGGCTCTGGGACAGGCGGCCGTCACTTACTCACCGGTCGTAGAGGTTTATCCGGAAACCAGTAGCGGACGCCGGACAGCGCTTGCAGACTGGCTGGTGAGCAAAGATAATCCGCTGCCCGCGCGGGTCGCCGTGAATGACATTTGGTTGCGCCATTTCGGCAAGCCGATCGTAGCAACAGTCTCGAACTTTGGTCGCAATGGAGCGAAACCATCGAATCAGACTTTGCTCGACTGGCTCGCGGTGGACTTCATGGACAACGGATGGAGTATGAAAAAACTCCATCGAATGCTTCTGACCTCGAAGGCCTATCGAATGGCCTCTTCGGGTGTGGCGCTGAGCGAGGCGAACAAACAGATTGACCCGGAGAACAAGTTCTTCTGGCACATGAACCCTCACCGTATGGAGGCCGAGACGATTCGAGATGCTGTCCTTTACCAGGCTGGTCTTCTCGACCTCACCACCGGCGGTCCCGATATCGATGAGAATCAGGCTTTCGATTCGCACCGCCGTTCTCTGTATCTCCGGCAGACTCCCGACAGCCAGGCCGAATTCCTGCGCCTGTATGATCAGCCGATGCCGAACGATTGCTACATTCGCCCGGAGAGTATCATCCCGCAGCAGGCGCTTGCCAGCGCCAACAGCACTTTCTTTCAGGAAGCATCCCGCCTGCTGGCGAAATCGCTGAACGGACGGCATGCCGCGGACGAAGATTTTATCCGGGCGGCCTTCGACACAATCCTCGGCGCTCCTCCCACTGTGCTGGAGCTAACCGAGTCCCGCAAATTTCTCGCTTCACAATCGGCGCTCCTTGCACAACCGGAGCGTCTGACGCGATTCTCGGAAGTAGTCGACACGCACGTTCCACCGGCCACGGATGCCGGGCAACGTGCTCGCGAAAACCTGATTCATGCTCTACTGAATCACAACGAGTTCATTACTGTGCGATGAGGTTCATACGATGAGTTTCTTTCCTCCATGCGGTCGAATCAGCCGGCGCAATTTGCTGACGGATTGTGGGATGGGCTTTGCGGGGCTTGCGCTAACCGCGATGCTCCGGCGGGACGGGCTGCTGAATGCCGCGGAAATGCCGTCGGTGGAAACGTGGCGCCCACCAGACGGAAAGCCCCATTTCGCTCCCAAGGCGAAGAATGTCATCTGGCTGTTCATGCAGGGCGGCACCAGTCACTTGGAAACGTTCGATCCAAAGCCCGCGTTGAATAAGTATGCCGGGAAGACCATCGGCGACACGCCGTTCAAGGATGTGCTGGCGTCGCCGCTGGTGAAGAAGGGCGTACGGCAACCGGTGGCCAGTGTGCGCAAGATGATGCTGCAGCTATTTCCGATGCAGGTCGGGTACCGGAAGTACGGCCAGCTTGGAATCGAAATGACCGACTGGTGGCCGCACTTCGGAGAAGTGGTCGACGATGTCGCTTTCGTGCGCTCGCTATGGACCACGGATAACGACCACGGCGCACAATACCAGTTCCACACGGGACGTCAGGTTCTGGACGGATTGTTCCCGTCCATCGGATCCTGGGTGCACTATGGGCTGGGCTCGCTAAACGATAACCTGCCCCAGTTCGTCGTATTAGGAGAGCAAGTGGATTCCTGCTGCGGAGGAAGCGCCTGCTCCGGCGCTGCCTATCTCGGTCCGCAACATGCCGGTGTGGAGTTCGCACTGGACCCGGCCAACCCTCTGCCGTATGCGCGGCCTTCTGGCGAGGTCTATAAGGAGGAGCAGAAGGGCGAATTCGATTTCATCCACAAAATGGATGAGGTCGCCCGCGCGCGATATCCGGAAGACCCGGCCCTCACCGCGCGCATCAAATCGTACGAGCTGGCGTATAAGATGCAGACGACCGTGCCTGCCGTATTCAATTTCAAGGATGAGCCTGAGCACGTGCGTAAGATGTACGGGCTAGACGGCGAGAAGACGCGCACGTTTGGCGAGCGCTGCCTTTCGGCGCGGCGTCTCGTGGAACAAGGTGTGCGCTTCGTGCAGGTGTATCACGGCGGTGGTGGCAAGAACGAATGGGATGCGCATTCGGAACTTCAGAAGAACCACACTAAGCTCTGTGCCGAGGTGGATCAGCCGATCGCAGGTCTTCTAAAAGACCTGAAGCAGCGCGGTCTGCTGGATGAAACGATTGTGGTGTGGGGTACCGAGTTCGGCCGTACACCAGGAGTCGAAGGACTCCGCGGCGGCCGTGACCACCACCCTTACGGATTCACGGCATGGATGGCGGGAGCCGGAATCAAACGCGGCATCATCCATGGCGCGACCGATGAATTGGGTTTCCATGCGGTGCAGGACCGGCACTATGTCACCGATATTCATGCGACCGTAATGCATCTTCTCGGGCTCGAGCCGCGGCGGCTGGATGTTCCGGGGCAAAAGCGTCTTGATGTGGATTACGGGGATGTGATCAAACCGATATTGGTTTGACGCAATGCTATTCAGTCAATGGGAGACCGCTTCCACGGGAAGCCGACTACACATCAATAAGAGCAGCTAAGCTCCGTTCATCTTCAGAGCCGGTTGCGAGCATGCGGACAGTGATCTGAATATTGATGCGCCAAACTGGGGACCCGGAGACTCAGTGTTAAATGCTGTAGTTCCAACCAGCCAGAAAATTTTCTTCCAGACGGACCGGGCGGCCGCGCAACTGCGGCGTTTGTCCTCCACCGGCGTAGCCCGTCACTTTGTCGCGCAGCGCACTCAGGAACTCGTCGTGCGACATCTGAAAATTGCTTGCGTTCACCGTATCGAGAATCGCCTGGGTGAAATATCCATGCCCCACGCTGCTACTCTCGTTCGATAGTTCACCGTAATCGCACGCGCTCAAGAGAGTTGCTTTGGCGTCATCGGGATTGTCCTTGGAGGAATCGACTGTCATGGTGCAGATGCCCGAGTCTTGCATTTCCAGATCGGAGACATTGCCGTCTAAGAACGCCGCATCCAACAGGCAAATCCAAGGAATAATCGCCTGGCAAGCTGCCTGAAAGGCTTGCGCCGTAGCTTCGTCGCAGACATATCCTTTCGCATCCGGCGATAACAGCATTCCACCCGAGTGGCAACTATCGAACACCAACGTAAAGTTCACCTCCGATGGCGGCAGTGAGTCCGCAATGGAGGCAACGTCCATGCTCGAGATCATCGTGGCGTCATAGGGAATAATCGTCTCGTGATATCTGGTGGAAGAGCTGCCCGGAGTTTCCGGAATCCTCCCTCCGTGTCCCGAAAAGTAGAAGCACATGACGTCGCCAGCGGTGCTCGCAGCCAAAATCTTCTTGATGCCTGAAAGAATTGCAGTTGAAGTTGCCTTCGAATCCTTCAGCAGCGTGACCTCGTCGAATAGGAATCCGTCTTTCAGTGTTTGTGCGAACGAATCCGCGTCTGCGCCACAAAAGTTCAGGTTTGGGGCGCTGAGCGTTAAGCCCCCGACAGTTACTCCGCTATTCCAATTGGAGTAATCATTTATCCCAGCTACCAATGCTCTTTTTGCCATGAGACCGCCTCCAAGTCGATTTTTCTGCTTTGGCCGTACTGGTAGGTGAAGCTATATCGCGGATCGTTACACCTTTCCCTCGCAAAATGGTTAGGATTCATTTGCGAAGGTCAGGCGTTCGAGTAATTACTAGATGCCGCTACCGGCAGCTAATATCCTCGAACCGCACTTCCGGATAGCACCGCGCCCGTCACTTCCACGGCGTGGGCGTTTTCCGTCCGGGCGCCGGGTGCTGAGATCCGTTCTATTCCTCTTTACGCTCCGGCGCTTCAGCCAGCAACATAGCTCTGATCCGCTCGATGTGGATTTGGGTGGCTTTCGCCTGCTCTGAGTACGACTGTTTCATCGAGGGATACTTCTCGTCCTTGGCGAGATTGTTCAACAGGTTTTTCCGTTCCTCGAACATGCGCAAAGAGACCCACAGCGTTTCCTCGATCTTCTCGGTTTGGCTGGTGAGGAGGGCCTTTGCGGTGAATGAATGACCCGTATGACACCGGTATCTCAGCAAGCCGGAGGCAGTCATCTCCCAGAGAACGCCGCCACAGTTCGGACAATTATAGGGTACTTGGCCGCCCAGTCCACCCACTTGTGCAACGTCACTCAAGACGCGTTCGGCGATCTCCGCCTCAACACGAATCGCGTCCGGAACAGATCTGGGTTTCCCGGGAGTCTCCTTGGCGTATTTTTCGAGCAGGTCAGCGATTTCCGAAATCGGTGCGCAATGGTCCACATCCACATTGTTCAATGCGCTCTGAGGCATTTCAGAGTAGGCGGCCTCCTTCGGGTCCTGTACCATCGTGATACCGCCGCATTTTTTGACCGCCATCAAACCGGCAGTGCCATCATCAAGAATGCCTGTCAGAAGCACTGCAATTACCCGTGGGCCGTGCGTTGCCGCCGCCGACCGAAACAGCGGATCGATTCCAGGGCGATATCGGTTCTCGCGAGCCCCCTTCGTTACCAGCACGTGGTCTTTTTTGACCAAAAGGTGATGATCAGCGGGACCGATGTAGATTCCACCGGCGCGGAATTTTTCTCGATTCGTCGCCAGCGAGCAATGAAACGCCTTGTGTTTGCCTAGCCGATGAAGCAGAGCCACGCCCGTGTTTTCAGGGGCCATATGCTGGACGATGAAAATTGCGGAAGGAAGGCCGGCCGGCAATTGAGTCAGGAGCGAATCTAATGCTTCCAGTCCTCCCGCAGATGTCCCGATGACGACGATGTTGTGCCCTTTGGCCGGTAGAGGCATGCTCTAAAATTATCACTGCCGAAGGCATCGCGTTCGTGCGTCAAACTGGTCCTAAAACTAGCGTGCGCGCCAGTGGACGAGAAGTTTTCCTGGCCCTGTATGGCCCGCGATCCAGATGCGGTGTTTGCGGCCAGACCAGGGCCCCGCTGACGCCCAGCGCGCTAAGTAAACCGCATTTGGATCTAGACCCGCCAGCGATTAATCACATCCCAGTTCGGCGTTACTCCCAAACCCGGTTTTTCGGGAGGATAGAAGTGTCCATCCTCGATTCGCAATGGCTCTTCGATGATCGATTCGTTGTAGCGCAGCGGGCCAACCAGATCGCATGTCAAAGGAATGTTGGCACAGGCGACTGCAAGATGAACCGCGGCCGCGGATGCGATCTGCAGTTCCCCCATAGTGCCGATCAGACACGGGATTCCCGCCGCTTCCGCGATCGCGATAATTTGTTGGGACCGCAGAAGTCCGCCGGACTCGCTGACGTATACATTGAACACATCTCCCGCGCGTGCATGAATCGCTGTCAGCGCGTCGCGGGGAGATTGGATAGATTCATCGAGTCCAATCGGAACGCCCACGGCCGCGCGCACCTCGGCGTGGCCGACAAAATCGTGTGCCGCGAGCGGCTGTTCCACCAGTTGGAGATCAAAGCATTCCAGCCGGCGGATCGCCGCGATTGCCTCTTTCGCAGATCGATAGTATTCGTTTGCGTCCAGCCGCAGGGTTACGTCCGGCCCGATTCGTTTGCGCACGGCCTCGCATGCCCGTATGTCGGTGTCGCCCGGACGTCCGATCTTCAGCCGGATACTGCGGACACGATGCTTCTCGAGATAGAGCGCGGCCTCGTCCGCCATCTCTTCGGGCTCCTGCTGGCCGACGGTCCAGTTCAGCGGAACAGCCTCGCGAGCCTTGCCTCCAAGTAGACGATAAACCGGGAGGCCGGCCGCCTTGCCCGCGATGTCCCACAGCGCCATCTCGACGCCTGATTTCGCCTGGCGCCCTCCACTGAGCGCCGTATCCATTCGCTCGACCAGCGCGGGAATGTGCAGCGGATCTTGGCCAAGCAAAGCCGGCCCCAGATATGCATTGATGTCCAGCGCGTGCGATGGGCCGAGGCGATAGTAGTACAGCGCGCTCGAAACCTCACCGAAGCCGGTTATCCCGGCGTCTGTCTCCACGATCACCAACGCGAAATCCGAGTAAGTGAGCGCCGCACGCGCGCCGACAAACCGATGTGCCCGCGGTGCATGAATAGGGAAAGCTTCTATACGGGTGATCTTCATTCGTCGCGGATGATATGGCTGATGGGGGGCAGCAGTTCGGCTTCCAATGCTTTCATGTCCGTGCCTACTTGAACGAGTGCGTCAACGACGGCCGCCGCGATGCGCCTGCCCTTTTCCGCTGTTGCTAGAGTCGGATCGCCCCGGACACCGCTGTGCGATGTTCTCGATCGCTCGTTTACCAGCCGCACCGGAGCTGGCGCCATCAGATCCCAGGCGAAATATTTGCTCTTGGAGTTCCAGATCTCTTTCCGGATCTCGCTGGTCCTCACGTCGCCCGGCGCGAAATGCATGTAGACCGATGTCTCGAGTTCACACCCGTGCGACATGCCGCCGGGCATCTGCGATTCTCGAACTTCCTTTATCGTTTCGGTCCCTAATGAAAACCAGGAGACCATCGCGCACTGAGCCTTAGTGCGCATGGTCACCAGACGAGCCGCGGTTTCGAGCAGGATTGCGTTTGACCCGTGGCCATTGACGAATAGGATGTTACGAAACCCCATGTGGGCGAAACTGGATGCAACATCGGTGCAGTAATTGACAAAATGATCCCATCCGACGTGAATGGTGCCCGGAAACTCCATGTTGTGCTCATTGAACCCATAGGGAATGCAGAACGTGGTAACGAACAAACCCGGCGCTTTTTCCGCTGCCATCTCGCATAACGAGACCGGCAGGAGGATATCCGTGTCGACGGGTAAATGTGGTCCGTGCTGCTCCATGGCGCCGGCCGGAATCAGGACAACTTTCTGCTGCTGGACGGCCTCGTTTACTTCGGGCCAGGTCATCTTGCCGAGGTGTGTCACGATATCGCTCCAAGTCCGACGCCCGCCTCACTGATCTCGACTACGAGCGCGGTAACTTTCATGGTAAACGGACGATTCATGGTTCCGCTGAAATATGCTTCCGCCGAAATTGCAGCCGACCCCCGCGAGATCACCAGCCCGGCGGCAGTCCCAAAAATTCTTGAGCACGATGGCCGGAGTAACAAACTACATCCTTCGCAAGGCGGGAAACTGCGTCAGACTGTCGGGCACCGGGCTGAGCAGACCAAACTCCACTCCGGCGCCGGCTGTGACGCCGTAAGGAGAGATTTCCGTCAGCGATTGCGGCAGGCGAAACGAGGTTCCCATGGGTCCACGCCGTGAATAGGGAATTAATGTTTCGCAGGTAGTGGACGCGCTGGGCGCCGGATGGGGCGTCGAGCGGAGCGAATAGAAGGCCGGCCGCTAGAGATGCATGCCATGGAAGATTCGTCATCCTCCGCTGGTGCATTCCACTGGCTGTCAGTCGGCGATTGAAGCAAGGGACTATTCAACCGACTGCTGTGAGCGCCGTGCAACACCTGTGTTCCACATTAGAAGTAGAACTTCAGTCCCAATTGCATATTACGCTGTCCGCTCGCGCTCGTGATCCTGCCATAGTTCGCATTCGCCACAGTCGTGTTCGGATTTCCGAAGATCGGGCGATTGGGCGCATTGTAGATCTCGCCACGAAACTCAAGCTGACGCCGCTCGCTGCCGAAGCAGTTGAACCGCCGGCCGATTCCCAAATCGAGATTCGCAACACCTGGCCCGAGGAACAAACTGTGTCCGGCGTTGCCCGCAGTGTAGGTCGCGGGCGCCGTGAAGGC
>Ga0105237_10007716_pt1 | contig 11750 bp, 8 predicted proteins | sample KBSC24metaG_FD_81520 | JGI IMG/M metagenome (GOLD analysis project Ga0105237, IMG submission 81520) | Corn rhizosphere microbial communities from Kellogg Biological Station, Michigan, USA - KBS C2-4 metaG | ecosystem: Host-associated > Plants > Roots > Rhizosphere > Soil | place: Michigan, USA... | reverse complement strand
TCGGCGGCGTCCCGGTGGTCATCACCACGTTGCGAATTCCGTCCAACCGTTGAGCCACCGCGGCGACTTCCGCCAGTTGCTCCGGCGTCTTGCGAGCAATGGTTCGTCCGCCTTTCAGCGATTCCCCGATCGCGCAGAATTGGCATTTCGTCGCGGAATTTCCATAGCGGATGCAGGTCTGAAGCACCGTCGTGGCCAGCGTATCGCGGGAGTGCAACTGCGCGATTTTCCAATATGGAATCCCGTCGCCCGTGTGCCATCCGTAGAAGCGTGGCTGCGGCGGGAACGAAATCTCGCACACGACTTCCTCTCCCGCCCGGAGCACCGACACTCCGCGTCGGTCGGGCGCGGTCGCCACATATTCCGACTCGGCCGCGCCGCGGGTGTGCACCGGCACCATGATCGTGGTGCCGAGCACCGTGACCGCCTTGTGGTCGGTCGGGCCGGCGCCGCCGCGCCGGCTCGAAGCACCCGCATTGGCATCGGGCAATCGCAGGCCCCGCGTCTGGAGTTCAGAGAGCAGGAACTGCTTCTTCGTCAGGAGCGCTGATGGGAAGTCCGTCATAGGTTGGTTCAAGTTCTTCGTGGGATTTGACCTGCACGTTGGCCGTCCGGTCGATGTGGAGCGTGAAGATGTCGGGCCGCGAGTAGTGGCCCACCGAGTCGAGCATGCGCTTGCGCTTCGCGATCAATGCCGGATCAAGCTCGGCGATCGCCATCCCCTCGCCTTCGGTGATCGGAACGCACAGCGGAACACCCTCCGGCGAGATGATCGCCGTGTGGCACCCGCCGCGGAGCGCTTTGCGCAGCTTGTCATCTGGCGTGATGGATTCGATCTGCGCATCCGTCAGCCAGCCGGTGGCATTGATGACGAAGCAACCTGATTCCAGCGCGTGATGCCGAATCGTGACCTCGATCTGGTCGGCGAAGATCTGGCCGACCATGGAGCCCGGAAACTGCGCGCAGTGAATCTCTTCGCGGTCCGCCATCAGGGCGAACCGGGCGAGCGGATTGTAGTGCTCCCAGCAAGCCAGCGCCCCGACCCGGCCGACTGCGCTGTCCACCGCCCGAATGCCACTGCCATCTCCCTGGCCCCAGACCATGCGCTCGTGGTACGTCGGCGTAATCTTCCGCCGTTTGAGGAGCAGGGCCCCGTCCGCGTCGAAGATCAACTGCGTGTTGTAGATCGAGCCGCCATCGCGTTCGTTCACCCCGACCACGAGCACCATCCCATGCTGCGCTGCGGCGCGCGACAGTTGCCCGGTGACAGGCCCCGGCACTTCCACCGCCAGTTCGTAGAGCCGCAGGTGATCCTTCCCCATGAGCACCGGCGGCACCACGAACGAGAAGTATGGGTAGTACGGGATGAACGTCTCCGGAAAGACGGCCAGCTCGACCCCCAGCGCGGCGGCACGGTCGATCGCATCGCACATGCGATCGATCGTCCCCGTGCCGCCCGCAAGGTCGGGCGCGATCTGGATGGCCGCAGCCTTGATCCGCTTCATGTCACAGCGTCCAGGTGTCGATGATCGTCGCGCCCGCTTTCTTGTGCAGGAGGATGCAGTCGAGCACGTCCAGCGGATTGATCGGGATGATGCCCGGCATGAAGGCCTTTTCTGTCTGCCCATAGAGCGCCTGCGTGGAGAAGCGGCAGCCATAGACCTTGCCACCTTCTTCAATGAACTTCGCGATGCGTTGATTCACGAAGAGGTGCCCTGGAAAGGCCTCGTCGCCGAGCGTCGGAAATCCGCGCTGGAAACCCAGGGTCACGCCCGGACCGTAGAGCAGGATGGAGGTTTCGTAGCCCTTGCGCAGGAGCCGCGTGGCGACCAGCGTATTGACGATTCCGATCGAGCCTTCGAAGGCCACGGTGTGGAAGGTGACGAGGGCCTTTTCGCCCGGGTCCGCTTTGACATCCGGAAACACTTTCTCTTCGTAATCGACGAGGAAGTCTCCGTTCTTGTGCAGTTCCTTTTCAACTTTCGGCATGGTGTGGTGGTGTTGGTGTATTGATGCTTTTGGACGAAGCGGCGCTTCGCCTGACGGCCGATCTCATTAGCACTCGTCGAACCGGATACCGCAGGATCGGCCTTGCCGCGCGGGCTTTGTTGCGCATATCGTTGCGCATCACTGTGCAGCATCCGGCGCCGCCTGTTTCCTGTCAGGCGAGCGCTGCGCAAAAAGATGCCGAAGAAACAAATCCAGACAGTCCGAATGGCGGAAATCGCGCAGCGCCTGCGCGTGGCTTCCTCCACGATCTCGCGGGCTTTGCGCGACGACCCGCGCATCGGCGCCGAGATGCGGCAGAAGGTCAAAGAGACGGCGGCAAGACTCGGCTACGCGCCCAATCCCCTGGTCAGCGCATTGATGGCCAACCGCCGCCGGAGAGGCGGCGCCGGCGCCGTGGATGTGATCGCCCTCGTGACGAATTACGGTGGTCGCGCGGACTGGCGCACGAAGGACGTGTGCCGGTGGGAATTCGAAGGCATCCAGCGGCGCGCGAAGGAGCTGGGATTCCGCATCGAGATCTTTTCGCTGGCGGACTTTCGCGGGGACATGTCGCGCCTCCAGGCCACGCTGCGCACGCGCGCGATCCGCGGTGTATTGCTCGGATTCTCACGTGATGAAAACACGAGTACGCTCGGCTTCGATTGCAGCGGATTCTGTGTCGCGGGACTGAGCGCCTACTTCCCGAATGTCGTCGCCGATCGGGCGAATTTTCACGGCTTCTTCAACGTCAAGCTCGCGCTCGAACACATGCATCAACTCGGCTATCGCCGGCCCGCGCTCATCGTCCCGGAACTGAACAACCGCTATTCCAACAATCTCTGGTCGGGCGCGTTCCTCGACTGGCAGCGACGCCTGCCGAAGCGCGATCGCTGCGAGCCTTTTCTGCCCCCGGAAGACGTGAGCATCGCGGAATTCAGCGACTGGCTCTACCGCAACGTGCCCGACTCGCTGCTCGTCTATAAATTCCCCGCGCGCACGCTTCTCGCCAAGCGGAACATTCGCGTGCCCGACGACATCGGCCTGGCTTACCTCTATCGCACCTCCGACGAAATGGGCGGCGCCGCGGGCATTGACGGAAACCTCGGTTTCGTGGGCGCGGCGGCGCTCGATCTGGTCGTGGAGCGGCTCTACACGAACAGCACCGGCGCCAGCGAACACCCCAAGGAAGTGCTGATCAAGGGGACGTGGCACATGGGCGCGACGCTCCCAGCCCGGGAAACGGCGCCCGCGCCTGCCCGTAGCCGAGCACCAGCGAAGGCGAAGCGGTGATCCGCCCCACCGCCGCACAGGCAATGTCGCGGCCGGCAAAGTGAGCGATCGTGGAGGCGGTATGCTCCGGATCAACAGCGAGCAAATAGCCGAAGCTGGGAAAGGCAATGAGCCAGCGTTCCAGATCGACGTCGCGAGGCTGCGGAAGCCGATCCAGCCAAAGTTCCGCGCCCACGCCCGAGCACTCCAGTAGCATGGCGAGAGTGCCAATGATCCCTCCGTTGCTAATGTCCTTCCCCGCCCGGCACCACCCTTTCGCGGCCAGTTCCGGTAAGAGGCTGAGATCGGCCCGGAGCCGTTCGGGCGGAGCGCCGGCACTGGCGTTCCAGAATGGCTTGTCCCGCCGCCAACTCCCGCGCAAATCGATGGCCACCAGCAAATCGTCCCTGGGTCGCGCGTCGAAGCTGGTGATCAAATTCCGGGCTTTGCCGAGCACCGCCGCGGCGAGGAAGGAGGCGCCGGACTTGGTGATCGTCGTGTGGCCGCCGACGATTGGCACCCCGTAGGTGCGCGACGCCGCGCTCATCCCGTCCCAGATCTCCGCCGATTGCGTCAGGCCCGGTGTCCACAACACGTCCACGATGGCGAGTGGCCATCCCCCCATCGCAGCGACGTCGCTGATATTGACCATCACCGCGGAATACCCGGCAAACCACGGATCGGCGGCGACAAACGATTCCAGCATCCCTTCCGCGGCGAAGAGCAGATGCTCATCCCCATCTGGAATCGCGGCACAATCGTCGCCGACGCGCACGGAACCCGCCAGCGCCGCCGCGGGCGCGTAAGCGGTATGAATGGTGGCTTTCTCCGCCACCGCGGAACTGCCGCAGAGAAAGCGGATCAGGCGCGCGAGCGTCGCCGCGTCATCACTCATGCGTGCGTCAAAATACAGATTCTGCCGGGTGATAGTGGCCCAGGTCCGCGCGCATTTTCACATGCGGCAGGCCAAAGAGTTCAAGCTCCTGGAGCGGCTCCCAATGCAACCGCTCAAAGAAGCGCGCATTCTGGTGCTGCACCGTGGCCAGGAATTCGCGGCAGCCCAGCGCGTGCGCGGTGGAGACGGCCTTGTAGATCAGACCCGCTCCCAACGCGCCGAACCCCCGATAAACGGGTTGGTGATTCCGCATCGCCACCCCGGGACTGATCTTCTTTACGCTGCGAAAATCCGCCGCTACACCCAGCCTCGAGCCGTACCAGACACCCGGTTCCCGTTCGTCGATCCTCACCACACCGACGACGGAATCCTCCATGCCCGCGATCAGCGTCTCACAGACGATCGGGATGGCGTGTTCGTCGACAGCGTCCTGGTCGCTCCCCCGAAAGATCTTCTGCTCGTCGCAGAAAATCGCACGCCGCAAAGCCCAGTAGCCCGCCAATTCCTCATGGGTACGGGCAATTTTGAAGACGAAATCCTGCGGCGTGAAATGATTGAACGTGTCGAAGATCATAAGCTTGAGAGGCTGCCCGACGCCGAAAGCACACGGCGTGCCGATCTCTCTCCGAGCCCGTCTTTTGCTTACTGCGTCCGGTTTGCGTCTCCGCCCTTGCACCACTGAATCCACATTTCCCGGCAAGCCCGTTCGAAGTCCCGCGCAAACCCGGCCTCATCCATGAGTGGCGAGGACTGCAGCCGGTCACGCAATGTGGAGCGTAACTCCGCCAACTGCCCGAGGTCAGCCACCGATCGGACAGCCGTAGCCACGTACTCAGCCGTTGTACGGGCAACCAAGGAAGTGAGCCCCACGCTGGTCAGGACGCTGGCCATCATTCGCGAGCAGTATTGCTCGCCGGCCTGAGTCACCACCGGCACGCCCATCCACAGCGCGTGGCAGCCCACGGTGTGCCCGCTGTAGGGGTGGCTGTCGAGGAGCAGATCCACTTCCCCGTGCGCCGCAAGATATTGAGGCAGGGAAAGACGCGCTCTCATTTCGAGGCGCTCGGGGCCGATACCATGCCGGCTGAAGAATTCGCCCAGGCACTGCCGTCGCTCCTCCTCATCCAGGCCGGCGGCGACAATCAGCAACCGGGAACGATCCACTCGCCGGAGGATTTCGGCCCACGCTGTCAGAAGGCGATCGTTCAGCTTGGCCAGGGTGTGGAAGCTGGCGAAGGTCACGAATCCTCGCGCGAGCGCCGGCAGAGAGCCCACCGCCGGACTGTCCATCACGGGGCGAAAACAGGCGAAAACGTTTGGCAGTCGAATCAAGCGCTCCGTGTAAAGAGATTCGGTCATTCCGGGCGGATCGGCCACGGCATCCGTGAATCGGTAATCCATCGTCCGCAGCCCCGTGGTGTCGCAGTACCCCAGCCAGGACACCTGGATCGGGGCCGGCTTGCGGGCGAAGAGCGGCAACCGGTTTCCGGCCGTATGGCCGGCGAGATCCACAAGAATGTCGATGCGATCCTCCCGGATCATGGCCGCAGCCTGGGCGTCGGTTTGTCCTTCGATCGTGCGCCAATGGGCGGCCACACTTCGCAATCGCGCTGCCGTGGAATCGGCTTCGGGCTTTGCGTCGTAACAAAAGAGCTCCATCTGTTCGGCGTCGTGGTGCTCGAGGAGGCCGGCGAGAAAGTAGGTGACGGAATGCTCCCGGAAATCCGCGGAGACATAGCCAATTCGCAATCGCCGCGCCGGTTGCACTTCATTTCGATGCGGCTCGATGAACTTTCCCAGGGGGCGACCGTGAGCCTCATCCCAGCGGACGTGCTCCTGGAAGATTGCGGATGCGGAGAGATCGCCCGAACAGTGGAGCGCGAAAAGCAGGTTGCTGAGAGCCAGGGAGGAATCCGGCTGAAGTGAGAGCGCCCGCTGGTAGGAGGCAATGGCCGCATCGACCTCGCGGTAGTCCTTGAGGACATTCCCGAGGTTGTTGTGCGCCTGGACCAGATCCGGCCGCAGTTCGATTGCCCGCCGGTAGGACGCGATGGCGGCGCCCAAGCGCCCCTGCATGGCGTAGGCGATGCCTAGATTGTAATGGCCCTCCGCATAGTCCGGCTTCAACCGCAGCGCTTCGCCAAAGGCGGCGATGGTTTCTTCCAGGCGGCCGCATTTGGTGGTCGTGACGCCGAGATTGAAAAAGGCCTCGACAAAGTTTGGCCGGAGTTGGAGCGCTCGATGGTAGGCGGCGACGGCTTCCTCGAAGCGCCCCATGTCCCCCAGCGTAGCGCCGAGATTGTTGTAGGCTTCCGCATAGTTCGGCCTGAGGCTGAGAGCCCGGATGTAGGCTGCCCTCGCCTCGTCCCACTGGCCGCGCTCTCGCAGCACATTGCCGCAATTGTTGTGCGCCTCGGCATAGGACGGGTTGGCCACCAGCGCCTGGCGGAATGCGGCCAGGGCGTCATCTGTTCGCCCCTGCTCCTTGAGCGCACTGCCCAGGTTGTTCCAGGCATCCGCGTAGCTCGGTCTCAGGAGAACTGCCGTGCGATAGGCTGCGATCGCCTCATCCAGCCGTCCCTGCTCCCGCAAGGCGTAGCCCAGGTTGTAGTGAAACGCGGAATCATTCGGCGCGTGCGCGATGGCTTGCCGGATCAGATTCTCGGCAGCCTGGTTTTGTCCCATTTGGGAGGCGATCACGCCCAGCAGGTGCAACGCCTCGGCGTGCCGGGGCTCGACGGCGAGAATCTGTCGATAGATCGCCTCCGCTTCCGCCAGTCTCCCCGCCTGGTGTTGCTGCAAACCCATTTCGAAGGCTTGCTGGATTGAGACGCTGGACATGTCCGGCAACTCGTAATCGATCGCCATGAGCCCGGCAATCGTGGATGCCCGATGAAGTGACGAGTGGGGATCCTGCGCGGTGCTTTGGGTGGCCTCTTCATCGGGAATGGCAAGAGCCACGGTCTACTTAACGCCTCTAAGGAATTCATTCGCCAAGGCTTATGCACAGGCATAACTTCCGTCGCCTGACCAGCATGTCTCCCATTGCCCGCTCCTTTGTCGTGCTCGTTCCGCTCCTGGCGGCCCGGCTGGGCCAGGCGGAAACACCGCCGCTGACTCTGGAGCGCGACGTCCGCCCCATCCTCAAGCAGCATTGCTTCCACTGCCATGGCGAGGGCGAAAAACTGAAGGGCGGAGTCGACCTGCGGCTGCGGCGTTTCATGGAGCGGCCCACGGAAGATGGATCGCATGTCCTGGTCCCCGGCCATCCGGAACAAAGCGAGATGCTCACCCTCATTCGCGAAGGCGAAATGCCGGCCAAGGGCAAGAAGCTTCCGCCGGAGAAGATCGCGATCATCGAGCAATGGATTGCGCAGGGCGCGAAAACGGCCCGCCCGGAGCCGGAGCAGGTGCCCAAAGTATGGATCACCGAGGAGGAGCGCGATTTCTGGGCTTTTCAGCCGATTCGGCGCGTGCCGCCCCCGGCGGTGAAGGACGCCAACCGGGTCCGCAACCCAATTGACGCCTTTCTCCTCGCCAAACTCGAAGCGCAGGGCCTCACGTTCAATCCCGAGGCGGACAAGCCGACCCTTCTCCGTCGCGTGACCCTTGACCTCACCGGGCTTCCTCCGACGCCTGAGGAAACCGAGCTTTTCCTCACCGACACCGCACCCGACGCCTACGAGCGCCTGGTCGATCGACTGCTCGCCTCGCCGCACTATGGAGAGTCTTGGGGCCGCCACTGGCTGGATGTCGCCGGCTACGCGGATTCCGAGGGATACACCGATGCGGACCCGGCCCGGCCATGGGCTTACAAGTATCGCGACTACGTCATTCGCTCGCTCAATGCGGATAAGCCATTCGACGAGTTCATCCGCGAACAACTGGCCGGCGATGAAATGGTCAAGCCGCCGTTCAAGAATCTCTCACCCGATGCGATTGACAAACTGACCGCCACGGCCTTCCTGCGCATGGCGCCCGATGGCACCGCCACGGCGGAGGCCAATGACCAGAAGACGGCTCGTAACGCGGTGGTCAGCGAAACGCTCAAGGTCGTGTCTTCGTCACTGCTCGGGGTCACCGTAGGCTGCGCCCAGTGCCACGACCACAAGCACGACCCGATTCCCCAAGCCGATTACTATCGCTTGCGGGCTGTGTTTGAGCCGGGCTTCGATCTCGAGCATTGGCGCGTGCCCAATGCCCGCTTGATCTCACTGATGACCGACGAAGAGCGTGCCAAAGCGGCTGAAGTCGAGAAGGAGGCCAAAGCCGTGGATGCCCAGCGGAAGGAAAAGGAAGACGAATTCATCGAGAAGGTGCTCACCCTCGAGCTCGAGAAGAAGCCGGAAGAAGTCCGCGAGCCACTGCGGACCGCCTATCGGACCGAGGTGAAACAGCGCACCCCGGAACAACTCAAACTGCTGAAGGAGCATCCCACGATCAATCAACTCAGCGCCGGATCGCTTTATCTCTACGACCGCACCTATGGGACCAAGCATGAAGCGGAATTGAAGGTATTTGCCGATCAGGCGGCCGAAATTCGCAAACGGAAGCCCGTCGAAGAATTCATTCCCGCCTTCACCGAAATGGCCGGGGCGGTGAAGACGCCTCCGGCGACCTACCTGTTTTCGCGCGGTGATCCGCTCCAACCCCGCGATCCACTCTCACCCGGCGAACTCACCGTGCTGGCCACGTTCCATCCGAGCACCATCCCGGAAACCAAGCCGGATGCGATTACGACCGGTCGCCGCCTGGCTTTTGCGGAGAGTCTGACTGACGGCAAACACCCGCTGACGGGCCGCGTGCTCGTCAACCGCGTGTGGTATCACCATTTCGGCCGCGGCATCGTCACGTCGCTCGCCGATTTCGGCCACCTCGGGGAACGTCCGACCCATCCCGAACTTCTCGACTGGCTGGCTGGCGAGTTTGCCGCGCAGGGATGGAGTCTCAAGTCGCTGCACCGGCTCATCCTGACTTCCACGGCTTACCGGCAATCGTCCACCCGCGAAGCCGCCAAGGATCGCATCGATCCCGACAACCATCTGCTTGGCCGCATGAACTCACGCCGGCTCGAGGCGGAGACCATTCGCGACGCCATGCTCGCCGCCAGCGGGAAAATGAATCCGAAGATGTTCGGTGCACCGGTGCCGGTGATGACGGACGAAGACGGGCAGATCATCATCGGCGTCGACACCAACGACACCGCCGGTCGTCCCACGGGAAAGTATGTGCCCCTCAACGGGGAGGAATTCCGCCGCAGCCTGTATGTGCAAATGCGCCGCAGCAAGCCGCTCGGCATGCTGGAAACATTCGACCTTCCAAGGATGGAACCCAATTGTGAGCTGCGTAACGCCTCGACCATCGCGCCGCAATCGCTGGCGATGATGAACGGAGAATTCACCCTCGCGCAGTCCAAGTTTTTCGCGGCGCGCGTGGCGCAGGAAGCGGGCACGGATCACGCCGCGCAAGTCGCGCGCGCCTGGTTGCTGGCGTTCGGCGCCACACCGTCGCCACGGGAATTGAAGGAGTCCGTCGCATTCCTCGAAAAGCAAAATGCGTATTTCCAGGCCAACCCCGTGAAAGCCGGTCCGGTCGGGAATGGCAAGGAAGGCCCACCAGCGGAAGCGACGATGCAAGCGCTGACCACGTTCTGCCAGGCACTCCTCACCTCCAACCAATTCCTCTATGTCGACTGAGTCAGGCATACCGCAGATTTTTGAAACGCAGAGACGCGGAGAAGCAGACGACCGAATTCCTCGCCTTCTCTGCGTCTCCGCGTCTCTGCGTCTCCCGCTTCTTCCCCCATGACTTCCAACTCCCGCGGCTGTCTAACCCGCCGCCACTTTCTTTCCCAGGGTACCTTCGGTCTCGGCGGCTTCGGCCTCGCCTGGCTGCTCCAGCAGGACGGCCTGCTCGCCGCACCCGAGAAGCCGATGCTGGAAACTCCCCACTACGATCTGCTGCCCAAGAAGCCGCATTTCGCACCCCGGGCCAGGGCGATGATCTCCATGTTCATGCAGGGTGGTCCCAGCCATATCGATCTCTTCGATCCCAAGCCTGAACTCGACAAACTCGACGGCCAGAAGTTTCCCGGCGAGGTCAAATACGACGATGCCGCCCACGCCAGCACCAAAGTGCTCGCCAGCCCGTGGAAGTATAGCAAGCATGGACAATGCGGCACCGAGGTTACCGAGTTGCTCCCCTACTTTGCCGGTATCGTGGACGACGTAGTCCTGCTGCGGGGAATGCAAACGGGCGTGAACAACCACGGCCAGTCGATCTACGCGCTGCAAAATGGACGCCATCTCGGCGGGCGCCCGACGCTCGGGAGCTGGCTGACCTACGCCCTGGGTTCCGAATCCCAGGAACTGCCCGCCTATGTCGCCCTCACCGATCCCCGCGGGCTTCCGGTACTCGGTGTGGACAATTGGACCAACGGCTGGCTGCCTTCGATCTACCAAGGCACCGCGGTCCGTTCCAAGGAACCGCGCATTCCGAATCTCGACGCCGCTCCCTATCTGCGCGGCGAAGCGCAGGAGAACTACCTCGGATTTCTTGACCAGCTCAACCAGTCGCATCTCGAGCGTCATCCCGGCGAGACGGACCTCGAGGCGCGGATCGCCAGCTACGCCCTCGCGGCCAAACTCCAGACCGCCGCCAAGGAGGCGCTGGATATCTCCGGCGAAAGTGAGGCGACCAAGGCGCTCTATGGCATCGATGACAAGGCGACGGCGGAATTTGGCACCCGCTGCCTCATCGCTCGCCGGCTCGTCGAGCGGGGCGTTCGCTTCGTGCAGCTCTTCACCGCCAACCAAACGTGGGATCACCACAAGGGCATCTACGACAGCCTGCCCGCCGCCTGCAAGTATGTGGACAAACCGGCTGCCGGCCTGGTGCAGGACTTGAAAGCGCGGGGTTTGCTCGACTCGACGATCGTCCATTGGGGTGGCGAGATGGGCCGCCTGCCGGTCATTCAATACGATGCCGGGCGAAGCCAGGTGGGACGCGATCATAATACCTATGGCTTCGGAATGTGGGTGGCCGGTGGCGGCTTCAAGGCTGGAATGACTTACGGCGAGACGGATGAGTTCGGCCACAAAGCGGTGAAGGACATTGTCAATCACCATGACTACCACGCCACGCTTTTGAAGCTGTTCGGCCTGGACCACACGAAGCTCATCTTCTCGCGGAACGGATCGAACCTCTCGCTGACTGACAATCAAGGCGGCAGGGTGGTCACGGAGATCATGTCCTGATCCACGAGCTACGAAAAGGCCTTCTAGGCCGTCGGCGATGGTTGCCAAGGGGTGACAGTCGCGCCCCGCAAGTTGGAATGCGCGAGCGTAGAGCCTCCGGGTAGCGCGGGTCTCCGAACCCGCTGGTTTCGACATTCTGTCGGAGCGAACTTTTCCCGTGGGCGAGATGCCCTTCGCAGCCATCTGCGTCGCCGCAGAATGCGGCGATCCCGCATGCGGGACCGGAGGCCCACGCTACCGAGACCAACCCCCTACTACCCCATCACCTCACTCAATCTCACTGGCACACCGCCTCGTTTCTTGCTCACGTCCGCCGCTTCCATGAAGGCAAACATCTCGAT
>Ga0105237_10007712_pt1 | contig 11756 bp, 14 predicted proteins | sample KBSC24metaG_FD_81520 | JGI IMG/M metagenome (GOLD analysis project Ga0105237, IMG submission 81520) | Corn rhizosphere microbial communities from Kellogg Biological Station, Michigan, USA - KBS C2-4 metaG | ecosystem: Host-associated > Plants > Roots > Rhizosphere > Soil | place: Michigan, USA... | reverse complement strand
GTTGACGGTTGGTTTCTTTGAAACAATCAATTGCATCATTATCAGAAAGAATCCCTTTAGAAATACCTGATTGGTTTGATGCTCCAAGAATCAGATATCCTCGTTGTTTGAATTCGTGAATGATGTTTGTAGAAATTCGATTGACCTTAATATCTGAAAGTTTTATTGGATAGTCGTATTGACCGAGACTTTCACGGAGCGTCCCGTCATAGTCAAGAATTATTGCCTTGTTCTTATATTCAGACGGCCAGATACGTTTAAAAGGGAATTCGATTACTTCATCAAATCCTTCATTTGTGGTCGGCTTCTCGAAAATTTTTCTGTAATTGAACAGAGCCACGGGTGGAAATAAATTTGGGTCTTTAGATGCCTTCATTTCTTCCGGTGACAGAAGTTTGCCTGTCTTTTTGACCATACGAAGACAGGCGTTCAACTGTGCGTCTTCAAATGAAGTTGTCAACCAATGACATGAAATCTTTGCCTGCCAGTGTTTGGCAAACTTGATGATTGTCTTTCGACTTTCAACGGTTGGATAGGTATTATCCAAAACAATCTTCTTGGTAACACCGTCAAGGATTTGAAGTTCGGCAATCTTCACCTGACCGTCAAGAGTTCCGCCAGTTGTATCACGGTTGATACGATGATACCCTTGAGCAACCAATTGTTGAACCAATGTGCTCTTACCGGCACCATTGATGCCCATTAAAACTATGACGTGTTTGCTCATTGTTCAAGTAATTCTGGATTTTCAAAAATGTTTCCAACAATTTCACAGTCAGTATGACCCACACCAACCATTTGATTATGAACGTGAAAACTTCTGGCACTTTTTTCCAACCAAACAGCCTTTAGTCCACCCATGAACCAAATTACTTCATACAACTTATAGTCGGGCGGCAATACATTGCCTTTTTCATCCCAACGTCCCATGAATTTGATTATATCTCCTTCATAGATTTCTTTGCCATTTTTGTCTTTGAGTCCAGTGTATAGTTGAGCAACAATCAAAGAATTGTTAAACAATCCAAAAGAACCAAATAAAACTTCTGTGGCAGAACCTTTGAACACCGTCCAATTATTCAAGTCAATGAACTGTGGCGGTTTCAATGCCCTACCCCAAAACCTATATTTGACTTCGTGACTCATTTTATGCAATATTAAGTCTGCTCTTGACACTGTTAATCAATGTCATGTTGCCCATGTTCTTACCCAAATCATCCGACAATTTGACGGTAGGCAACCAACCGTTACCGAAATTAGCCGAAGTAATCTTGATGACCATGTTCAACGGTTTGATGCCGGCCGTCTTCTGTTCATCGCTAAACGTGTCATTGGTGAAATTCGTTCCAATGCCGAGGATTACATTGAATGTATCCTTGTAGGTATTTGTCAACGTAATTGCCTTCTCAACATTCAGATTGTCGCTGAACACCAACTTCTTATCGCGAGTTGGAACGTTATGTTTGGCATAATGTTGAATAACCTTTTCGGCAAACGTCACAGGATTACCACTGTCTTGACGAAGACCGTCCCATTGACGAGTCAACCGACCATTGAAATTCCGAAGGAAAACGTCGGTGGTGAAGGTGTCAGGCAAAGCGATGCCCAATTCACCGTCATAGTAATCGGCCCAATAGTTCAACCAAGCGTTGTTAGCGTTCTCGTAACCAACAAACACGGCCATTGCCATGACGGCTTCGTGCGCCGAAGTTCCGATTGGAGTCACGCCGAATTTCTTTGCTAAAAAGATATTACTCGTTCCAAGAAATCCTGTGTAGTATTTCATCGTGGCAACTACACGGTTTTGAACTTCAAACGAACGTCTGCGTCTCGTTCCGAAGTCACTCCATTTACAGCCGGCGGCTTGAAGTGCGATGGATTTTTCAACAATTCTGTCGGCCCAATCCTTCGACATTTCGGTTTCGGCCATTCTGAAATACAATTCAGAAATGATTGCCATCAATTTGACTTCCCAAAAGATTGTTCGATACCACGGGCCTTTTATGAAGATTTTCAATTCGCCGGTGTCAAGTTGAGTAACGTTGACTTCATTCGGGTCAAATTGGAAATTCTTCAACCATTCAATGTAGTTTGCCTTGAACCGATTCAAACCTTTGAGATATTCGATTTCATCAGGCGTGTATTTGAGGGAAGCCAGATAACCAATCTGTTTCCTCAATTGAAGTGCAAACCCACTTGGGAAGTGAGTTTTGCCGCGGTTGAAAAATTCATAAGTGACGGTTGCGTTTGGGAAGTTGTGAAACACAACGGCTCCCATAGTCATCTTATACAAGTCATCATCCAATAAGGATGTAATAATTGGCGAATCAACGTTCATGGTTAAATCGTATCAGTGTTTTTGTTCAAGTCAAGCGTGTGTTAAAAGGTGCCGAACGACGAATCTTGTCAGTAACATCCGTTACAGAATCAAGACAACGATACCAACAGTTCATAGGGAGAAACAGTATCGCCTCTAGGCTAGCATTTCCCATTGATTAGGGTCGTTCGTAAAATGGGAGATTTCAAATTGTTTTTAGCACAAAAATCTCAAAAAAGGCTTATCTGTCATCAACTACTCACACAGCGTCGAGTTAGGCGTATTGATATAGTTCAATGTTACCAGAAAAACTGCCAGATAACGTAACAGGCTAACGGTCATTTTATTTCAAGCACATGACTTCGCCTTTGTAGGTTTATCCTATACCGGTTAATTACGCCGTTGCTGTATAGGTCTTGCCTTACGGTTTAACAAGACTAACCACAAATTGTATTAGGAAAGTTCCTTGACTTCCCAAACCTTGTCCAAACATTCAAACGGGATGCCAGTAGGGAAGATAGAACCGTTCCAAACGAAATTCCAACTTTCCAATTCAGGCTGTTCACCGACTGATTTGTTGACGAATTTACCAAGGTAACGTTCGCCATTGTATTCGGCCATGTAAGTCTGATTCAGACCGAAGTTATTGGCAATTCTAATGGACGCCAACGTTTCCACTTCTTTGAGTTCAATAATCATAATCAGAGTTTATCAGTGGTTTATAGAAAGTCAAGCCTTGGTGAAATAAGTGGAATTCTTACCACGGTTATTGTGTGCCGTGTTGATTGGATTGTTGGCAACCCAAACATCGTTATCATAGAATTCGGTGATTGCCTTCAAGTGAAATGGAATCTTTGTAAGATTTACAGGACGAAAACCATTCACATCAACACCAACATTCAACATATTCTTTTGATATTTCCATGCCGAATGAATGTGGCCTGTGAGATTGAAACGGTCTTGTCTTCCACAAGTAGGATAGTGGGTAATATAACAAGGAATTCCTTCAACATCAATACTGATACCATCACCTTCGGAAATAATTTCTTCAAAGTATGGTTTGAGTTGTTCATCAGTGAAAACTCTATCGTGATTACCACGAATGAGAATCTTGCGGCCATTGAACTTGGCAATCAAAGGCAAACTCTCCGGTGATTTCTGATAACAAGCATCGCCGTTTACATAAACCAAATCTTCCTCACCGACAATCATGTTATGCTCGGTAATCAAATGACGGATGTGTTGATTCTTTGTGGCAAAAGGTCTGCCCATCAATTCAAATCGGTCTTCTCCAAGGTGCCAGTCGGCAGTAATAAATTTATTCATGGTTTGGAATGTAGTGTCCATTAGATAACATGAACATATTCAGTTCATCCATCTGTTGACGTTGTTCATCGTTTTCTTGTTGTGTGCGTGGTTGAGTAGTAACACAACCGGCGACTAATACAGGCATCAAACAAATGATGCCGAGTCGAATAATGTTTTTCATTTAATTGGCGTTCGTATATTTGAAACGTGACAAAGGCCGGGAATATCCATCCACATAACGTTATGTTTTCCTTTTGTCACCACAATCGGAATTGTGAAATGTTTAAAAATTGTGTCAGATGCTGTGATAATCCAATCTTCATCAACCTTTTGTAAGGCAGCGGCGGAAGACAAATTTGTGTATAACAATTGTGTTTCTTCCATATCAATTCCTCTTAATACGTGAAATCTCCACGAATACGTTTTCTTTTCTTTATTACAATTACTTTGTAATGGTTTAAATCCAATAACGATTTAGCAAATTTAGTTGCCTTGACAACAGTTTTTCGCATCCCGATAAATGAACCATTTGCGGTATCATTTGCAAATACATCATAAGTGTATAGTGGACGGCTCATTATTCGTTTCTTTTAAGAATTAATTTGATGTGAGTTGGGTCTTTCAATTCAATGCCAACATCATCTTTCACAGTTTGTAAAATGTATGGTAAGGTGAAATGTTCGTGATAAACCACGTCATATTCATTGGGAATCTTTGCCAAAAGGTCTTCCCTTGTAATAGGCAAATAATTCTCACGGACTTCACGATTCCAGTTCGGTTCAACGTAACGGTATTTCAGCAAGAAATGAAGTAACTGACGGTTGCCTTCGATTGAACCCCAAATACCTTCAAAATCTGTCAGAGCCTTGGTATGAAGAAACTTATGATAAACCTTCTTCACGTCGTTGATGTTCGATGGACGGTCAATAGACCGAGACGGAATCATATCACGAATTACAATATAGGCAAAGCCTGAATCAAAGACTTGTTTCCAAAATAAATCAATGTCGCCACGGGAACAATAGTGGAATACCTCATGAATCACCGAAGATAGATTCAGTGTGGCTTTTTTGGCCTTCTTCACTTCCCCAATTACGGCTTCCCAATTCGTGTAAATGAGAGCGTTATCCGTGGAATGTTTTGCCATTGTCAAGTCATTGTCATAACCGAGAACGGCCATGTGAGGGAACGTTGACTTCAAGAACCGGAGAAGCACACCGTCCGCACACCCAAAATCGACCAGTAAATCGGAATCCGAAATCTTATCGGCGAAAAACGCTTTGTCGAGTAACGACATACTCATGCGTTTCTCGTAAACTTTATGGTCAACAATGGGGTTTAGTTCGCTCATTACAAATCCAATATATCACAGGCCTTTAGGGTGTCAAGCGTCACCCAACTGCGCAAATTATAACTTCATTTCTGCTAGACATTTGAAGGTTTATATGGTATAAATTTTACATGAGTGCGAATAACGATAAACTAGAAACATTTACCTCTTGGAAACCAAGTCAAGAAGAAATAAATGACGGAATCGAAATCATCAAACAAGCCAACAAATTTCGCCAAAAGCATAATTACAATTTGTTTGACAATTACAGATTCAGATACCTATTGGCATATAGTTTTTTTAGATGCTTGGATTCTACAATAGATTTCAATTATAAAAGAAGTGGAGCAGATTTTCGTAATGATAGAACACTAAATGGAGAATCAAAATCAGGCAAAATTCAACGTGGTAAGAGAAATACTTCAAAATTTAATTACGGCGGGCATTTTGATTTCTGTAAACAAGACGAAGAAGCCCAACAAGATAAAGTTCATCGTGTCGGAGCGTTTGTTTTTTCAATAAATGAAAGCATTACAGAAGAATTTGTATTTGGCATTTACTTCAACACAGAAGAATCGGTAAATTTAGTCAAATCGTTGTTATTAGAAAAACAGAGAGAATTTGTAAAAGAATATCAAGTGCTGAAAGCATCAGGACTTCCCATGAAAAGAACGGCCGTTCAAATTTCACTTCTTGAACTTTTAAATATGGATAATAAAGACATCCGTTACGTTAGTTCCAATTGTAAAGAAGTCTCCAGAGATTATATCATAAATTTTTTGGGATGGAATGATAGAATAAATGTAAACAATACAACCCACAATTTCTTTGGAAATTAATTGTCACTTCTTCTTGATTCTGTGAATCGAATTGCCATTGATGAAATGGGCACCGTCTGCCGTATTGAACAACGGCATATCGGCGTCGAAAGGCGGTTGTGTGATAACATTGATGTTGGTGTTGTTAGCGAACAACTCCAATTCATCAGGCGAAGCCAGTAACAACGTCAGACCATTTTCAAGTGTGGTGAAGTTGATGGCGTCATACGCGATATCTTCAACTTTTCTCACATTGAAATCGGTGTAATCTTTCTTGGTGAATACAACAATGAAACGGTCAAACTTACCTTTACGTTCACCAATAATTACTACAACGTTTCTTTCCGACTTGGCAGCAACTATTCTGTAACCGTCTAGTTGTGGTAAATACTTGGAGAAACAAGCACCAACTGCGTAAGGCAACACCAAGTAGTATTTACCCAACAAGTTCTGAATGGCACAACCTTCCCAAATAGTCGTGGTGAATACCGAAACATTTTCTATTTCGTTGACTCTGTGAATCATCTTGTTACCAAACGATGTGAACTTATTTTCGACAAACTTACCATTGCTCACGGTGTAGATACAATTGTTTCGGAAAATCATCCCCGGACTGTTGATTGTTCCAATCACCTGTTGACGAATCAAATCGGTGAATGTCACAACATTATGTAATAGAGTGGCAACGACAATCGTTCCATCCGAAGCCGGACAAAGAAGGACTTTTTTATACTTTTCACATCCACTGAAAAGTTCTTGGTTATCACGATAGATTTTCTTCTCCGTAACAACGTAGTTCAACCCCATAGCCTGAACGACTGCCACGATGGCTTCGCCATACGAGGCTGTCTGTGTCACATCCACTTGATTGTTACCCTTAATCGTGACAATAGGCGCGGGAACGACGGTTGGGGCAATACCATCCGCTAGGGGTGGGATGCTTCGTTCATTTTTACTAAATACCGCTTCCAACCATCCTCTGTGCCGAGGGGGTATGACACTGAAATCGTTGGTCGTGGGTGGCAATTTAATGCCACTGTGAAAGACGGAAATGTTGTCATCCATCTGTTTAATACGGTCTTTCGGTTTATACGAAGGATGGGCACCACGGTAGGGGTGAATGTTTGTATAAAGCCAAAAAGCCAACACAGCGAACGAAAACCAGTCCGATAAAATGTCTGGGTTATAGACCAGATTACCATTAACAATCTTAGATACACGTCTGTCTCTGACCGAATCCATGATTGCAGTCGCCTTGTAACTCGGCGTGGCATAACTGTCAACGTCAATGAAGTAAGGAGTGAGTTTGGTCTTTTCGACATTAACCAAAACATTCAGTTCATTGAAATCTACAATCAGACACTTGGCTGCGTGAATATCCGAAGTAATTAATTGCATCTGTTTGACCAATTCCACAATCATCTTCGGGTCAATCTTGTTGTCTTGCTTGAATGTTCTGGTGAATAGTTTCAACAATGGTTCAACGTCATCAAGATACTTGGCCGTATAACCGAGTGGGTCACCCGATGCCGCGTCAAAAATCAAATCCTTTGGAATTACGACGTTTGGATTGTGAATCACCGAAAGTTCTTGAATCTTCTTTGCAGGCAATGTCTTGTGTTGGTCGTGGTATATCTTGAATACCTGACCACCATTGACATAGATGGATGCCTCACCACCAGCGGCTTTGTAATACTTATCCGTAATGGTGAATGTTCCACCGCTTCCAATTTTAACTTTCTTGTTCACTCGTCATCATCCTGTTCACGTTCTTTGATTTTTTTCTCACAAAGACGTTGAGTTAATTTTGCCAATTTCAATGTTGCTGTGTGGTTTCCACATTGAAGACCACACCAAGACGGCATCAGTGGAGTATTGATGTGATACAACTGATACTCAAATGTCTTGTAATTAATCATTTGTTTTCTAAATTCAGAATCTTTCAACAAATCGGCATATAGTTCTTTGAAGTTTTTGCTGCCAGTTGACCAATTCCCAAATTTCAAGAAACGAACACCGTCGTTAAAATCGTCCATGCTTGCCAATGCCCTAGCAAATTCCAACAGACGTTTAGCATCAGGTTCACTTGGATTCATTGCCTCTGCCATCTTCGTCCGTTCGATGGATTTCAGAAGTTTTTCACAATCCTTGTCATATTCGAGTTCGCCTGTTCTCATTCTTTTGAGAACATCAAACTTATCATTCATGACATACATTTTATTGTCGGTCAAAAACTTGAACAAATCCTTGGGATGGTATAGATATGGATTCTTTTTAGTTCCACCATCAATTTGAATTTCAATCCAAGTTCCGTCACTCCAAATAATTAAATTTGGAATTTTTTCGTGTCTGAAAGGACGATAGTAACGTTCCTTTCCACGTTCGACGCCAGTTTCTTCAACAAATCCCAAGAATCTTAAAACAAACGAACAAAGGTCGCTGTCTTTGAAAGCATTTTCCTTTTCACCGTATTCGGTCAACGGAGACTTTGCCAGAGCATCATAAACTTCACGTTTGACAAACATACCAAACGGTTCCTTCGGCATTTTTTCATTGTTTTTAACATCGCTGTGACGACTATGACACATATATTGAACAAAATCAAGAATGGAACATCCATACAATTTTTCAATTGCCTTGGTGTTGCAGTCTTCGGCTATGTTCTCCAAAGTTCCATAAGAATTGTATTCGCCAAAGATAGGCAAAGCAATTGGATGGTAACGGCCAATAGGGCCGTCGTTGGAAACATAATAAGCGCCGGCACGAATGTCGTCACTGTGTTTCGTTTTTGTCAAAGGAATGAAGGCACATTGGTCGCCGGGGTCAATGCTCATCATACTGACACCACATGATACGTTAAAACTTCCCATAAATTTATGCTATAATTGTTGCCATTGAAATATCGTCATAATGTGTGGTCAAATTCTTTTGCCACTGACGTTTAAGAAATCCAAGTCGTCTTTGAACAAAGACGCCGACGGTTGATTTGAAATCAATAAATTCACGGATTTGATTTTCCCAATTGATATCAGAACCGTCGCCTTTTTTGAAACTATTGATGCCATCAGAACACACACCAATAACGTCGTCTGGGTCAACGATGCCACTGAAAGATACAGGGTCAAATGGTTTGACAAATTCTTCAACTTCAATCATATCCCTTGGTTCCTGTCCACCAGCGAGATACATATTTATGTCAACAACTCGTTTAGAACCGAATACCGTATCTTCATATCGTTTCATCCGCATCGGGTCAAGATAATACGACAAATAAGCCGGCGTATTCGATTCAAAATCAACATGAACAATCCGAAGTGTTGTGGATGTTTTGTGAAAGAAAACCCCATCACCAAACATATGAACTTTGAATTGTTTATCTTTTATCCATGCCACCAACAATGTAGCATCAAGTGCCTGTGGGTGAAGTGGAAAGGTCGTTTCAAGATTTCGTAGATTGTCAATGGTTATTTTGCCAAATAGGTCAGGCAAACAATCACTACCACCCTTTGCCAATGTTCGTTTGGCAGACAGAGCCAATGCCCTTGCGCCGAAATCCACGTCAGGCGAAGAAGAACAACCATCAGACACAATGGCATAAGCGCCACCGTCAACGACTTGGCTTATTGCGTAGTCTTGACAGACTGTGTGGGTGTTGCCAATGAAATATGCGTGGTCGGCGTTCATAGTAGAATCCTATCAGGCTACAAAAAAAAGTCAAGCGGCGAAGAATGTTGAGTTCTCCGCCGCTTGGTTTGATTAGAACGTCATGTTCGTAATGGGTTGCGAAGGTTGTCCGCTTCCCAACGCTGCGCTGGTCGAACTGATGCTCTGGCTGACGAAGGCGGCCAACTTGGCAATCTTGCCGGGAGTCGCCTTACCGATACTGACATATTGGGTGATACCAGCATCAGTCACCAATTTCTGTAAGTAAGCGTCAAGGTTGTTGTCATCCTGCGTAACACCAACGAGAATCAAACTGATACTTTCAAGATTCTCACTCTGACGAGCCTGTTCAAGGGCCTGTTTGAGTTTTGTGGCGTCGTAGATATTACCAGCATTATTGGCGCCGTCGGTGACGACAATGATGATAGCATTGACAAAGAAGTTGTTGGCCGTCAACTGTTTTGCGTAAGCAGAAGTGGTCTGAATTCCTTCATCCACTGCGTCAAACAGAGCAGTCATACCACCAATCTTCAAAATATTGTCATAATCCGATTCCTTGATATCACCCAACAGTTTGAAGCCGTGGAGTTCTGTCAAGTTATCGTTGAACTGCGTGAGTCGGAGCATCAGGTTATCCTTACGCGGCGACTTGTCCATTGCCTTGCGGATGGTTTTCAGAGCATTTTCCAAAGCAGCGGCATAACCACTGACGGAACCGGATGCGTCTTCAACAATTGTTGCCAAGGTGTATTCAGTGGCCCCAAGTTTATTCAACTTAGTGGCGCTGAACTTGTATCCCGAACCTGCGTTCATGGTTTCGAGATTTGTATTATCAATTAAACTCATAACTTTATTTTCCTTTGTTGTTAATTGTTATTACCAATCCTTCGTGGTGGTGAGTTTCATGCCCTTGGCGGCCATTTCAAGAACAAAGTCTTGTCCAAGTTTCTCAAAGCCAGTCACGTTACTGGTCGTGTCCGTGAGCAACGTCAATTTCTTGATGTTATCCACGCCGAATTCCGTGGCGATATCACGAACCGTGTTCGCTACACAGTGACTCAACGCTTCACCCGTGGTAACAACTTCATCGGCGACTTGAAGGGCATCAATCAAGTTGGTGTTCAACTTGGTCGAAGGGTCGCTGTCGTCAATCACGTCGGCCTTGATGCCGCTGTAATGTTCGGTGAAGAAGTTAGAACCTTTCGGAACGTAATTCACCTTGTTGAACTTGGCCAGTTCCCAATCAATCAGAGCGTTGGAAACTGCCGGAACGATACTCGCTCCCCAACTTCCGATGATACAGTGAGGCGGCCAGATAACCAAGGCGTAACGTTGATTCAACGCGAGGGTGTCAACGTAGGCTTGTGCCCGCTTCTGAAAAGGTGGGTAGAATGCCCGCCACGTTCCATTCTTCACATCATCGGCTGTGATGACGGTAAACGGATTGGGGTGTTCACCTTTGGAATTAACCCAAAAAATCGGGTGAGCAATGTGAACGCTCTGGTGAGAATCCAACGTGCAGTGAATTTCTTCAATGCGTTTCTGATTCTTTGTAATAAACGCGGCGAGACGATTCATGTCGTCAGCGGCGCCGCCCACAACCAACGCACCCTTTTCACCGCCGGGGCCGTTGGCGATACAGAAGTCATTCTGCGGGTCAATCATCAATAGATGAACTTTTCTTGCACTCATAGTTTTGTTTTTCTTTTGTTGTCTGTTGTTTTTATCTGTGACAAATCATATCAGACTTTTTATAACCTGTCAAGCCTTCGTTATTCAAGAACAATCATTTTATCAATGAATCGTTCCTTTAACATTTTGAAAAGAACTCTGTGTTCAGGAATGAACATATTTTCAGTCAAACCTTCCAAAAAGAACCATTCAACTTCTGCAATATCGTCGTCGGCTTCGGGCACGCCTCCCTTGTATTCGGCGAGGAAGAACGTTGTTTTGATTTTGTTCTTCTCACCACGGAAACGCCAGTCATCAATGATTGTGCTTCCGATATATTCAAAGTTATCAATATCAAGGTGAGTTTCTTCCAACGTCTCACGTTTTGCATCCGATTCGTAAGAAGGAGATTCGGGCAATGCTTTGCCACCGACAAATCTTACAAGTTTTTCATTTGGTTTACGACAGAGAAGAAGTTTCATTTCTTTCTTATCAACAATAGCCATGTCAACCGTAGGAATACAACTCGGCCATTGATTTTCGACAGCCCAAATTACACCTTCACGAAATTCTTTCGTGTGTTTGGCTTTGATGCCAACATTTCTTCTAATTTCCTTGCCGGAAATGAATTTGTTTGGAACAAGTTCTT
>Ga0105237_10007708_pt1 | contig 11759 bp, 10 predicted proteins | sample KBSC24metaG_FD_81520 | JGI IMG/M metagenome (GOLD analysis project Ga0105237, IMG submission 81520) | Corn rhizosphere microbial communities from Kellogg Biological Station, Michigan, USA - KBS C2-4 metaG | ecosystem: Host-associated > Plants > Roots > Rhizosphere > Soil | place: Michigan, USA... | reverse complement strand
GCCGTCGCCGAGATGTTCGGCCTGCGCTGGCAGGCGATGATCCAGGGCCTCGCCTTCATGAGCCACCAGATCGGCAGCTTCCTTGGCGCCTATGGAGGCGGGGTGATCTACGACGCGCTCGGCTCCTACACCATGGCCTGGCGCATCGGCGTGGCGCTGGGTTTGGCCGGCGGCATCATCCAGGTCGCGTTTGCGCTGATCAGGCCGTCGCAGCCGCCGTCGCCGGTGTTGCGGACGGCTTAGGCGGGAGCGGGCGCGTGTGCGCCTGCTGAGAAGGTATAGCGGACGTTCGACGGTCTTGTTGTGACAGGTCGCTCATGCCCATACACAACGTCCGGACTCCGACTGCTTGCAACCACCAGTGAAAGGTAAGTTCGAGGTTGGAAGGGCAGATCCTTCTGTTGCCGCGCCGCAGAGGACCTGAGATGTCCAACCGAATGCTCAACGCTCACTATTCGGTTCTCGCGTTACTAAGTCGCGGGGGCTTCTGCGGCGGCCTCGCAGTGATGTTTTGGTTTGCTGCCGCGTACATGAGGGGCCAAATCTGGTTCACCGTGCTCAACTACATATTGGCTACTACGATGGCGGGCGCAGCGCTTACGTTGGCTTACCTCTTGCTGACGGCGAGGGACGAAGTCGTCGTTTCGATTGACGCAACGGGTTTCAAGCACACGCGACTGACGTCGACGGCCATACCGTGGAATGTGATCCAATCGGTGACGTCGTACATTCCCTACAAATCACGGAACAAATCCGGAGTTATGCTTGTGATCAATCCGGCGTTCAAGCAAAAGCTCTCTATACGGCCGGCGGCGAGGCTGCTCGCTTGGGCGACTGGTTACAGTATTTCGGGATCAGTTATTTGCCTGGATGCGAGCATTCTGGACACCGACAGCGACGAAATTTCTCACGTTGCGAACTCTTACATTGCGGATCGTTCCTAAGCGACGAGCGTGAACCCCAATGCGGGTTCGATTTGGAACGAAGGCAATGTCGGATTTGTAGACGATCAATGTCTGCTGTCGGCTCTTAACGGACCTTCGCTCACGCATATTGCTCAATCAGCCAGTCGCGCAGTGGATTGGTTGACTTGGCCAGGCTGTCTCGCAACGCGCTCTTGTCGAGTGGCACGCGATACAGTGTGGCGGCGACGACGCCTGCTGCCTCTTCAACGATTGTATATTCCGCATGCGCGAGGATCGTTGGACGCGCCCCCGCAACATATTCCCTGAAGGGCATGCCAACGCTGCCCACGTTCAAGACAAGGCGACCGCGATGCTGTCGCAGCATCTGGACATGGGTGTGGCCGCCGGCCATGACTGTGGCCTGCTGGTCCTCAAAAAGCGTATCCAACAGTTCGGGAGGGGTGGTCGCGACAATGTCTTCGACGTTCGAGCGGGGTGAGCCGTGGTAGAGCAGCATCGAAGCCGAACCAAGCAGAAGTTCGTCCATGGGCTTGAAGGTTCTGAGATAGTCGAAACTCTCCGTCGAGAGTTGTTCCCTGCACCAGTTGATCGCATCGATGACGGGCGCGGCTTGTGTGTAGGTCTCGACGAGCCCGGGCTGCAACAGGAAGGCGTCGTGATTGCCGATGATGCATGGACAGTTCAACGCGACGAGGAGATCGATGCTCTTTTGGGGAGACGCTCCCAACGTGGCCACGTCGCCCAGACAAATAATCTGATCGACGCCGCGCCGCTTGATGTCGGCGAGTACGGCGCCAAGCGCGAGATCATTGCCGTGGATGTCGGAGATCAGTGCGACCCGCATCGCGTCCTTTGCAGCCGTATCAGGCTGATTGGAGGGATTTGGCAAAGCATATCAAATGGCGCAAGTTTCCCCAAACGCAACCTTGAATTTGCGCGGGATATTGGTCCCGCAGTGGCTGCGGCTTACGCCGCCGCAATCGCATTCATCGGGGACGCGGATTGCGGACTGAAGGAGACGGTCGTTGCACATAAGGGTTCTGCAAGCACATCGCGGACAGGCCGACCGTCATCGCCCGACACTCCTCCCACGAACTGAACTGGCAGGAAATCCAGCTGCCGCCGCCCCATTCCCACCTCTGAAGGCAGATCGGATAATTGCCGTTGAATCGTTGAGCCGCGGCCGGCGCGGGCGCGAACCCCGTGATCCAAGCGATGAGAAGAAAGGGGAGCGCGCGCATGATGTGACTCCTGAGACTTGCACTGGGGACAAAGAGAGCCCGGTCCTCCAGGCACGGTAACAATATTAAGCCGCCCCAGGAGAAGCGAACAGGGTGATCGAGTAGGGCCAGGCCTCGGGTCGCTTCAGTCTGCGAAACCGGTGGCAGTAAAGCATTTCGAAAGAAGCCAGCGGTGCAGCAACGCCATGGGCGTGGCAACCATGAGGTAAGGAACGCCCAGGATGGCGGTTCCGACCGCCATCCAGGCCGCGATGATCAACGGCAGCGACAAAATCAAAAAGGGGCTGATCTTGGAAGCGGGCGTGCCAATCATGGAAGCGAACGCACCAACGAGAATCGCTGCTGCAAGGATGGCGCAGACGACACCAAACGCAGCGCCGATGAGCTTCAACGTCTGGAGTCGTGAGTAATTGCGTTGACGGAAAATGACCGCGTACCAGCACGCGGGATAAGTAACGATGCCGGGAGATGCGAAGAACACAATGTTCGGGAGCCCGTAGCCCGGGCGTTGGCCGGACACGACGAGCAACAGGGCAAACATTCCGGCAAGCATCAACGCCGCAACGGCAATGGCGCTGATGACACCTGTCCAGAGAAGCCGGGTCGACCACATGACGCGGCAGTCTCCGCCAAACGCGTAAATGAACTGTGCTGTGACAACTTGAGGATGCGTCCGGGCCGGAGCCAGGATCCCACCCTTCGCTGATGCTCTCGCCTGACGGCGCGGAGAGGGCGGAGCTCAAACGAAAACGGGGCCCGAAAGGGCCCCGCAAACTCTTCAAGACTTCGCCGATCTTACTTGATCTTGGCTTCCTTGAATTCGACGTGCTTGCGCGCGACCGGGTCGTACTTCTTCTTGACCAGCTTGTCGGTCATGGTGCGCGAATTCTTCTTGGCGACGTAGTAGAAGCCGGTGTCAGCCGTGGACACGAGCTTGACCTTGATGGTGACCGCTTTGGCCATGTTCTGAACCTCAGAAAATTGGGGAATCTGGAGCCGGCCAAACGGCCCGCGTTGGCCGGCAACCTAGCCAGAAAACGTTGGAAGTCAACGTTTATTGGGTCGGAAAACCACTCAAATCGGACCTATTACCCCTCAAAGAACCGGTTTTTCGGCCGGGGCAGGCCCAGATTCTCCCTCAAAGTGGTCCCTTCATATTCTTTACGGAAAATCCCGCGGCGCTGCAGCTCCGGGACGACCTTGTCGACGAAATCGTCGAGGCCCGCTGGCAGGAACGGGAACATGATGTTGAAGCCGTCGGAGCCGCGGCCGACCAGCCATTCCTCCATCTGGTCGGCGATGGTTTTTGCCGTGCCGACAAACGATAATCCGCCATAGCCGCCGACGCGCTGGGCGAGCTGGCGCACGGTGAGCTTGTCGCGCCTGGCGAGGTCGACCATGCGCTGGCGGCCGCTCTTGCTGGCGTTGGTTTCGGGGATCTCCGGCAGCTGTCCGTCCGGATCGAAGCCGGAGGCGTCGGTGCCGAGAATGACCGAGAGCGAGGCGATGGCGCTGTCGTAATGCACGCGGCTGTCGAGGAGCGCGCGCTTCTCCTTGGCCTCGTCGACGCTGTCGCCGACCACGACGAAGGCGCCGGGGAGAATCTTCAGGTGCTCGGGGTCGCGGCCGATCTTGTCCATGCGGCCCTTGATGTCGGCGTAGAGCTTCTGCCCGTCGGCGAGACTGCCGCCACCGGTGAACACGGCCTCCGCCGTTTCCGCCGCGAGCTGCTTGCCATCTTCCGATGCGCCGGCCTGCACGATGACAGGCCAGCCCTGCACGGGACGGGCGATGTTGAGGGGACCGCGCACCCTCAAATATTTGCCGACGTGATCGAGCACGTGCATCTTCGAGGGATCGAAGAACAATCCGCTCTCGACGTCACGTACGAAGGCGTCATCGGCGAAGGAATCCCACAAGCCGGTGACGACGTCGTAGAACTCGCGGGCGCGCTTGTAGCGCTCGGCGTGCTCCATGTGATCGTCGAGCCCGAAGTTGAGCGCCGCATCCGGGTTCGAGGTGGTGACGATGTTCCAGCCGGCACGACCGCCGCTGAGATGGTCGAGCGAAGCGAAGCGGCGGGCGACGTGATAGGGCTCGTCAAACGTGGTCGATCCCGTCGCGATCAGGCCGATGCGCTCGGTGACGGCTGACAGTGCCGACAGCAGCGTAAACGGCTCGAACGAGGTCACGGTGTGGCTGCGCTTGAGCGCATTGACCGGCATGTTCAGCACGGCCAGGTGATCGGCCATGAAGAAGGCGTCGAACTTGCCGGCCTCGAGCTTCTGGATCAGCTGCTTGATGTGGCCAAAATTGAAATTGGCGTCGGGCCAGGCCCCGGGATAGCGCCAGGCGCCGGTGTGGATGCTGATCGGGCGCATGAACGCGCCAAGCTTGAGTTGCCGTTGTGCCATCGCGCCCAAAATCCCGTTCTGGTGTCGTTGGGCGAAGACATAGGCACGCTGCGGAACTCCGCCATTGGGGGAGGCGGGAAGAATTTTTTGTTTTTCGCGACAGGTTCAGCACGTTTCCGTCATTCCGGGGCGCGCCCCTTGGCGCGAGCCCGGAATCCATACTCACGATCGCGGTTATGGATTCCGGGCTCGCCGCTCTGCGGCGCCCCGGAATGACGGGAGCAGAGAGCGATCGAACCAATCAGCCGCTCGATCCGACCAAGCCAAGACCCGCGAGGAGACTTCAATGGCAGAGGCAATGACCGTAGACGGCAGCATCGTCCGCATTGACCGGCCGATGCCCTGGTTCGGCCGGCTGCTGTCGCTGCCGCTGCTGGCGGCAAGCGCCTATCTGCTCTGGAATGTCGCGCTCGGCCTGCGCCAGGATTTTTCCGGATTCGGCCGGCTCGCCGACGATCTCATGCCGGTGCTGGTGTTCACGGGACTCGGGCTGCTGATCGGCATTCCCGGCTTGATCCTGCTGACGTTCCGCACCTTCGTCGTGCTCAACGAGACGCTGCGCCAGATCGTGATCACCAGGCAGTTCGGCCCGCTGAACTTTCGCAAGTCCCGTAGTCTCGCCGACTATCATTTCATCAGCATCACCGACGACTACGATCCGCAAGCGACGACCTATGACGTCAATCTCTGCGGCAACAAGGGCACTGAAGCGATCACGCTTCAGAGCTTCACCAAGCGCGAGGAAGCGGACAAGCTCGCGAGCGAGATCGGCCGCGTCTTGAAACTGCCGGCGCGCGACTATGTCGGCACCGAGCCAGATAGCGATTAGCTCAAGACATCCTTCTGCATCTTGCCGCCATAGAAATGGAAGAACGGCACCGGCGCGTCGTGGCGCAGCGGGCCGTTGGCAAGACGGGTGTGGAGCTCGTTGAGCACATTCCGTGTCATGGGATGCAGATCGGCGAGCGGCTTTGAGCCGAGCTCGACCCAGACCAGCTCGACCAGCTCCGCATCGGCATGGATCACACCCTCGACGTGATGGGTGATCGCCGATGCATCGGCTGTGAAGAAGCGCGTGTCGAAGCGCTTGACGCGGCCGGGCGGGGTGATCGCGCGGGCGATCAGGTACAGGCTGGAGGGATCAGGCAGCAGGCCCGCATCGGCGAACGGCTTCCAGGGACCTTCGAGCCTGGCCTTGCCCTCAGACCTGCGGCCGAGGCAGAGGCCGGTTTCCTCGCAGGCCTCGCGGATCGCGGCGATCGCCAGCGACTTGGCGCGCGAGGCCGGCGTCTTCGGGCTGCCCTTGGCGAGATTGGCCTCGAGCTCCGTGGTGATGGGCGCTGCGACCGGCACGCGATAATCGTCCTTGTCGACACGGCCGCCGGGGAAGACGAATTTGCCGGGCATGAACACCACCTTGTCGTGGCGCTTGCCGACCAGAACTTTTGGAACGGTGCCGCTGCGATCGACCAGGATCAGTGTTGCCGCATCCCGGGGACGGAAATAGGGATGGTGATCGGCTTCCTTGCCCTCGTGGATCTTAGCCTTTTCGGCCGTCTGCGCCGTATCGCTCATATTCTCACCCGAATTGTTCTTGCTTCTTGTGCTTACACAGGCGGAATACCATCCGGCGGGTTCTCGTCAAACCCGTGCATGCGCAGAGCCCATTGCAAGCCGACCACAGCTCCCTTGACCGGCTGCAGCAATCCGAGCGACGCAAAGAAGGTGAAAGGCAGGTAGGCCACATAGGTCAGCCAGGCCGGCGTCGTGTAATTGGTCTCGATCCACAAAATGGTCGGTACGGTGATGTGACCGACGATGACAATCACGAGATAGGCAGGCAAATCGTCGGCGCGATGCGGCGTGAAGTCGAGGCCGCATTTTGCGCAGACGTCCGCCGTCTTGAGGAAGGCACGGAACAGCTTTCCCTCGCCGCAGCGCGGGCAGCGGCCGCGAAAGCCGCGCTTCATCGCAGCCCAGAGGTCGCGCTTCTCGACGAGGCCGGTCTCGCGCGTCCAGATCTTTGGGGCCGTGCTCATGGTCACCATGCCTTGCCCTTATTTCCCTTGCCTTTGTTCTTTCCTTTGCCCTTCTTCGGCTTGCCGGATTTCGGCTTCGGCGGCTTGCGTTTTCTATCCGGACTGCGGCCGGGATGCGCCTTCAGCGAGGGGCGACGTTGCTGGCCCGCTTGCTTGCGGTCGCGCGGTGCGGTTGCGCTATCCGACGACAGCAGCTCGAAACGAAGCGCGCCTGCGATAGGGGCTGCTTCGATCAGGCGGACGTCAACGACGTCGCCGAGCTGGTACATGGTACGGCTGCGGGTGCCGACGAGCGCGTGTCGACCCTCGTCATAGTTGAAATATTCCGTGCCGAGGGATCGGATCGGGATCAATCCGTCGGCGCCAGTTTCAGCGAGTTTGACGAAGAGGCCGGCGCGCGTGACGCCGGAGACACGGCCCTGAAAACTCGAACCGATGCGGTCGGCGAGGTGATGCGCGATCAGGCGATCGACGGTCTCGCGCTCCGCCTTCATCGCGCGCCGCTCGGTCAGCGAAATATGCGCTGCGACTTCGGCGAGGGTTTCCGCCGTCTCGCTGTCGGGCAGGGCGCCTTCGCCAAGCCCGAGCGCGCGGACCAGCGCGCGGTGCACGACGAGGTCGGCATAGCGGCGGATCGGCGAGGTGAAATGCGCGTAGCGGCGCAAATTGAGGCCGAAATGACCGTAATTCTCCGACGAATATTCGGCCTGCGTCTGGGAGCGCAGCACGACCTCACTCACCAGCGGGAAGTGGTCGTGGCCTTCGAGCTGGGCCAGCACGCGATTGAACAAAGCGGGGCGCAGCGCGCCTGACTTCGCGAAGGGGACATCCAGCGTTTTCAGGAACTCCGCCAGCGCGTGGACCTTCTCCAGCGTCGGCTCATCATGCACGCGGTAGATCAGCGGGAGCGATTTCTTCTCCAGCATCTCGGCGGCTGCGACATTGGCGAGGATCATGAACTCCTCGATCAGCTTGTGCGCATCGAGCCGTTCAGGGATGACGACGCGGTCAACGGTGCCGTCGCTCTTCAGGAGGATCTTGCGCTCGGGCAGATCGAGATTGAGCGGATCGCGCTCGTCGCGGGCGCGCTTGACGCAGGCATAGGCCGCATAGAGTGGCCTCAGGATCGGATCGAGCAGGGGGCCGGTGGTGTCGTCCGGCCGCCCGTCGATCGCGGCTTGCGCCTGTGCGTAGCTCAGCTTGGCGGCTGAGCGCATCAGGATGCGATGGAAGCTGTGCGACCGCTTGCGGCCATCAGGGGCAATGATCATCCGCACCGCGAGCGCGCCGCGCGGCTCGCCCGGCACCAGCGAACAGAGATTGTTGGAGATGCGCTCGGGCAGCATCGGCACGACGCGGTCCGGGAAATAGACCGAATTGCCACGATCGAGCGCTGCGCGGTCGAGCGCGGTGCCCGGCCGGACGTAGAAGCTCACGTCAGCAATGGCGACATCGACGATGAACCCGCCCTTGTTGTTTGGATCGGGATCTGGTTGCGCATGTACCGCGTCGTCGTGATCCTTGGCGTCAGGCGGATCGATGGTGACGAGCGGCACGTCGCGCCAGTCCTCGCGTCCCTTCAGGTTCGCCGGCTCTGCGGCTTCCGCCTCGCGCTCGGCGGCGGAGGAGAATTGCAGGGGAATGTCGTGGGCGTAGATCGCGATCAGGCTGATCGCCTTCTCTGACTTGACCGAGCCGAGCTTCTCTTTGACCCGGCCTGAGGCCAGCCCAAAGCTGCGGGTGCGGACGATATCGACGCCGACGAGGTCGCCGTCCTGCGCACCCTTCGTATCGGCTGCTGCAATGTTCAGCTCGCGGTCGGCAGACTTCTTGTCGACCGGGATCAGCCGTCCGCCGCCTTCGGGCAGGCTGCGGAAGACGCCGAGGATGCGGCTCTTGGTCTTGTCGAAGACCTTGATGATGTGGCCGCGATAGGCAGGTCCCTCGCTCTCGCCCGAGGGCTCGACGCGCAGCAGCGCGCGGTCGCCGACGCCTGCCGTCGTGCCGGGCTTTGGCCGGCGCGGCATCACGATGAGGATCTTTGGCGGCTCGCCGCCTTCGACCTCGTCCCACTCGGTGGGGGAGGCGATCAGTTCGCCGTCGGAGTCGCGGCCGGTGATGTCGGCAACGAGCGTTGTCGGCAGCGCGTCAGGCTCCGAGACCGTATGGCGTTTTTTCTTGATGGTGCCGTCGTCGGCGAGCTCGCGCAGAATGCGCTTGAGCGCGATGCGATCGGCGTTCTTCAGGCCGAATTCGCGCGCAATGTCGCGGGTTCCGACCGTTCCTGGATGTGCCTTGATGAAGGCGACGATGGCTTGCCTGTCGGGAAAGCCATGGTCATTCTTGCGTTTCACTTAACCTCTAATTGGTGCCGGCACTCTTCTTGGCCGGAGCTTTGGCTGCGCTACCTGACTTGGTCGCCGAGGTCTTGACTGCTGAAGTCTTGGCCGTCGACGCCACGCCTGCGCGCGCCTTGCTGGTGGATTCAGTTTTGGTTTTGGCTGCCTTCTTGGCGGCCGGTTTCTTCTTCGCCGCGGCGTCGTCGCCGTCGGCAGCCTTTGCCGCAGTTTTCTTGGCCTTGGCTGGCTTTGCAGCTTTCTTTGCCTTGCCGCCGCCCTTGGCCGCGCGCTCGTCGATCAGCGCGATGGCCTGTGCAATCGTGACCGTGTCCTTTTCGAACTCGGCCGGGATCGTCGCGTTGACGCCGCCGGCGGTGACATAGGCGCCGTAGCGGCCGCTCTTCACGGTGACGGTGCCGAGCGTCGGATGGTCGCCGAGCGTCTTGCCGGGATCGGCGCCGAAGCGACGGCTCGGGCCCTTGGCGATCTTTTCCGCGATCAGCGTCACCGCGCGGTTGATGCCGATATCGAACACTTCGTCGCCTGCCTCGAGGCTGGCATAGGTCTTCTCGTGCTTCACGAACGGCCCGAAACGACCGAGACCCGCGGTGATCGGCTCACCGGTCTCCGGATGCTTGCCGATCTCGCGCGGCAGCGACAGCAGCTTGAGCGCAAGCTCAAGCTCGACATCACCGGGCGAGGTGCCCTTCGGGATGCCCGCGCGCCTCGGCTTCTCGCCTTCCCCATAATCCTTCTGCTCGCCGAGCTGGATGTAGGGGCCAAAGCGGCCGGCCTTGACCCAGACATCGCGACCCGTTTCAGGATCCTGGCCGAGCGAACGGTCGGCGCTGGCCTCGCCGTCGGAGGCGAGCTGGCGGGTGTAGCGGCATTCCGGATAGTTCGAGCATCCGACGAAAGCGCCGAACTTGCCGGCCTTGAGATTCAGCCGGCCGTTGCCGCAGCTCGGGCACTGCCTGATGTCGCCGCCATCGGTGCGCGGCGGATAGATGTGCTGGCCGAGCATGTCATCGAGCACATCGAGCACCTGGGCGACGCGCAGGTCCTTGATCTCGTCGACCGCGCCGATGAAGCCGGTCCAGAAATCCTTCAGCACCTGCTGCCAAGAGATCTCGTTGTTGGAGACGCGGTCGAGCTGTTCTTCCAGATTGGCGGTGAAGTCGTATTCGACGTAGCGGGCAAAGAAGCTCTCGAGGAAGGCGACCACGACGCGGCCCTTGTCCTCGCCGTGCAGGCGCTTCTTCTCGAGCTTGACGTAGCCGCGGTCCTTCAGCACCTGCAGGATCGAGGCATAGGTCGAGGGCCGGCCGATGCCGAGCTCTTCCATGCGCTTGACCAGCGAGGCTTCAGAGAAGCGCGGCGGCGGCTCGGTGAAATGCTGGGTGACGGCGAGCGACTGCCGCTTGACCGCGTCGCCCTGGCTCATGGCGGGCAGGCGGCGGGAGTCTTCGTCCTCCTCGTCGTCGCGGCCTTCCTGGTAGAGTGCGAGGAAGCCGTCGAACTTGACGACCTGGCCGGTGGCGCGCAGTTCCAGCGTGCGACCGCCGGCCTTCGCCGTGATGTCGACGGTTGTGCGCTCGAGCTCGGCCGATTCCATCTGGCTCGCGATGGTGCGCTTCCAGATCAGCTCATAGAGGCGCGCCTGATCGGCATCGAGCTTGCGGCTCATGCTGTCGGGGCGACGGGACAGGTCGGTCGGGCGGATCGCTTCGTGCGCTTCCTGTGCGTTCTTGGCCTTGGCCTGGTACTGGCGCGGGGCGTCCGGCACGTAGGCGTTGCCGTAATCCTCGCCGATCACCTTGCGCGCCTGCGTGATCGCGGACGGATCGATCTGCACGCCGTCGGTACGCATATAAGTAATGAGTCCGGTGGTCTCGCCGCCGATGTCGATGCCTTCATAAAGGCGCTGGGCGATGCGCATCGTGTGTGCCGGCGCAAAGCCGTATTTGCGGCTGGCTTCCTGCTGCAGCGTCGAGGTCGTGAACGGCGCCTGCGGATTGCGCCGAGCCGGCTTGGCGTCGACCGAGGTCACAGCGTAGGTCGCCAGCTCCAGCGCTTTCTTGAAGTCTTCAGCTTCCGCGCCGGTTCCGATGTCGAGACGCTGGATCTTCTTGCCGTCGGCACCGACCAGGCGTGCCTCGAAGGCATCGCCACGCGGCGTCAGCAGGGTCGCGATCAGCGACCAATATTCACGGGCGACAAACTTCTCGATCTCGAGCTCGCGGTCGCAGACCAGCCGCAGTGCCACCGACTGCACGCGGCCGGCCGAGCGGGCGCCCGGCAGCTTGCGCCACAGCACGGGGGAGAGGGTAAAGCCGACCAGATAGTCCAGCGCGCGGCGCGCCATATAGGCGTCGACCAGCGCACCGTCGATCTGGCGCGGATTCTTCATTGCGTCGGTGACGGCCTGCTTGGTGATGGCGTTGAACACCACGCGCTCGATCTTCTGATCCTTCAGCGCGCGCTTCTCTTTCATCACCTCCAGCACGTGCCAGGAGATGGCCTCGCCCTCGCGATCAGGGTCGGTCGCCAGAATCAGGCGGTCGGCACCCTTCAGGGACTTCGCGATATCGTTGAGCCGGCCGGCCGCCTTGGGGTCGACCTCCCAGATCATCTTGAAATTGGCGTCGGGATCGACGGAGCCGTTCTTCGCCGGCAGGTCGCGGACATGGCCGAATGAGGCCAGAACCTCATAGGACGAGCCCAAATACTTGTTGATCGTCTTGGCTTTCGCCGGCGACTCCACAATGACGATATTCATGTAGTTCCAGTAACTTACGGG
>Ga0105237_10007707_pt1 | contig 11759 bp, 16 predicted proteins | sample KBSC24metaG_FD_81520 | JGI IMG/M metagenome (GOLD analysis project Ga0105237, IMG submission 81520) | Corn rhizosphere microbial communities from Kellogg Biological Station, Michigan, USA - KBS C2-4 metaG | ecosystem: Host-associated > Plants > Roots > Rhizosphere > Soil | place: Michigan, USA... | reverse complement strand
TCGGCACGCCCTGCTGGTTGACCTCGATAGCCAGCTCGGCCGCGTCGTTCTCGGGAATCAACACCGAGCCGAGATCGTGCCTGCCGACCGTCACCACGGCCGCGTCGTCGAACTCGTCGACGTCGAAGGGACCGTCGGGGTCGTCGTCGGCTGCCGCCTCGAGTACGTCCTCCGGATCGGGGGTCCCGCCCGGCTGGTCGTCCTGAACGTTCTTGCGCTTACCGAATGCCATCACAAACTCTCGTGTCCGCCGGAGGAGCCGTGGCCGCCTTCGCCACGGGATGTGTCACCCAGTCCGGCCTCGTCGAATGACGTGACCTCGACCAATTCGGGCAGTTCGACCCGTTGCACCAACAACTGCGCGATGCGATCGCCACGACGCAGGAGGATCGGCTCCTGCGGGTCGAGGTTGATCAGCGAGATCTTGACCTCACCGCGGTACCCGGCGTCGATGGTGCCGGGGCTGTTGACGATCGAAAGTCCCACGCGCGCCGCCAATCCCGAACGCGGATGTACCAGTCCCACCATTCCGTGAGGGATGGCGACCGCGATTCCTGTGGGGACCAGCTCGCGCTGCCCTGGGGCCAGTTCTACGTCGATGGCCGTGTACAGGTCCACGCCGGCATCGCCGTCGTGTGCCCGGGACGGCATCGGCAGGTCGCGATCGAGTCGCACGACCGCCAGAGAGGTGGACATGATGCACGAGATTACTCTTGGCCGCGTGTCGGACACGCGCGCAGCCACCCAATCCGTGCGCTATCAAGAACGCCTGCGGGTGCCATGGTGGTGGTGGCTGCCCGGGTTCGGGTTGGCCGCACTCATTGCTCTCGAGGTGAATCAGGGCGTCCAGGCGCTGCCCAACTGGGTGCCGTACGCCGTGCTGCTCCCCGTCGCGGCGGCCGTGCTGATGTGGTTCGGCCGAACGGACCTGCGGGTCGTCGGCGGCGACGACAGCGAGACGGAACTCTGGGTGGGTGCCGCACACCTACCGGTCGGCGTCATCTCCCGCTCGGCCGAGGTGCCGCGCTCGGCGAAGTCCGCGGCATTGGGCAGACAGTTGGATCCCGCCGCGTACGTCGTGCACCGGGCCTGGATCGGGCCCATGGTGCTGGTGGTTCTCGACGATCCAGACGACCCGACGCCCTACTGGCTGGTGAGTTGTCGTCGGCCGGATCGCGTGCTGGCCGCATTACGCAGCTGACGCGGAACGAGTAGCCCCGTCCCGCGTCAGCTCGGCGGTTTCTATGCGGCGCAGTCGGTGCAGATCATCACGCCGTTCTTCTCGCTGGCGAGACGGCTGCGGTGGTGCACCAAGAAGCAACTCGAGCAGGTGAATTCGTCGGCCTGCTTCGGGATGACCCGCACCGACAGTTCCTCACCGGAGAGATCAGCGCCGGGCAGCTCGAACGATTCCGCTGACTCGACTTCGTCGACATCGACAACCGCCGATTGGGCCTCGTTGCGCCGAGCCTTCAATTCCTCGAGCGAGTCCTCGGAAACGTCATCGGTCTCAGTACGCCGTGGGGCGTCGTAATCGGTAGCCATCCTCTTCCCCTCCAATAACCATGCGACAGAGCTTTGTACCAGCGCAGAACGCGTTTACCAAATAATTCGTGCCCGGAACCGCCGCCGTTAGGATGTGATTTATATCACACTACAAAACCCCTGGTAGGGACCGGTGCCGGGGCCTGCCCTTAAGGTGCAGGGGTGGTATCGCAAATCACGTCCGGCACGGCGTTCGACAAACACGGCCGACCCTTCCGCCGCCGGAACTATCTGCCAGGCGCGCTGGTGCTGGCGGTACTGGCCGTCGTCTCCGTGATGGTGTGGGTGGTCGCCTTCAATCAGCCCACCGACGTCAACGAGGTCGCCGCGTGCAACCGGCCACCCGCGACCGGCGAGGCCAACCAGACCGCACTCGGCAACCAGGTCATGCCTGCCACCATGACCGAGGTGGCACCCGCCAAGCTCGCCGACACCAAGATCCGCGTGCTCAACGCCAGCGGCCAGGGCGGTCAGGCCGCCGAGGTCGCGGGCGCGCTCCGCGATCTGGGCTACGCCCCGCCCACCGCGGCCAACGACACCGTCTACCAAAACACCCGCCTCGAGTGCCAGGGCCAGATCCGGTTCGGGCCCGCGGGCCGGGCCGCAGCCGCCGCGGTATGGCTGGTCGCGCCCTGCACCGAGCTGTACCAGGACCAAAGGACCGACGACACCGTCGATCTGGCGATCGGCACGGACTTCAGCGATCTGAGCCACAACGACGACACCGACGCCGTGCTGGCCAGCCTGCGCCCCGACGCGACACAACCCGCGGACGCCGCGATGCTGAGCAAGGTGCACGCGGGCGCCTGCTAGCCGAAGGCGCCTGCCCTCCTTAGCGCCGCCTCGAATTCGTCGGCGATACCCGGTGCCGCCGCCACGATCAGGAGATCCGACTCTCCCCCGTCGACGGGCGGCAGGATCAGCCGCACGCCCGATTCCGCGGCGATCAACGCACCCGCCGACCAGTCCCAGACGTGCACACCGTCCTCGAAGTAGGCGTCCATGCGGCCCGCGGCCACCATGCAGAGGTCCAGCGCGCACGACCCGAGGCGGCGCACGTCACGGACGTCGGGCAGCAGCTGTGCGAGCACCTCGGCCTGTTGGATGCGCTGCTCGCGTGCGTAGCCGAATCCGGTACCCACCAGCGCCATCGACAGATCGTCGACGGCCGTGCAACGCAGCCGTGTAGTCGCACCGTCGCGTCGGACGTGGGCGCCATGGCCCACCGCGGCGGAGAACACCTCTCCCGTCGGCACATTCGCGACCGCACCGGCCACCGACGCGCCGTCGATCTGCACTCCCACCGACACCGCGTAGCCCTCGATGCCGTAGACGAAGTTCACCGTGCCGTCGATCGGGTCGAGCACCCACAGCGGTCGTCCCGCCGCGACCCGGGCGGTGCCGCCCTCCTCTTCGCCGAGGATGGGGTCGCCGGGGCGCAAGACGGCGAGCCGATCCCGCAAGAGCCGCTCGGTCTCGGTGTCGACGATGGTGACCGGGTCGGTCGGTGAGCTCTTGGACCGCACCGCCGATCCGTCTGCGTCCTGCTCGGCGGCGTCGCCGAACACTTCGGTGCGGCGTCGCCGCACGAACTCGGCGGCCTCCGCGGCCAGCCCTTCCGCAACGGCGCGCAGGCTCTCGGGGTCGGAGTCGATTTCAGTCACGCTGCCAATCGCATCACGGATCGGGTCTTGCGGGTTACGCGGCGGGCCCACATCACGTTTGGCGAGGCACTAATGTGTGGGTCGCGTCGCCCCTGCAAGCCTCTCGAAGAGGAGCGCTCATGACTGCCACCGACACCCCATCCGCTGATCCGAGCACCAACGGCTCGCAAAGGCGCGGATTCGGCGTCGACGTCGGCGGCAGCGGCGTCAAGGGCGGCATCGTCGACCTCGAGACCGGCGCACTCATCGGCGAACGGTTCAAGCTGCCGACGCCACAACCCTCCACACCCGACGCGGTCGCCAAGACCGTCGCCTCCGTCGTCCGCGAGTTCGGCTGGACCGGCAGTCTCGGGGTCACCTACCCGGGCGTCGTCACCAACGGCACCGTGCGCACGGCCGCCAACGTCGACAAGGGCTGGATCGGCACCAACGCCCGCGACGTCATCTCCGCCGAACTCAACGGGCAGGCGGTGACGGTCCTCAACGACGCCGACGCCGCAGGGCTCGCGGAAGAGAAGTTCGGCGCCGGCAAGGACAACTCCGGCGTGATCGTGCTGCTGACGTTCGGCACCGGCATCGGCTCCGCGGTGATCCACAACGGCGTGCTGCTGCCCAACACCGAGTTCGGCCACCTCGAGGTCGGCGGCAAGGAGGCCGAACACCGCGCCGCCTCGTCGGTCAAGGACCGCAAGGGGTGGAGCTACGAGCGCTGGTCGGAAGAGGTCACCGCGGTGCTCATCGCCATCGAGAACGCGGTCTGGCCCGACCTTCTCATCGCAGGTGGCGGCATCAGCCGCAAGGCCGACAAGTGGATTCCGCTGCTGAAGAACCGCACGCCCGTAGTGGCGGCGGCCCTGCTGAACACCGCGGGCATCGTCGGCGCCGCAATGGCCGCCGACGTGGACGCGACCGCCCGCTGACACCCCTTCCTTGCGGCTCGCCGCGCGACCAAAATCTGCGCTCGTAGGGGCGTTTGCCCACACTGTCGTTACAATGGTCAACGGCGGCCGCATAACGGATAGCGGCGAGTATCCGAGTTGAGATCAACGCCAACATTCGACAGCCGACGCTTTTCGGTGGCGCACGCCCACGCCTCCGAGATCCGCAAGACCGAAAGGGTGCACGTGACAGCGACGAAGGCTAAAACGGCCACCGACGAGCCCGTGACGCACAGCGCCCCCAAATCCCCCGCAAAGCGGGCCCCGGCCAAGGCCGCCCCCGCCAAGCGAGCCGCCAAGGCCCCGTCGGCGACCGCCACCAAGGCCCCGGCCAAGCGTGCACCGCGCGCCAAGAAGGCTGACGACACCGAGACCGTCGACGGTCTCGACGCCTCCGCGGAACTGGACTCCGGCGACGACCTCGACGCCGAACCCGACGTACTGGTCGACGAGCCCGACCTCGATCTCGAGGATCTCGACGCCGACGAGCCAGTGGCCGACGACGCCGAGGAAACCGCGGACGGCGTGAAGAAGCCGATCACGTCGGCCGCCGTGCCCGCAGCACCCGCCGAAGACGAGGACATCGCCGAGCCGTCCGAGAAGGACAAGGCCTCTGGCGACTTCGTCTGGGACGAAGAGGAATCCGAAGCTCTGCGGCAGGCCCGCAAGGACGCCGAGCTCACCGCTTCGGCCGACTCGGTGCGCGCCTACCTCAAGCAGATCGGCAAGGTGGCACTGCTCAACGCCGAGGAGGAGGTCGAGCTCGCCAAGCGGATCGAGGCAGGCCTGTACTCCACGCAGTTGATGTCGGAGTTCGCCGAAAAGGGCGAGAAGCTGACCACTGCTCAGCGTCGCGACTACACCTGGATCTGCCGTGACGGCGACCGGGCGAAGAACCACCTGCTCGAGGCCAACCTGCGTCTCGTCGTCTCGCTGGCCAAGCGCTACACGGGCCGCGGCATGGCGTTCCTCGACCTCATCCAGGAAGGCAACCTCGGCCTGATCCGTGCGGTCGAGAAGTTCGACTACACCAAGGGCTACAAGTTCTCCACGTACGCCACGTGGTGGATCCGCCAGGCCATCACCCGCGCCATGGCCGACCAGGCCCGCACCATCCGCATCCCGGTGCACATGGTCGAGGTCATCAACAAGCTCGGCCGCATCCAGCGCGAGCTCCTCCAGGACCTGGGCCGCGAGCCCACGCCGGAAGAGCTCGCCAAGGAAATGGACATCACGCCGGAGAAGGTGCTGGAGATCCAGCAGTACGCGCGTGAGCCGATCTCACTCGACCAGACCATCGGCGACGAGGGCGACAGCCAGCTCGGTGACTTCATCGAGGACTCCGAGGCCGTGGTGGCCGTGGACGCGGTGTCGTTCACACTGCTTCAGGACCAGCTGCAGTCGGTGCTCGAGACGCTCTCCGAGCGCGAGGCGGGCGTGGTGCGGCTGCGGTTCGGCCTCACCGACGGCCAGCCCCGCACCCTCGACGAGATCGGCCAGGTCTACGGCGTGACCCGCGAGCGGATCCGCCAGATCGAGAGCAAGACGATGTCGAAGTTGCGGCACCCCAGCCGTTCTCAGGTGTTGCGCGACTACCTGGACTAGGACTTCGGACGGGACCGTCCCCACGCTGGGACGGTAACCCGTTGGGGCACAAAACGACTTGTCGACGGTCGGTATCGTTGTGACGTGCCCGACACTCGAAAAGTCCCGCCCGTTCGCCTGGTTCGCGTAGTCGACCGGGTCCGCACCGGCTTTCAGACGCTGACGCGCAAGATGGTGCCCGGCAACATCGCATTGTTGGAGATCGCCAACGGAAGCTGGACGACGCAGGCGCTGTACGTGACGGCGAAGCTCGGCATCGCCGACGAGCTGGCCGGCGGCCCGTTGAACGCCGCGGAGATCGCCAGCCGGGTCGGTGCCGATCCCGATGCGGTCCATCGGCTGATGCGGGCGCTGGCAGGCAAGGGTGTGTTCGAGAAGCGTCGCGACGACACGTTCGCTCTGACCCCCATCGGCGACGCATTGCGGGCGGACGCACCGGGCTCGATGCGCGCCCTCCTTCTGTTCATCGGCGACCCGGCGCAGTGGGAGCACTGGGGCAACCTGCTGCACTCCGTCAAGACCGGCGAGACCGCCCCAATCAAGTTGCGGGGCACGAACTTCTTCGAGTACTTGGACACCAATCCCGAACTGGCCGCGGTGTTCAACGACGCGATGACCTCGATGAGCGCGATGGCCATCGATCCCGTGCTCGCCGCCTACGACTTCTCCGGGTTCGGCCGGATCGTCGACGTCGGCGGCGGTCATGGCTCCCTGCTGGCCGCCGTCCTGACGAGCGCACCCAATGCCAGCGGCGTGCTCTTCGACCTGCCCTCGGTGGTCGAAGGTGCGCCGCCCGTGCTCGACGCTGCAGGGGTCGCCGATCGCTGCACCGTGTCGGCGGGCTCGTTCATGGAGGTGGTCCCCGAGGGCGGCGACGCCTACCTGCTCAAGACGATCATCCACGACTGGGACGAGGAGACCGCACTGCTGATTCTGCGCAACGTGCGGGCGGCGATCGGCCCGAAGGCGAAGCTCCTGCTACTGGAAATGGTTCTGCCGGAACATGATTCGGCACACTTCGGCACCATGCTCGACCTGGAGATGTTGGTCATTGCGGGCGGCAAGGAACGCACCCGCTCCGAGTACGCAAAGCTGTTGGCACGTGCGGGTTTCCGGCTCGAACGCGTCATCGAGACGGCGGGACCGCTGTCGATCGTGGAGGCGAGGACTGCCTGATGAAACGGACCAACATCTCGTCGGGATCGCCGTTCGAGGATCGCGTCGGCTACTCGCGGGCGGTACGCATCGGCCCACTCGTCGTCGTGTCGGGCACCACCGCACCCGGTGACGGCATCGTCGAACAGGCACGGGAAGCGTTGCGCCGCATCGAAATAGCGCTCGGCGAAGCCGGTGCCAGCATGACCGACGTCGTGCGCACCCGGATGTTCGTCACCGACATCAGTCAGTGGCGGGCACTCGGGGCGGTGCACGCCGAGGTGTTCGGCGACATCCGGCCCGTCACGTCGATGCTCGAGGTGTCCGCGCTCATCTCACCCGAACTGCTCGTCGAGATCGAGGTCGACGCCTACGTCGCCTCGGACTGAACGGCCGGCAGTTCGGCGAACGACCCATCGGCCAACGGCTGATACGGCGTGACACTCGTCACAGCGGCCACCGGAAGCGGGCCGTACAGATGCGGGAACAGCATGGACGCGGGATCGGTCGGCACGCCCGGCTCCCAGCGCACGGGCGCCCCCAGCAAGGCCGGATCACAGCGCAGCAACACCAGGTCCGCGCGCCCGGTGTAGAGCCGGTTGGCGGGCAGATGGACCTGTTCGGGAGCGGACAGGTGCACGAAGCCGATCTCCTCGAGCGACGGCGGCCGGTGCTCGCCGGCCTGCTGCGCACGTTGCCAGTCGTCGGTGGTGCACAGGTGCACGAGCACACTCGGCGTCGGGATCATGAAGTCAGCCTGCCCTGCCCGCAACTTCACCAACACGTGAGACACGACACACCGATGAACGGCCGGGGAACAAGGCCGGAAGCCAAAACGTCTGACAGAGTAGACCTACGCGAGAACGAGGAGGAGCCATGAACGCAACTCTGACCAGCCCCGAACTGACCCGGGCTGATCGCTGTGACCGTTGCGGCGCAGCCGCTCGCGTCCGCGCTACGTTGCCGTCCGGAGCCGAGCTGCTGTTTTGCCAGCATCACGCCAACGAGCACGAGGCAAAGCTAGTCGAGCTGGCCGCCGTGATCGAGGTCAAGACGACCGACTCCTGACGGGGCCAAGCACGACCCCGCGCGGGGCGTGCAAGGCCAGCGTCGGGAATGCTGGTGTGGTCATGAGTGACCACCGCCCGCCAGTGAAGCCCTCGCGCCACCACATTTGGCGCGTAACCAAACGCACGTTGTCGAAGAGTTGGGACGACTCGATCTTCTCCGAGTCGGCCCAGGCTGCGTTTTGGTGCGCCCTGTCCCTGCCACCGCTGCTGCTCGGCATGCTGGGCAGCCTCGCCTACGTGGCGCCGATCTTCGGCCCTCAGACGCTGCCCACCATCGAGGATCGACTGATCAAGACGGCCAACAGCTTCTTCTCGAACAACGTCGTCACCGAGATCATCGAGCCGACGATCCGCGACATCTTGTTGGGCGCCCGAGGCGAGGTGGTGTCGATCGGGTTCGTCATATCGCTGTGGGCGGGGTCGTCGGCGGTGTCGGCGTTCGTCGACTCGATCGTCGAGGCACACGACCAGACGCCGCTACGCCACCCCGTACGACAGCGGTTCTACGCGCTCGGCCTGTACGTGGGCATGTTGGTGTTCGTCATCGTGACGGCGCCGTTCATCGCGCTGGGGCCGATCAAGATCGGTGAGCACATTCCCGAGAGTTGGGCCAACGTGCTGCGTTACGGCTACTACCCGGTGCTCTTCCTCGGCTTCGTCATGGCGGTGACGTTCCTGTACCGGGTGTCGCTGCCGCGGCCGCTGCCGTCGCACCGGCTGCTGCTCGGCTCGGTTCTGGCGGCCGCGGTGTTCCTGGTGACCACGGTCGGCCTGCGGGTCTACCTGACGTCGATCACCGCCACCGGCTACACGTACGGCGCGCTGGCCACGCCGATCGCGTTCCTGCTGTTCGCGTTCTTCCTCGGCTTCGCGATCATGCTGGGCGCCGAGTTGAACGCCGCCGTACAAGAGGAGTGGCCCGCCCCGGTGACCCATGCCCGTCGGCTGCGGGATTGGGTCGAGGAGCAGGCCGAGGTACGCAAGAACGGGAATGCCGCGGAACCCGCGGACGGTCCCCCGACTACTTCTTGAGAGACTCGTACACGCGCTTGCAGTCGGGGCACACCGGTGAGCCCGGCTTGGCCGCCTTCGTCACCGGGAACACCTCGCCGCAGAGGGCGACGACGTGGGTACCCATGACCGCGCTCTCGGCGATCTTGTTCTTCTTCACGTAGTGGAAGACCTTGGGAGCGTCGCCGTCTGTCCCGTCGTCGACGCGTTCGTCGCTGTCGGTGCGTTCGATGGTCTCGGTCTGCATGACGTTCATTGTGCCTGCGATGGCATCACGAGGGAACCGGGCCGTTCAGGTCCGGCGATCTGTGAAACCATGGAGGTATGAAACACGGCCACGAGCTGAGTTTCGACGACGATGGTCGACCGGTCCTCATCACCCGTGCGGAGAAGCCCTACGAGGAGCAGCATCGCGAGCGGGTGCGCAAGTACCTCACCATCATGTCGTGGCGCATTCCCGCGCTCCTGCTGGCCGCCGTCGCGTACGGCGTGTGGCACAACGGCTTGATCTCACTGGGCATCCTGGCCGCGTCGATCCCGCTGCCGTGGATCGCGGTGCTGATCGCCAACGACCGGCCGCCCCGACGGGCAGAAGAACCCCGGCGCTACTCGGCGAGGACGCGGATCCCGCTGTTTCCGACCGCCGAGCGCCCCGCGTTGGAGCGTCACGCGGACCTTCCACCGCAACACGATTCGACGGAGTCGCAACACGACGTTCCCTGATGTGGAAATTCTTCATCCTTTCTCAGGACATTCTCAGGTCGTCGCCGAATACGTGCAGGTCAGAAGGTGTGAAGCCAGCGGGTAGCGGGAACTCTTAGAGCTGTTTCGACGTTGTAGCTCTTGACCGCCCCAGCCGACTAGGAGGCCGATATGGCTAATGCCACCGCAAGCCGATTCGACAGTGATCTGGACGCCCAGAGTCCTGCCGCCGACCTGGTGCGCGTGTACCTCAATGGCATTGGTAAGACCGCCCTGTTGAACGCGGCCGACGAGGTCGAGCTCGCCAAGCGCATCGAAGCTGGGCTCTATGCGCAGTATCAGCTCGACACCAAGAAGCGGCTGGGTGACCTCCGCAAGCGCGAGCTCGCCGCCGTCGTCCGCGACGGCGAAGCCGCCCGCAGGCATCTGCTCGAGGCGAACCTCCGCCTCGTCGTGTCGCTGGCCAAGCGCTACACCGGTCGCGGCATGCCGCTGCTGGATCTGATCCAGGAAGGCAACCTCGGCCTGATCCGCGCCATGGAGAAGTTCGACTACGCCAAGGGATTCAAGTTCTCGACGTACGCCCCGTGGTGGATCCGCCAGGCGATCACCCGCGGGATGGCGGACCAGAGCCGCACCATCCGGTTTCCCGTCCACCTCGTCGAGCAGGTCAACAAGCTCGCCCGGATCAAGCGCGAGATGCACCAGAACCTCGGCCGCGAGGCCACCGACGAGGAACTGGCCGAGGAGTCGGGCATCCCCGCCGAGAAGATCGCCGACCTTCTCGAGCACAGCCGCGACCCGGTGAGTTTGGACATGCCGGTCGGCAGCGACGAGGAAGCCCCACTCGGCGACTTCATCGAGGACGCCGAGGCCATGTCGGCCGAGAACGCCGTCATCTCGGAGCTGCTGCACACCGACATCCGCCACGTGCTGGCCACGCTCGACGAGCGCGAGCAGCAGGTGATCCGGCTGCGGTTCGGTCTGGACGACGGCCAGCCACGCACGCTGGACCAGATCGGCAAGCTGTTCGGGCTGTCCCGTGAACGCGTCCGCCAGATCGAGCGCGAGGTCATGGCAAAGCTGCGGCACGGCGATCGGGCCGAGCGGTTGCGTTCCTACGCCAGCTAGACCTTCCCCAGTGATACCCGCCGCGGGCAAACGCGGCGGGTATCACTTTTTGGCGCGCCGACGTGCGCCCCATGCTCAGGCGTTTGCACCGGTAGACTGGCCCGAGACGCTGGGCTGGGGAAGGCTCCTATGAACGATCTGATCGATACCACCGAGATGTACCTGCGGACCATCTACGACCTCGAGGAAGAGGGCGTGGTGCCGCTGCGTGCCCGGATCGCCGAGCGCCTCGAGCAGAGTGGCCCGACCGTCAGCCAGACCGTGTCGCGGATGGAACGCGACGGACTGCTGCACGTCGCCGGTGATCGCCACCTCGAACTCACCGACAAGGGCCGCGCGCTGGCCGTCTCCGTGATGCGCAAGCACCGGCTCGCCGAGCGCCTCCTTGTCGACGTCATCGGTCTCCCCTGGGAAGAGGTGCACGCCGAGGCCTGCCGCTGGGAGCACGTGATGAGCGAGGACGTCGAGCGCCGTCTGGTTCAGGTCCTCGACAACCCGACCACCTCGCCGTTCGGCAACCCGATCCCCGGTCTGTCCGAGCTCGGCATCGCGCCGTCCAGTGCCGACGACGTCGCCCTGGTCCGGCTCACCGAGCTGCCCACCGGTTTCCCGGTCGCAGTGCGGGTGCGCCAGCTCACCGAGCACGTGCAGGGCGACATCGAGCTGATCGCCCGACTCAAGGATGCCGGCGTCGTCCCGAGCGCCCGGGTCACCGTGCAGGTGAACGAGCACGGCAGCGTCATGATCGTGATCCCCGGTCACGAGCAGGTCGAGCTGCCGCACCACATGGCGCACGCGGTGAAGGTCGAGAAGGTCTGATATGTAGGCGGTGTTTGTCAATAGGCAGGTGAAAGCCGCCCCGGTTTGTTGTTGCCGGGGCGGCTTTCGTTTGATCGGAGTTCAGTCCGGTGCCGCCGGCGGTCGTTGGTCAACGACGG
>Ga0105237_10007704_pt1 | contig 11765 bp, 9 predicted proteins | sample KBSC24metaG_FD_81520 | JGI IMG/M metagenome (GOLD analysis project Ga0105237, IMG submission 81520) | Corn rhizosphere microbial communities from Kellogg Biological Station, Michigan, USA - KBS C2-4 metaG | ecosystem: Host-associated > Plants > Roots > Rhizosphere > Soil | place: Michigan, USA... | reverse complement strand
AGTCCCACCGACTGGAGTGATAATTCGCTGTTCATGTATGTGCAGGTGAATGACCGCGCAGATATGGAGCGCCTTTCGGCCCGCATCCGCAACCTGATCCTCGACCATGCCGGCCCCGGCCAGGCAAAGCTGAATCCACAACTGTTCCTCCAGCCGATGAGCCGATGGCATTTGTATTCGGAGTTCAAGGACGGGATCAACACGGGTGGCGCAATACAATATGTTTGGCTCTTCGGCATCATCGGCGGATTTGTTCTCCTGCTCGCCTGCATTAATTTTATGAATCTGTCCACCGCCCGCAGCGAGAAACGCGCAAAGGAGGTAGGCATTCGCAAGGCCATCGGCAGCCTGCGCACTCAGCTGATCACCCAGTTCTTCGCAGAATCCATCGGGATGGCGTTGGTGGCCTTCGCACTATCACTGCTGCTGGTGTGGCTTATCCTCCCTTTCTTCAACACGATCGCCGGCAAGAGGATGTTGCTGCCGGTGAACAATCTGTATTTCTGGACCCTAACGCTGGCCTTCGTGATCATCACCGGCATCATCGCGGGAAGCTATCCGGCCTTATATCTGTCTTCGTTCCAACCCGTGAAAGTGCTCAAGGGCCGTTTCAAGGCCGGGCGTTCAGCCGCAATTCCCCGCCAGGTATTGGTGGTGTTGCAGTTTACGGTGTCGGTAGTGCTGATCATCGGGACGATCGTCGTCTTCCGCCAGATCCAATGGGCTCAAAACCGACCCATCGGCTATAGCCGGGATGGATTATTGTATATCGAAACTTCTACTACCGATCTGCACGATCATTTCGCCGCTTTCCGCAACGATCTTTTACGAAGCGGTCTGTTCTCCGAGGTTTCCGAATCCACCAGCCCGACCACAGCCGTATGGAACAACACCGGCAACGTAAGCTGGGAAGGCAAGGATCCCTCGATGTCCCCCGATTTTGGATTCATCGGCGTAACTACCGGCTTTGGCCGGACCGTCGGCTGGCAGTTCACCGCGGGACGCGATTTTGCCGATCGATTTCACACAGATTCGGCGGGAGTGGTTTTGAATGAAGCCGCCGTAAAATACATGAACCTGAAAGATCCCGTCGGTCAGCGCATCAAGGTCGGAAGATTCGATCTTACCGTCGTGGGCGTGGTCAGGGATATGGTGATGGCCTCTCCCTACGAACCTGTGAAACAAACCCTGTTCCGGTTGGGCCCCGGCCCCTTCGATTATGTCGACCTCAGGATCGATCCAAAGGCCAACGCTCATGACGCACTCCGGGCACTGGAAGCCGCTTTCAAAACCTATTCACCCGCCGTCCCTTTTTCCTGTAAGTTCACGAGTGACGAATACGCGAGAAAATTTGTCAATGAAGAACGGGTAGGCCGCCTCGCCGGCATCTTTGCGAGTCTGGCGATCTTCATCAGCTGCCTTGGCCTGTTTGGCATGGCCTCCTTCATGGCCGGTCAGCGCGTGCGCGAGATCGGCGTTCGGAAGGTGATGGGCGCCTCGGTGACCAACCTTTGGGCTTTGCTGAGCAAGGATTTCGTGCTGCTGGTCGGTATCTCCCTGCTCATCGCCCTGCCCCTTGGCCGTTATTTAATGAGCAATTGGCTGATGCACTATCAATACCGCTCCTCCATGCCCTGGTGGATCTTCGCGGCAGCTGCCGCCGGCGCCTTGCTGATCACCTTGCTGACTGTCAGCTGGCAGGGAATCCGCGCCGCACGGAAGAACCCGGTAGAAGCGTTGCGCACCGAATAAAAAAAGACCACCCCCTGGGGGTGGTCTTTTTTTAATACAACACTTATTTCCGGAAGTCGTTGATACCATAGTAGTAGACTTCATCACTACCAGGATAAGTCCCCTCGATCTGGAAATTGCTGCCTTGTTTACCAAGAGCGTCTTTGAGCTCGGCCACACTATGAACCGGGATACCCCCAACCTTAGTGATGACGAATCCGGGATGCATATTGGTCTGGTTGCTGATGACCCCATCGTGGATATTGTTCACGACGACACCACCGCTGACTCCCATCTTACTCGCATCTTCCTTGCTCAGGTCGGAGAAGTCGGCGCCGAGGGATTCTACCGCGGCACTCTTCGTGCTGGCAAAGGTGCCCATCTTACCCTTTAAGGTTGCTTCAGTCTCATGCTGCGAGCCGCCGCGTACATAGGCGATCTTCACCTTGTCGCCGGGTTTCTGGCGGGCGATGAGCTCGGCCAGCTGAGCATCGGTGTTCACGGACTGATCGTTGATCTTGACGATAACGTCACCCTTTTTGAGCCCGGCCTCATCAGCAGCCCCCTGGGGACTTACTTCGAGAACATAGATCCCATCTACGTCATCATTGATCCCCAGCTCTTTCTTCTTCGCATCATCAAGCCCTTCCGGCGCCATGCTGACCCCTAGATAACCACGCTGTACGGAGCCGTATTTCATGAGGTCGCCGATGACTTTCTTCATGAGGTTCGAAGGAATACTATACGCATAACCGGCAAATGAACCGGTAGGAGAAGCGATGGCCGAGTTGATAGCGATCAGCTCGCCATTGGTATTCACCAGGGCGCCACCGCTGCTGCCGGGGTTAACGGCCGCATCGGTTTGAATAAAGGACTCTACAGGTGCGCTGGCCTGAGTGTTGATCCCGATGTTCCGGGATTTGGCACTGACGATCCCCTGAGTCACCGTGACGTCGAGGTTCAGCGGATAGCCGATGGCCAGAACCCACTGTCCGAGCTTCACTTCATCGGAATTGCCGATGTTCATGACGGGGAGATTCTTGCCTTCGATCTTGATCAGGGCCAGATCGGTGTTGGGATCGGTGCCGATCACCTTGGCAGTGTAATTCTTACGATTGTTCAGTGTCACCGTGATATTGGTCGCGCCATTGACGACGTGGTTGTTGGTGACGACATACCCATCGCTGCTGATGATGACGCCAGAACCCGAAGCCCGCTGATCGGGTTGCGGAACCGCACGACCGCCACCTTCACCAAAGAACCGGCGGAAGAAATCGTCGCCCATTCCCCCGAACGGATCCTGCTCATCACCCCGGCCGGGCCGGCCGGCCACTTCCTTGAATTTCATCGTCGTCTTGATATGAACGACGGAGGGTACGGCAGCCGATGCTGCCTTTTCAAAGTCTACCGGCTGAACACCGGGAGCAGAGGTATAGGCGGTCTTGACAACAGGCGCTTTCGGCTCATCCAGGATACTGTTGGATGCGGCCGGCCTCCCATTGGCAAATAATACAAAACCTCCGATCACTGCGGCTGCGCCGAGAAGGATTGTCTTGCTTTTCATTTTCATGATGTCTTTGCTTTTAGATGTGTTTAATGATATACTAACGCCTTCGTAGATGAATCGTTTTGACGTTGATGTTAAACATATTCTAAAGCAAAAAGCGGCACGTATCACACGCGCCGCGTCGAACACGGCTCTGCCGGCTGCGCCCGGGCCGAACACGGTTCGGCCGGCCGCTCCGTTAAAAGATTGCAAATTGAGAATGCGTTAAAGTCCCTTATACATAAAATTGGAAAAATTCAATCCGTGCGTCAGTATCCTGGAGCTGTCGGTGACATACTGCATGTAGTTCGGATAGTTAAAGCCGGCTGCCTTCTCCGCAGAGACGGACGACGCTTTTGCATGCATGTATCGTCGTAGAGTCGGGTGACCCATACACCGCCAGGAGGTAGACCGGACTGGAGAACAGAATGTCTTTATTGCGGTTAGTGCTGTCGGTGACCCCGACCAGTTTGTAGAAGGACGAGATCCAGGACGGGGTTCGGGGAAATTTTGAGTGATGGCCGTGTCGATATGCGTCAATAACGTATAAAAAATGAGATCTCATGGCTCCGGCCGCGTCCGAAAAACCTGGATCTCCACCCGCATATTCTTATCCATCTCATCCCTTGTCGTGGGATGCGCATTGCGCGGATTGGCATTCCCCTTCCCCTTATAGATAACCCGGTCAGGGTCAAAGCCCTGTTCGACCAGCCTGTCGTAAATGAATTTGGCCCTCTTTTCCGACAGGATATAGAGTGGATCGGTTTGCTTCAACGGCGGCCCCGGAGAATTACAGTACCCGTCGATCTCGAGAAAGCGATCCTTGAGCGTCAAAAGATAGTTGATATGTCTCGGCAGGAGCATCTGCGCCGACTCCGTCAGGTTGGTGGTATTGGCATAGAAGCGGATATCGTCGAGCCGAAGAATGGTATCGGGCTCGGATACGTCCCGCGGCGTATCCCGCTGCGCGACGACCGGCGGCGGAGGGGGTGGAGTAGGCGGAAGTGGCGGCCGGCACCAGACGACGACGATCACCCGGCGGCTTTCACTGTCATCACCCGGCAAAGGCTCCGCTTCACCCCGGCCTTCAAGATGTACGGGCGTGCCCATGTCCGTCGCCAGCAAACGTTGCAACAACTCCCCCGCCGATACGGCACGGCGTTGGGAAAGCCGCTGATTGTAATCCGGACTTCCGACGGTATCGGTATAGCCGGTGATGCTAATGGAGTCAATGGTAAGGCCGGCGAGAAATCGCTGCAGGGCGGAACTGTCCGCCGGCCTGATTTCACTGCGGTCAAAAGCAAAATGAAATATAAAGGTATCGGTCCTCGCCGGCTGGGCGCAACTACTCACTCCGGCGAAAATTCCAATGGCAAGCGTTATGCATCGGGTCATTGTATGCATGCCTACAAGATAGTAAAAAGGGACGGGAACTCAATTGAATCCGGCAATAAGCGCCGCAAATTACGCCAGCTTCAAGACGCTTTACATGAAGAAGGTACCGGGTATCGTCGATACCGATATATCCCCCAAAGAAATTGTCGACACTGTAGACGGAGTCCTGCCGCAATACCTTATAGGGCCGAGCCGTATGAATAGACCGGAGGGCCAGCGTGAAATCCCATTCGGAATTCCAGCACTTCTTCCCATGTCGGGCGGTCTCTCGGGGATGTTCGAAATCCCCGGCACATCGCCCACTCACATATTTAACGACTAGTGATAGTAATAATGATGGTGATAAGGACGTTCGTAGACCACACAGGAGGTAAGGCTGGTTGCGATGACAAGGCCCAGCAAAAAAAGTTTTAATGTCGTTTTCATGATTGTAAATTTTAAGTTTCATAAGTAAGAGGGAGACGGGAAAAGGAGGTTTAACCCATATGGATCCGCTTAACCGGGAAATAACCTAAAGAATTCTTAAATTCACTTGACCAAACAGCCGCGCATGAGACCCCTTTACCTGATCCTTTTTTGTAGCCTGCATCTGCCGGGCCTTTCCCAGGATACGACCGCAAAAAATACCATCCCCGTTGTCGAGACGACGATCTCCGCCATTCACCGGGCCCTCCAGAACAAAGCCTGCACCTGTGAGGGACTCGTCAACGAATATCTTCGCCGCATCGCCGCCTACGACAGATCCACCGGCCTCAATGCCATCGTTCTCACCAATCCCGATGCATTGAACATGGCCCGCGGTCTCGATGCAGAATATGCCCGGACGCATCAGTTGCGCCCCCTTCATTGTATTCCACTGATCGTAAAGGATAACTATAACACGAAGGGATTACAAACGGCGGCCGGGTCGTTGACTTTGAAAGGGTACGCTCCGGCCGCCGACGCAACACTGGTGCGCCGCCTGAAAGACGCAGGGGCCATCGTGCTGGCGAAATCGAATATGGCGGAGTGGGCGTTCAGCCCCATGGTCACCATCAGCAGCCTCGCCGGCGAAACACACAATCCCTACAACCTCGACTATGTTCCGGCCGGCTCCAGCGGTGGCACGGCCGCAGCCGTAGCGGCCAATCTCGGCGAGGCCGGTCTGGGTACGGACACGGGTAACTCCATCCGCGGACCCTCGTCGCACAACTCCCTTGTCGGCTTTCGCTGCACTATCGGCCTGCTGAGCCGCGACGGCATCGTGCCCCTCTATCTACGGAACGATATGGGCGGACCGATGGCCCGTACGGTCGAAGATGCGACGCGATTGCTCGAAGTGATGGTCGGGTATGACCCGGCCGATCCGGTCACCCGCTACAGCAGCGGCCGGATTCCCGTCAACTATACCCAGTACCTCGACAAGCGGGGACTGCGTGGCGTCCGCATCGGCGTCTTCCGCACCCTGAGCGAACGCAATCCGGACCCGCGGGTAAAAGCGCTTTTCGAGAAGGCTATCATCGACCTTCGTCATGCCGGCGCCATTATCGTCGACAATGTCACCGTCGGAAATTTTGACTCCCTCGCCGCCAACCAATGGTGTGAGGTGTTCCGGCAGGATATTGACAACTACCTCGCCAACCAGGACCCGGCGCCGCCCGTGCAGAATTTGCGCGAGATCGTCGCCTCGGGAAAATATTCGGACTACATCAAAGAAGATATCCACGAGGAACTCGACAAGGGAGTGAGAACCGATACGGTCACCCATGCCTGCGGCGATGCCTATACCGATCCACGACGTATCGCCTTCCGCGACTCGATGGTGGCCGCCATGAACAAATACAAAGTGGCCGCGCTGATCTATCCTACCTGGAACAACCCTCCGGCAAAGATCGGCGACTTCAAGGGCTATAAAGGCGACAACAGCCAGATCATCGCCCCACATACGGGCCAGCCGGCCTTCACGATCCCCATGGGCTTTACCTATGATCATCTGCCTGCCGGGCTACAGTTCCTCGGCAGGCCCTTCGATGAACCTACGCTGATCCGCATCACCTACGGGTACGAGCAGGCGACCCAGCACCGGCGCCCGCCGGAGCGATTTCCCGAACTGGCGACGAAGTAAATGACAATTCTGCCTTAACTTGGTGCTCCAACAAACACATGGATCAACACTACTGCATATGACGAAAGACCTACTCCTGATGGCGGCGCTGACCGCCTCCGCTCTACCGGCCCTTTCCCAACGCCCCGCAGGCGGCGAAGCCGGCCGGAATGAAGCAAAACCCGCTACCAGCATCGCGGCTTCCACACAGAACATGAAGAAGTACGAAGGCTTCTATAATTTCTACTACGACGACAAGACCGGAAAGGTCCTCATCGAGCTGGATCGATTTGACCAGGAGTTCCTCTACTTCTGCTCCCTGCCCGAAGGCATCGGCAACGGCGGCGCCGAACGGGGACAGGCATCCGGAGTCATCGCAAAGTTTATCAGAGTAGGCCCGAAAATTTTCCTCCTCCAGCCCAATTATGCTCAGCGGGCTACTAACGGCAGCGTGGATATGAAAAAAGACGTCGCCGATGGCTTCTCCCGGTCCGTCCTTTTTGGATTCTCTCCGGTTGCCGTCGAAGGCGACAAAGTGCTGATCGACGCAACGCCACTGATCGTCCGCGATGCCCTGCATATCGGCGAGAACATCGGCTCCGGCCGTGGCAACCCCGGAAGCGCTTTCTCGGCGCAGGCGAATGGTCCCGGCAGGGCAGGGGCGGCCGCGGGCGGCGGCTACCGGCTCGATGAGACCCGCAGCGCGGTCTTTATGGAGAACACAAAGAACTTCCCAAAGAACTCCGAATTCGAGGCGCTGATCACCTTCACGGGAGGAGGCAGTGGGGGCGGATTCCGGCGCGGCGGTGCGGTGGCGCCCGATCCGACCGCCGTGACCATCCGGGTGCACCAGGCCTTTGTGCAGCTGCCCGACAGCGGGTATAAGCCCCGCAGATTCGATCCGCGCAGCGGCTTCTTCGAATTCACCTGGTACGATTTCTCGGCGCCCATGGACGAGCCGCTGCTGAAGCGGTTCATCAGCCGGCACCGCCTGGTAAAGAAAGATCCCAATGCAGCGGTTAGCGAACCTGTCGAGCCGATCGTCTATTATATCGATCGGGGTGCGCCTCCGATCATCCTCAAAGCACTGATCGAAGGCGCCTCCTGGTGGAACCAGGCCTTTGAGGCGGCCGGCTTTAAGAACGCCTTCCTGGTGAAGGAATTGCCGGAAGGCGCCGACCCCATGGACGTCCGTTATAACATGGTCAACTGGCTGACCCGCACCGGCAGCCCGCAACGGGCCTTCTCCTATGGCGCCAGCTACACAGATCCCCGCACCGGCGAGATCATCAAGGGCGTCGTGACCCTGGGCTCCGATCGTCACCGGCAGGATTACCTCATCGCGGAAGGATTGCTCCAGCCCTATGAAGACGGCAAACCGGTCTCAAAGAAAATGGAAGAGCTGGCGCTGGCGCGTATCCGTCAGCTGTCGGCACACGAGATCGGCCATACCCTGGGTCTGAGCCATAACTTCATCGCCAGCGTAAAAGAACGGGCTTCCGTCATGGACTATCCCTTCCCTCGCTTTACCCTGAAACCCGATGGCGCCATCGACGTCTCCGACGCCTACGCCAGGGGCATCGGCGGTTGGGACAAACGCGCGATCATGTACGGATATTCCGACTTTCCAAAGGCAGCCGATGAAGACGCCGCCCTCGACAAGATCATCAATGAGACCCTGAAGGAAGGGTATAAGTACATTCCGGATATCGGTGGTATGACGCATCCCTTGTCCAATCAGTGGGACGACGGCGTGAACCCCATCGACCAGTTGGACAAGCTGATGGCGGTCAGACGTCACCTGCTCGATCGCTTCAGCGAGAAAGCCATTCCACAAGGGGCGCCCATGGCGATGCTGGAAGAGGTGCTGGTACCGATATACCTGCTGCATCGCTACCAGGTCGAGGCCGCGGCCAAATCCCTCGGTGGACTTTATTTTACCCATGCAGTGAAGAATGACGGCCAGGAGCCAACAAAGATGGTCGACCCGGCCGAACAATGGCGGGCCTTCGACGCACTAATGAATACGATCACCCCCGATGCGCTCGCCCTGCCCGACGATCTGATCCGGAAGATCCCGCCACGTCCCTCGGGCTATCCCTCGACAGTCGAAAACTTCGAGTCCCATACAGGCCCCACCTTCGATCCCATCGCGGTCGCCGAAGCCGCAGCGAACAACACCCTTTCCTACTTGCTCGATAACGAACGGGCGGCCCGGCTCATCGAATTCCAGGCCCGGGACGAACATCAACCGGGACTGATCACCGTGTTGAACAAACTCTTCGAACGCACCTGGAAAGCTCCCTTGCAACCCGGCATGAAAGGCGAACTACAGGTCCTCGTCGACAACCTGACGCTGAAGCATCTGCTGGCCCTGGCCGCCGACCCGAAGAATGCCGAGAACGTCCGGGGCGAGGCCCTGCTCGAAATAACCGATCTTGCCGCCTGGATGGGCTTGCAACAAGCCAGCGCCGGGCCGCGATGGAAAGCCGCGCTGTATTTTGGGCTGTCACAGATCAACGAGTTCACAAAGAATCCGGATAAATTCATACCGCAACCCGCAGTGGAAATGCCGCCCGGCGCACCGATCGGGATGCCGGATGACGAATTCAACTTTTAATTTATGCGTTGGCTGATCCTGTTCCTGCTAGTCCTGCTCGCCGGTGTCACCCGGGCCCAGTCGTACCTGCTTTTCGTCGGTACCTATACCAACACCGGCAACCTGGCCGGCAACTCAAAGCTGGACTCCACCGGCAGCAAGGGCATCTATGTCTATCGGTTCGACGCCACCAACGGCAAGGCGACCCTGTTGAGCCATACACGCGATGTCTGCAACCCCTCTTACCTGGCGATCGCCCCCGGCGGCAAGCGATTATTATATTCCTGCACCGAATCGAGGATGAAGGAGAAAGGCAGCCTCAGCGTTTTCAACATCGACACCAAAAAAGGGCGGCTGAACCTCATTGGGAAAGTGTCGAGCCTCGGCGACAACCCGGCCTATGTTGCCGTCAACGCGACAGGCGACCAGGTAGCCGTGGCCAATTATACCGGCGGCAGCTATACGCTATACCCGATCGGTCCGGACGGGATGCCGGGAAAGGCGCAGACGCATACTCAACACCTGGGCAAGGGATTTGATCCGGCCCGGCAGGAGGCGCCGCATGTGCATTCGGCCGTATATGGCCCGGACAGCCGATTCCTGTATGTCCAGGACCTGGGACTCGACCAGGTATCGGCAGTTTCGCCGTCGACGGGAGAGGAAGACGTCCAAATAAAAACCCCGCCCGGCAGCGGCCCGCGGCATCTCACCTTCCACCCCAACGGAAAATTTGCCTACCTGATCGAAGAGATGGGCGGTTGTGTCGAGGCCTACCGCTATGAACCGTCGACAGGTGGGTTGGACTCCCTCCAACGTATTGCGGCGCACCCCGATACGGCCAAGGGCCCCTTCCGGAGCAGCGATATTCACGTTTCGCCCGATGGCCGGTTTCTTTATGCCAGCAACCGCGCGGAGACCACCATTGCCATCTTTTCCATCGAACCGTCCACGGGACTCCTTCGCCCCCTCGGCTATGTCCCCACGATGGGCATCGAACCCAGGAATTTCACGCTGGACCCCAGCGGTAAATGGCTGCTCGTGGCCAACCAGGAGAGCGACACGATCGTCATCTTCGGCGTGGATACATCGACGGGTATGCTCCAACCGAACGGCCAGGTCGTAAAGGTCCCAAAACCCACCTGTCTCAAAATGGTTAAGGGTTTCTAGGTAGTCAATGACCACCAGGGTCCTAATTTTACGCACAAGGCTCGTTACTTCATTAACGATTCGTTACTTTGTTGTTAATTGTAGGATAACAATGATGGCTTTTTCCCGACTGATCGTGAATGCCGACGGTCTTGGCATCAGCAATACCGTCAACCGGGCCATTCTCGAGAGCATCGAGAGCGGACTGGTGACCAGCACTTCGATAATGGCAAATATGCCCGGATTCGAAGACGCGGTTAGGCTACTGCGCGAGCATGGGGCCGTGAATATGAGAGTCGGCGTGCATCTCAATCTCACCGCTGGCTACCCGCTATCCCGGGCGATATTGGATTGCCCCCGGTTTTGCAACGACAACGGAGGGTTCATCTACGACCGCAACCGCTGGCTCTTCCGGCTGAACCACTCTGAAAAGCGTGCGGTGTATGAGGAAATGAAGGCGCAGATCGAAAAGGTCCTCGACGCCGGGATCGTCCCCACCCATCTGGATTCTCATCATCATCTCCACACCTGGTGGGGTGTCGCCCCCCTGGTGTGCCGCCTTGGCCGCGAATATGGGGTCGCGCGGATCAGGCTTACCCGAAACATCGGCCGCCCGCCCGCTCTTGCCAAACGTATCTACAAGGCGTTGTTCAACAAGTGGCGATTGGGAAACCGCCAGGACTTCCGCAACACCGACTATTTCGGCGGAATCGAAGATGTCAATGTATTCTCCCGTGACCACAGGCTGAACGGAAAGACCATGGAGATCATGGTGCATCCCCTATTCAACGAGGAAGGAGAATTGGTGGACCACGATCACCAAAATCTATACGGCCGTCTATGGACTATCCTGGAAAAACAGCCCGCCCTGAGTCTTTCAGCCAATTTTTAGTATCTTACGGGGAATCATTTGCCTGATCCTCAACCGGCCGCTTACCAATCATGAAGACATTCTTCGGCAATAGACTGGTCAACGCCATCGCTATCGCGATCGTCACGGTATTGATCATCGTCGTGCTTTCCGTCTGGCAGTACCAACGGATAAGGGATACGGGGGTCATCATCAGGCATTCCAACGCGCTTCTCCTGCAGTCAGAAAAAGTTCGGCGGGCATCGGACCAGTTCGAGGTCAATGTGAAAAACTTCCTGCTCACGGGCGACAGTAGCTTCATCGACACGGCCCATAGGATCGCCTCGCGGCTTCCCCGGGCGATCGACAGTCTCCGGTCACTGGTCAACGAAGATTCGGTCCAGCGTGGCCAGGT
>Ga0105237_10007700_pt1 | contig 11765 bp, 15 predicted proteins | sample KBSC24metaG_FD_81520 | JGI IMG/M metagenome (GOLD analysis project Ga0105237, IMG submission 81520) | Corn rhizosphere microbial communities from Kellogg Biological Station, Michigan, USA - KBS C2-4 metaG | ecosystem: Host-associated > Plants > Roots > Rhizosphere > Soil | place: Michigan, USA... | reverse complement strand
GCAGGCTCAGCGTCAGCAGCAAGAAGTACAACAGCAACGCCAGCAGGCTCAGCGTCAGCAGCAGGAGGTTCAACAGCAACGCCAGCAGGCTCAGCGTCAGCAGCAGGAGGTTCAACAGCAACAGCAAGCTGCTCAGCGTCAACAGCAGCAACAACAGGCAGCCCAACGCCAGCAACAGCAGGCTCAACAACAGCAACAAGCTGCTCAGCGTCAACAGCAGCAACAACAGGCAGCCCAGCGCCAGCAACAGCAGGCTCAGCAACAGCAACAGGCCGCGCAACGTCAACAACAACAGCAACAACAGGCTGCCCAGCGCCAGCAACAGGCTGCACAGCAACGTCAGCAACAAGAGGCCCAACGCCAACAGCAGCAGCAAGAAGGTGAAGGTCACCGTACCAGGCCATAAGCTGTTTGTTTAGCTGATATAACAGATATTCATAGCACATATAAGCCAATAGCGGTTTATATGTGCTATTTTTATGGCGCATATTTTAAGCCTTTATAATGAAAACCTTTTTTTCTGCCTGTCTTGTAACCGTTTTATTTTTCCTTTTATGCCCATTTAACGGGAACGCGCAAAAAACGGGCGACAAAAAATCGAACCAGATTAATTTTATTGAAAATTCCTGGGGCGAAGCTTTAAAACAAGCCGCCGCCAAAAAGAAATATATTTTTGTTGATGCCTACGCCACCTGGTGTGGGCCCTGTAAAATGCTTAAAGCTACTACCTTTAAAAATAAAGATGTAATAGCGTTTTACAACAGCAATTTTATCAATGTAGCCATGGATATGGAAAAAGGCCAGGGCCCGGAGCTTGCCGCTCAATGGGGTTTACGAGCATACCCAACACTCATTATTTTTAATGCTCAAGGCAAGCCCGTTTACGGAACTGTAGGCTTTATTAAACCCGATGACCTGATCAAATTTGGTGTGCAGGGGCTGAATAAATAAGCAAGTTTGTCATCCTGAACTTGTTTCAGGATCTCTCAGGACAAGTAGCCATCATGTAGTAAACCTCGCTTATAAGATGCCGAAGTAAGTTCGGCATGACTCAATGATTGGGTTGACTGAATATCCGCCTTAATGCTCAAAAGCAAAAATAACACTTACAAAGTTTATAAAACTTCGTAAGTGTTATCTATATCCGATCAAAAGTCCTGATTCTAATTTCTTGACTCTTTATTAGTGCTTAACCAGGAAGCTTCCTTGAAGTAGGCCTAAAACCTGGTCCATGCTTAAAGCTTCATCAAAGGCGGCGGTAGCTACGGCAACAGAAGTGGTGTTACCCCCTGTCGCGTTTTTTAATGTGGTAACATTTACAGTGCCTTGCATTACGTTTTGTTCGCCGTCATAATTGCCGTTTACAGCCGGGTTGCCGGTATCGTTACCTAAAGTGGCTGTGCTGGTGATCCATGGTGTTTGCCCGCGAATGGAGCGGATAGCCGAAGCATGACGCGCTTCAACCGCATGGATACCTAAAGCAGCGGTTAATACGGTTTGATATAAACCGGCTTTTACACCCTCTGCCGCTGCTTTGTTAGCCAGGATATTTCCTGCCTGACCTTTATAGGCGCGTACCCCTGTATCCTCAAATACCTGGGCTACGGTTAAAAAAGTTTGGTAATTACTGAGTACATCGGCAAATGGTCCGACGCCTGAGCCGTTACCAGCTGTTAAATCAATTTCAGGTGCTGATACCGGCGTAGCACCCAGGGAGGTAATAACACCTTTCAGGAAGGTTACGTGGTTGTTTTCGTCGGTAGTTACCTGGTTAAAATAGTTGGTAGCTGTCGCTGCGGGTATCAAGGCTGTGCCCTTCTCTTTACCGGCATTGTAAAAGGTTGATTCCAGGTACTCCAGTGTAAGCGCGTAGTTCAATATGGCTACTACAGATGGTGTGGATGAGCTTTGCGCGTAGGCTTTTTTAAAGATGGTCCCAATGGCAAATGGCATGGCCGCCAAGGCTACTTTTGAACCAAAGCTGGTTATATTTTTGATCACGTCGCGGCGTTCACTTATTCTGCCGTAAACCTCCGGATCAACATTTTCAATTTCTTCTATGATGTTAAATAAATTCATGGCGAGGTTTTTTTAAGATGCTTTGTAACCGTAATTTACTGCGCTAACTTTAGTTTTTAAATAGGTATTGGCTATCTTCAAAACATCGGCTATAGTTGCTGATTTGTTGATGCTGGTTGCAGTGTCAACTACATCTGCCCCGGCGAATGAGCCAGGCGTGATCAGATTGCGGATCAGGGCCGCGTGGCGGGCTTCTACCGAAACAATTTTACCAGCTATCAGTAGGTAAGCCGAATTATCGATCAGGTAACCCGCGCCGTCATAGGCGGAAACGCCGGTATCTTCAAACGCTGCTGCTGCGCCCAATACACTGGCGCGGTTGCTAAAGTTGATGGAAGAAAAATCGGGGGTTAAAGCGGGGATGGCGCTGGCGCCCAGGGCTGCTTTAAAAAACTCACGGTGTAAAACCTCATGATCGCGGATATCAGTCAGCAAAGCTGTTTCTGACGAAGTGATACCGCTGTACGGGGTAGCGGCTACCTGCAGATAAAAGGCGGCCTCCAATTGTTCCAGGGCATAGGCGTAGTTTAAAATGGCAACATCGCCTTTAGCGCCAAGATCAATGGAGTTTGTGGCTGGATTGATCTTATGATCTTTGTGGCATGACGCAGCGGTGGCTAATAAGCCAACGGAAGCAACGCCAACACCTGCATAACGCAAAAACGACCTTCGGGCCATATTTACATTGAGCATGTTGTCTTGTGAGTCTGTTTTCATAGAAATTAGTTTTTTGAATTTTTAATTCGTTTTGTAGATGATATACGTCTATTTCAACACCCCGGATTGGCGGATATAGATAAATAACCCACTCCAAATCAGAGTAATTTTACTTTATTTAATTTCGACTATCAATTAAGTAAGAGCTTGAACTAAATTAAACAAATCGGGAATATAAGTGGCTGGCTGGTATTACCAAAATAAGGTTTTAAAAAGTTTTTTATGGATGAGGGCGGGTTAAAGGCAGGCCGCACCATTTGTTCTGTAAAAATTTGGAGCGGTTGCAAGTGGGGAAATAAAAAAGGCCGAAAAACTCTCGCAGTGTTTCGGCCCTACATCTACCTATGAAAAACAACCCTTTTAGAAGGGCAATAAACTTAATTCAAATGCAATGCCAATTGCCCGGTAGCTATAATTTAAGTAAGTAAAAGGCAAATTCTGGTACTGTTTATCAATGTGTTGTAGAAAATACTTCCCAATATGTGGGTGCTGGTTACACGGAAATTAATAGCTGAAGCCCCCTGAAATATAAATACTAACTCCGGAAACCATACCACCATAACATTGTTATGAATTTATGGACCATAACGTTTACTTATTGGCAACCGATCCTAAAAACCCCTGCCGGGATGTTATTCATTCCAGGGATACCCGCTTAAAGGTTAGGGTCTATTGCCTTGATGAGGAACAGTTTAGGCCCGATGATGATGAATTGCAGTTATATGGCTATGCCAATAGTAAATTATTTGCATTTGAAACCATTGATATTGCCGCCGAAGATGCTATTGACCTGGTTGGTGCCATAAAATGGTATGCCGGCTATATTCAATACCCCAATATGGAAATTTTGCCCGAAGACCCGCGCCCTGGCCGAAATAATATAGCGATGTGAGAGTTCAAAAGAGTCGCTTTATAGTTTTTATGGTTAATAATCAGTAGTTTAATATAAATTAGAAATTTTTTTTTGAAGAATAGATCAGAACTTCTATATTTGCAGACCCAAAAGCAAGGGAGTTTAGCTCAGCTGGTTCAGAGCATCTGCCTTACAAGCAGAGGGTCACTGGTTCGAACCCAGTAACTCCCACGAAGCCTCACATTTCTGTGAGGCTTTTTTATGCCTAACCGCAATGAGCACCCTTATATGCGATATTGCCTAAATTGAGCAATAATTTTACCTTTGGAAAAACTTAGATATGATAGAGCTAACTCCTTGTCCATTGTGCAAATCCACCTTTACGTATGAAATGAACGGTCTGCTGGTGTGTCCCGAATGTGGTCATGAGTGGGGGCCGGAAGAAGATAACACTGCCGGGAACGATCAATTTATTGTAAAAGATTCCAATGGCAATATTTTACAAAATGGCGATGCGGTAGTAATTATAAAAAATCTCCCCGTAAAAGGTTCGTCACAAAACATAAAGGCCGGAACTAAAGTTAAAAACATTCGCCTGGTAGATAGCGACCATAACATTGACTGCAAGATCGATGGGTTTGGTGCAATGGCCCTTAAATCTGAGTTTGTAAAGAAAGCATAGGCACAGATCGCTTTGCCTTTCAGGAATAGGAAAGAATCAGAGAGAATTGTTCGCCCAAACCTGCCCCGAGGTGAATTTAATCACCCTAAATACAACCTATTGAATTTTTACTTATTTTACCCGGGCAATGACCCAAACCCAAGTTTATCTCAAATCAAAAAGCCATTATGAAATTCTCGACGGATTACGTGGTGTAGCTTCTATCCTGGTAGTTATATTTCATGTATTTGAAACTTACTCCGGCGATCGTTTTCACCAGATCATTAATCACGGTTATTTGGCGGTCGATTTCTTTTTCTTATTGTCGGGTTTTGTGGTGGCTTATGCCTATGACGACCGCTGGGACAAAATGACCCAGTGGGATTTTTACAAACGCCGCCTTATCCGTTTGCAGCCCCTGGTAATTGTAGGTACCCTTATTGGCGCATTGCTTTTCTACTTCCAGGCCGGGTCGGCAATGCCACTTGTTGCTGCAACGCCTGTTTGGAAGCTGCTGCTGGTTACGGTGCTTGGCTTTACCATGATCCCGCTGCTTCCTTCCATGGATATTCGTGGCTGGCAGGAAACGCATCCATTGAACGGTGCCGCATGGTCGCTTTTGTACGAATATATTGCCAATATTCTTTATGCGGTGTTCATTCGCCATTTCTCTAAAACGGTACTCACCATATTTGTGATATTATCGGCCGGTTGGCTCGTTAGTTTTTTAGTATGGGGACCGCAAGGCGATGTTATTGGCGGCTGGAGCATTGATAAAACGCAGGTTAGTATTGGCTTTATACGTTTGCTTTATCCGTTTTTCGCGGGGGTATTGTTGATGCGTGTGGGCAAACTGATCCATATTAAAGGAGCATTCGCGGTTTGCAGTTTATTGATTGTTCTCTTTTTATCCGTCCCCAGGATCGGGGGGGCCACACATTTGTGGATGAACGGGATCTATGAATCATTTGTGATCATCATTATTTTCCCGCTGATTGTAGCTATAGGTGCGGGAGGGAAATTGGTCAGCAAAAGTTCCATCAAGGTTTGCAAGTTTCTCGGAGCCATATCGTATCCGCTTTATATCACCCATTATCCACTGATGTATTGGCATATCGCATGGGTAAGCAATAATAAAGTACCCATGGCCCGGGGCCTTTTGGTAGGTTTTGGGTTGGTCATTATCGCTATAGCTATAGCATGGCTGAGCCTGAGATTTTACGATGAGCCCCTTCGCGAATGGCTTAGAAAGCGTTTCCTGGTGAAAAAGGTAGTTAAGGATTAAAGAAACTATTGATAGGATATCATTTAAACACCCACTTGAGCCTGATAGAAATATCAGGCTTTTTTATGACTAATCTGCTTCTTGCGTATAGTAGTCAGAAGTCAGAGACATTCGGACAGCGAGTATTTCTTGCCGACGCGAATGCGCTTGTAAAAGCATAAATAATTAGATAATAATATTAATTTTTGTTAACTATAGTGGTAAATATTATATTAAATATTTTGAAATATAATATCTGTTTGGCTAAATTTAAACTAATAATTAACAAATTATAAAACGAACTAAAGAGATGGAAAAATTAATTAAAAAAGCTTTTGCCTTTCAGGAAGGAAAAGCGCTTACAAGAGAGCAAATGAAAAATATTACTGGTGGTATTTCTGGTCCTCCTATATGTTTTAGATGCTGTCCGGAAGATCCGTGTTCGCCTATACGTCATGTATGCCCGCTAATACCATGCGGAGAAATATAGATAAATAGAAGGACAACAGTATGCGATGAAATTTGGGGGATCCAAACCTATAGCGGGTGTTTTTACCGTACAATTAAACCGATAGGCTACGGAACCAAGTCGATGCATTACATAAAAAAGCCTTTAGCGAAAGCTAAAGGCTTTTTTATGTCTTTCTGCTCCTTTAGCATAGTAGTCCGAAGTCGGAGACATTCGGACAACGGGCATCAGTTTATTTATCAACTCCTGATAAGCAGGCGTATTTATTTTATTTTTACGTTGATTGCAGACAGACCCTTTTGCCCCTGCTCGGTTTCAAATGTAACCAGGTTATTTTCCTTTAATGGTCCTGTGAGGGCGTTAATATGCACAAAAATACTTTCCTCAGTTTGCAGGTCGCGGATAAAGCCATAGCCCTTTGCTTCATTAAAAAAACTAACTACGCCGTTCCGTACGGTGTCATGTGGCAGGTCTTGCCGTTTAGCGATACCGATTTGAATATCTTCCGAATTAACCTTTAGTTTCCGCGAAGGGTCGGGCGGCGTGGACGTGATATTTCCATGCTCATCAATATAAGCCATCATATCTTCCAGGCTCTTGCCTGTACCGGCATTGGCCTTTCTGTTCTCAGCCTTTTCTTTTTTGTCTTTGGCTTTTTTAAGGCGGGCCTTTTCTTTTTCCTTTTTACCGAATGTTTCTGTCGATCTTCCCAATATGCTTAAACTAATTTAACATTAACTGCACCGGGCCCTTTTTTGCCTTCTTCCACATCGAAAGTAACCTCGTCACCTTCGCGGATCTCGCCGCTTAAACCGCTAACGTGCACAAATAAGTCTTTGCCACCATTGCTGGGCGTAATAAAGCCGAAGCCTTTTGATTCATTAAAAAATTTTACTGTTCCTGATGCCATAATATTGTTTTGAATAAAGTGCAAGATACGGTTTATTATCCATGAAGCTTAGGTGTTGCACGTATTGGTGCTAAACAGGATGAAACCGGAGTTGTCTCGGGTCCCTAAGCGGCCCTTAGCTGGCGCACACGTGCCTTTATGCTCCTTCAGCATAGTAGTCCGAAGTCAGAGACATTTGGACAGCAGGGTATTGACCTCTTTATTCTTTAACGGCTATAATCGCAATGTTACAAAACAGGATAGGGTACTTCAAAAAGTACATCTTTTTTGCCAAACTAGTTTATTTATATACATGCTATTTAATTTAATTATATATTTATCAAACCTTAACATTATCAGCAAATAGTCCGTGAATATCCAAGGAAGTTTATTTAACAACATAATATTTGCTGGTGGTATACACGGTGTCGGCAAGAGCACTATCTGTCATAAATTGGGTATAGACCTTAATATAAATTACCTTTCAGCAAGTGATGTATTGAAGTGGAAAGAAATAAACACTGATATAAAAAATAAGAAGGTTGAAGATATACCAGATACACAGGACAGACTAATTACCGGGTTACGTAATATTGTCGCCCCTGAAAATCATTATATTTTAGATGGTCATTTTTGCTTGTTTAATCGAGAGGGCGTTGTTACAAAAATACCAACGAGCACGTTTTTAGCTATCAACCCTAAATATCTAATCGTAATCATCGGAAATGTTATCGAAATTTCGAATGGGCTTAAAAGTAGAGACCAAAAAACATATTCGTCACAGTCTTTAGCTTATATGCAAGAATTGGAGGTAGAGTATGCTAATGAAATTTCGAAAGAACTAAATGTGCCTCTTTTTACATTTAATAAAAACGAATATGACCTAAACTATAAAACATTATTATCACGATTACATGAGGGCCTTGCTTGACACAAACATTATTATACATAGGGAAGCTAACCGTATTCAAAATGAAGACATTGGAATATTGTTTTATTGGTTAGACCGATTGAAAATAGATAAATGTATTCATCCTGCTACGGCTGCAGAATTAAATAAATATAAGGATAAGATAGCTGCAGGCGTAATGAATGTAAAAATTGAAAACTACTATACCCTTAAAACCACTGCACCATTTGATGATAAAATCACGAGAGTTAGTGCTGAGCAGGACACCAACGAAAACGATAAAATTGACACTCAAATTTTAAACGAGATATATACCGGGAGGGTTGATTTTTTAATCACGGAAGATAATAAAATTCACAAGAAGGCTACCCTACTTAACATCAGTGACAAAGTATTTAAAATCGATGAGTTCATTGAAAAGTCCTTAACTGAGAATCCAGAATTAATTGATTACAAGGTCTTAGCTGTAAAAAAGGCATATTTTGGTGCAGTTAATTTACGGGACACATTCTTTGATTCCTTTCGAGAAGATTATACGGAATTCGATAAGTGGTTTACTAAAAAGTCTGACGAGATGTGCTACGTGTGTTACAATGATAGTGTATTAAGTGCTTTTTTATATATTAAAGTTGAAGACGAAAAAGAGAACTATGGCGAAATTACTCCTCTATTTATTAAGAAAAAGAGATTAAAAATAGGCACGTTCAAAGTTATAAATAATGGGGTGAGAATAGGTGAACGCTTTCTGAAAATTGTTTTTGATAATGCTTTAATAAATGATGTTGAGGAAATCTATGTTACAATTTTTGATAAAAGGCCTGAACAGCATAGATTAATCCATATGCTAAAAGAGTGGGGGTTTTTACAATACGGCTCTAAGAATTCAACCAACGGGGCTGAAGAAGTGCTTGTTAGGTCTTTCGGTAAAAGTAACGAGGTAAATACGCAAAATCCTAAATTAACATTCCCTTTTATTTCAAGAGACCTAAATTTCTATATAGTTAAAATTGAGCCACAATACCATCGTGAATTATTCCCTGATTCAATTTTAAATAATGAATCACCATTAGATTTTATAGAAAACAAACCACATAGAAATGGTTTAAGTAAGGTTTACATATCTCATTCTAAAGAAAGAGATTTTAAGTCCGGGGATGTATTGATATTCTATAGAATTGGAGAACAAACGCCTAAAATATATTCAAGTACGGTTACTACAATTGGCATAGTTGAAAACATAGTAGATTCAATAAACACGTTTGAGGACTTCAAAGCCTTGTGTAGAAAGAAAACTGTTATTTCGGATGAAGATTTAAAAAATCAATTTTGGGATAAATATGAGAAATACAAACCATTCATAATTAATTTTCTTTATGCTCATTCACTACCTATGCCAAAGCCCACGCTCAAAGATTTAAATCAGCTAGGCGTTATACCAGACATACGTAATATCCCACGTGGATTTATTAAAATCACTAAAAATCAATTTGATGCCCTTATTCAATTCGCTTATAAAAAATGAAAAGTATCGCTATATGGTATAAGCCAAAAGGGAATTTACAGAAATCATTAAATGAGGTTGAGTTGCATTTTAATCTATGGAAGCTTCCTATAAGCCCCTCCAAGTATACAAGGTTTATTGATGTGGGTATTAAGTTAGAGAATACTACTAATATTTCTCAGTTAAAAATTTATTTGCCATTCAAGATTGCCAAAGGAGATTTCACAGATATTGTTGACAAGTTTATTACGAGGCCTGATTTAGTAAGTGCAATCTTTAACGAGAATTACAAAACGACATCTGATGGTAGGAGCAAAACGCACAAGATAACGGACTCAAACGACAATTTCATTTTTAATATATATCAAACAAGTGACGCTGATATCGCCATCAATCACCAATTTAATGGCACAACAATAATTATTAATTGTCAGGAATCTGACGAAAAAACATATTTCAGATTTAGGATAAATGGGGATTATTTACACTCGTTAAGTGATATTCAAAAACCATCTAATGCTGTTGTCCAAAGTGCATTTTCTAAGATTGAGTTAATTGATTTTCGTGTTAATGAAACAAGGGACCTAGATTTAGATTTGTTAGAGTGTATTAAGAATGAGAAGGCATTAAGAATTAAAAAGGCTCATTTCTTTTTTATCTGTTCTTCAAATGAAGATGTGCTGGGTTCCCATAAACCATATGTTAGTTGCAGGAACTTAGAAAATTATCGATGGCTTAATTATGTAGGTCAGGAAAAACTTAATCCCAAGCAGATTTTCCTTGCTTATCACTGGACACAAGGTGGCAATGTAGAAGAGAGCAAGCCTGATTTTGGCATATTAATAAAATCTAAATTTGAAAGCAACAATTGGCGGACAATTTTGGTATACATATTAGGTTTAGCCGTTTTGGCTATTTTGTTTAACATTGTCAGCCAATCAATTATTAATTGGATTAACTGTAAGTAATTATATATGAAGGTCGTTCTATCTATTAAACCCGAATTTGCATTTAAAATCTTTGATGGTACCAAGCGTTTTGAGTTTAGAAAAGCAATATTTAAAGACCCAAGGGTAAGTAAAATAATTGTTTATGCCTCTTCACCAGTTCAACAGGTGATAGGTGAATTTGAAATAGAAGAAATATTAAAATTCGAAAAAAACAAGCTTTGGGAAATGACTCAAGAGGAATCGGGAATATCTGAACACTTCTTTTTTAAATATTTTGAAGAAAAGGTTGAAGGGTATGCCATAAAAATAAAAAACACAACAAAATACCATAGCCCTAAATCTCTTAAAGGGGATTTCAATTTATTGCCACCACAATCTTTTGCATATTACGAATAGCCAATTTACAACAATTCTCCCGCTGCCCGTAAAGTTCAGCGCTGGCCGAATGTCTCCGACTTCGGACGGTTATGTAGCCCACAGATGTCGGGAAGAGCAAAGTAGACACGGCCTACCCGATTTGGCTAAAGCCGATAACTGTTTAATTGTTTCCGTTGGTTAAAACCAAGGGCAATGAGGCGTAAATCACCAATTTTTATTCATTGCCGTCCCATTTATGGGGCGGATAATGGAAGTATTTACAAGCTTTAGCCTAAATAAAAATCCCGCTTGCAAAACGAGTGCTGTAGGTACTACACTCCCATTGCATACCTACGGTATGCCAAATTTTCAATATTCGTTTTCTACAAAGCTTTTACTCCTACGGAGTAACCTTAAATAATGATATGGGGGGCAGACTTGTGGCGTGTGAGTAACAAGAGGATAGCGGAGGCTGCTTATCCAATCATTTTGACCTGCGGTAAAGCCCTGGCAACGATATGTTCTATCTGGTTAAGTTGTTCGGCGCTCAGGCGTTTTAAATTTTCCTGGCTCAGTATGGTATTGTTGATCTGGATATGGTTGTTTTGGCTTTTAACAACTGTATTGCTTTGCTGTTTATGGGTAGCGCCAATAGTTTCCAGGTAAAGCTTGGCTGCCCTGATATCGCCATTAACCGCAAACTGGAATACCTTGGCCATGATGCTGGGCGCCATTATTTTAAACTGTTCTGCCTGGGCAGCATACCCGGGATGGGCCTGATATTCTTTTAAATGTTTATTGATAGTTTGCCGGCTTAAACCGGTTTCTTCGGCCAGCTGACTTTTATTGGGCATGCTGCCATGCTGTACGGTCAGCCTTGAAATAGCATTGGTAATCACCTCGTGGTTATATTCCCAGATCTGCTGCTTATTGCTTGCCGGCATGATCGGCGCTATTTTGGCCAAAAAATCATCTCTGTCCTTACCTTTTAAGCCCTGCAGCATTTGGGTACAAACCGTTCCTAAATATTGCCGTTCATCAAGATCGAAATTATCCAGATCGCTTAAGGTTATTTTTTTCAACTCCAGCAGCGCGACAATTTTTTTCTCACGATG
>Ga0105237_10007698_pt1 | contig 11767 bp, 9 predicted proteins | sample KBSC24metaG_FD_81520 | JGI IMG/M metagenome (GOLD analysis project Ga0105237, IMG submission 81520) | Corn rhizosphere microbial communities from Kellogg Biological Station, Michigan, USA - KBS C2-4 metaG | ecosystem: Host-associated > Plants > Roots > Rhizosphere > Soil | place: Michigan, USA... | reverse complement strand
GGGTACACATCGCGGCGGTGTCAGTGGGCGCGGCACAGCGTGCCCTCGACGAGTCGGTGGCATACGCCGCGACCGCCACCCAGGGTGGCACCGCGATCGGGGAATTCCAGCTGGTGCAGGCGATGCTGGCCGACATGCAGACCGGGGTCATGGCCGGCCGGGCCCTTGTCCGCGACGCCGCACAAGCCTGGGTCAGCGGCGCTGACCGCCGCATCGCACCGTCGGCCGCGAAGCTGTTCTGCACCGAGATGGTCGGCAAGGTCGCCGACCTGGCCGTGCAGGTGCACGGCGGCAGCGGGTACATGCGTGACGTACCCGTCGAGCGCATCTACCGCGACGTGCGGCTGCTCCGGCTGTACGAGGGCACCAGCGAGATTCAGCGGTTGATCATCGGCGGCGGACTGGTGAAGTCCGCGCAGCGCGCCGCCGCCGGCCGCTGACCGCCTCCAGCAATCAACCGATGATTCGCACGATCGATTCGACCACGGCGGCCGGCTTCTCCGAACCCTCGATCTCGACCGTGATCGTCATGGTCGCTTGAACGGCGCCATCGAGCTGATCGATTTTCGAAATGACGGCACGGGCGCGGACATTTGCTCCGACCTTGACCGGTGTGATGAATCGCACCTTGTTGTAGCCGTAATTGACCGCCAATGCGACGTTGTCGACGCGATACATCTGGTGCGTGAAATGCGGTAGCAGGGAAAGCGTCAGCAAACCGTGTGCAATTGCGCCGCCGAACGGGCCCGCGGCAGCGCGCTCAGGATCGACGTGAATCCACTGGTGGTCGTCGGTGGCGTCGGCGAACAGATTGACCCGATCCTGGGTGATTTCCATCCACTCGGTGGGCCCAAGCTCACTACCTGCTGCTGCGACGAACTCGTCCAGATTGCCGAAGACTTTCACGCTTACTCCTCTCGGGCTCGGCCACTTCCGGGCCGCGCCGCTAATACTTCTAACGCCTCGGCCAGGCCGGCACAATGCCCAGATTTTGGGCCGACGCCTCCTAGTTAGCTGGTCAAAGTTCGCCATATTCGCGTACTGTCTACGTTAACCTGCAAAAATACAGACGTCCGGGATTGCCAACGTCCGCCACATCAGCACACTCGTTATGGCCAATTCTTCGGCACCCCGAAGGTCGACAGACAACGTTTCACCACTAGCTGGATGCCGGACCCCGACAACCCCGATACTGAATTAAGGAATGCAGTCCGCGCGAGATGCGTTTACCGCAACCGACTGCCAACTGACGTTGCAGTGACCGCTGGGAACGAATGGGGCAACGATGTCGGTGGAGTATGTCGAATACGAATCCAACGTCGATATTCGCTTTGCCGAAAACATCACGTGGCCCGATCGCGACACGGGATGCACCGTGGTCCTGTCGCAGCCCGACACCGACCCGGAACTCTGGCACCGCTACCTCGATGCGGCTCAGCAACGTTATCGCCGGCACGGCGTCGAAGCGGTCGTGGATGCCGCCTCGATCCGCTCCGGCGCGGACACCGCGCTGTTCTGGGCGGTCCTGGACCGCCGCGACCACATGGTCGGCGGGCTACGCGCCAAAGCCCCGCTCAGCTGCGCCGACGATTCACACGCTGTGGTGGAGTGGGACGCCCAACCTGGCCTCGCCACGGTGCGGAAGATGATCAACGATCGGGTCCCTTTCGGCGTCATGGAGATGAAAACCGCCTGGGTGTCCGACAATCGCGCGAGCCAGCACGCCATCACCAACCTCCTGGCCCGCACCGCGTACCACGCGACCAGCGTGATGGGCGTGCAGTTCGTGATGGCCACGGCAGCCCAGCACGTTCTGGAGTTGTGGAAATCCGGCGGCGGTGTGGTGGCACCCATTCCGGCCACGCCGTACCCCGACGAGCGCTACCGCACCAAGATGATGTGGTGGGATCGAAGGACCATGGTCAATCATTCTCAGCCCGAGCAGATTGCGAAGGCGCTGCACGAGATGGACGAGATATCAACCAGGCTGGTCGCCGGTTGATGGCAGCTTTGGACGCTCATCGCATCTCCATCCTCGATCCCCACCTTGCCGCCGACGCGGAATCGCTCGAAGAGCTGCTGCGCGATCCCGCGGTGAACGTCATCGACACCTGGGCCGACCAGTTCGCCGCGCTGGCCGAACTCCGGCCGGCGCCCACGCCGGACCTGCTCGACGAGCCCGCCCGCTGGGTCTACTACCCGTGGCGCGCGGCGGTGCTGAAGCTGCTCGGGCCACGGTCCTATCGCCGGCTCCGCCTGGACCGCAACCGCCATCTGGCCACCAGTGGCGAACAGGACCGTCTGGGCAGGCTGCGCATCGGCATCGTCGGGCTCAGCTCGGGTCACCTCATCGCTCATTCACTCGCCGTGGCGGGTTTCTGCGGCGAACTCCGGCTGACCGATTTCGACACGCTGGGCGTGTCCAATCTCAACCGCATTCCCGCAACGGTTTTCGACATCGGCCTCAACAAGGCGACCGCCGCCATGCGCCGGATCGCCGAGCTCGATCCCTATCTCCCCGTCCAGCATTCGACCGCCGGACTGAGCGCCGAGTCCCTCGCGCCGTTCCTCGACGGCCTCGACGTGCTGGTCGAGCAGTGTGACTCGTTGGAGATGAAGCTGCACCTGCGCCACGGCGCCCGGGCTCGCGGCATCCCGGTGCTGATGGCCACCAGCGACCGCGGCCTGATCGATGTCGAACGCTTCGACCTGGATCCCACCCGGCCCGTCTTCCACGGACTGCTCGGCGACATCGACCCCGACACGATGGCGGGCCTGTCGATCGCCGACAAGCTGCCGTACCTCATGCAGGTCTTCGACCCGGCCCGGGTTTCCCCGCGCATGGGCGCGTCCCTGCTCGAGGTGGGCCGCACGCTGTCGGCCTGGCCGCAACTCGTCGGGGACGTAACCGTCGGAGCGGCAACCGTTTTGGAGGCCATCCGCCGGATCGGGCTGGGCGAACCCCTGGCGTCGGGCCGCACCCAGGTCGATATCAGCGCTCTACTCGGCGAATTGGCCGAACCGACCCGGGCGGCCCGACCTGCCGACGTCGCCCCACCCGCCGCCGGTGTGGTGTCCACCGGGCTCGGTCAGGTCATCGACGCCGCCGTCGCCGCCGCGATGCGCGCGCCGTCGGGCGGCAATTCCCAGCCCTGGCACATCGCGGCGGCGCCCGACCGCGTCGAGGTCCGCATCGATCCCGCGCGGACATCGGCCATGGACGTCGGCTTCCGGGGCAGTGCCGTCGCCATCGGGGCCGCGGCATTCAACGCCCGAGTTGCCGCTGCCGCCAAGGGTTTTACGACCGAGGTCACCTACACCGAATCCGACGGCGACCACCCACTGCAGATCGCCCTGCGACTGCGGCCGGGCGATGCGCCTGAACTCGCCCAGTGGTACCCCGCGGTCTTCGAACGCGAGACCAACCGCCACCGAGGGTCGGGCGCCCCGCTGCCGCCGGAGGTGGTCGAGGCCCTGTCACGAGTGGCGCAGCGGTACGACGCGCGCCTGCACGTCATGGTCGACCGCGACGAGATTGCTCGCGCGGCAATGGTCTTCGCTGCCGCCGACCGGATTCGCTACCTCACCCCCCGGCTGCACCGCGAGATGATCTCGGAACTGCGCTGGCCCGGCGACGACATGGACTTCGGCATCGATGTCCGTTCCCTCGCACTCGGTACCGGCGATCTGGCCGTGCTGCCCCTGCTGCGCCGGGCCGACGTCGTTGCGGCGCTCGACGACTGGGATGCCGGCACGGTACTCGGGGACGACACGCGTGACCGCATCAATTCCGGCAGTGCGGTCGTCACCGTGTTGACCCGTGGATCAGCGCTGAGCGATTTCGCGCGCGGTGGTGCCGCCGTGGTTGCCGTGTGGATGGCGGCGCAGGCCCGCGGACTCGCCGTACAGCCGATGTCGCCGCCGTTTCTCTACGCCCACACCGGAACCGAGCTCGGCGAACTCTCCAGCAAGTACGCCGACGAACTCCGCCGACTACAGGGCACATTCGACGCGGCGACCAGCAAAGGACAGGACGAGTCGATGGTGCTCACGCTCCGAATATCGGATGCGCCACCGGCTTCGGTACCTAGTTGCAGGAGCACCGCCTTTGAGGTCAGCGCGGGTTAAGCTGATCGTCTCATGTCCATCGACGAGTCTCCCCCTTCACTGGATCGCGTGGTGACAGAGGTTGCGACGCGGTTGATGGCGGCAGACTCCAGCAACAGCACCAAGGTGTACACGGACGTGCTGGAGATCCTCGTCAACTACTTCGGAGTCGACGTCAGCTTTCTCCGCCGTAATGATCATGAGATCGGCGCTTCGATACTCGTCGCGGAATGGCCACTGCGGCCGGAGATTCCGGACCCCGACCCCCTGCGCGTGGTCTACTTCGCCGACGCCGATCCGGTCTTCGCGGAAACCGAGCATCGCAAGACCCCGCTCATCGTGCGCCCAGACCCCGAGCCTGACGATTACCAGCGCCGCATCGAGGCGGACCGGAACGTCCCCCAGATATCACTCGCAGCAACGCCTTTGATCTCCGGTGAGCGCACCACCGGCGCACTGGGCTTCGTCAAGTACGGCAACCGTGAATGGCTCACCGAGGAGATCAACGCGCTGCAGGCCATCGCTTCGCTGTTGACGCAGGCCCAATCTCGGGTACTCGCCGAGGAGCAACTTCGATACCTGGCCGAACACGATGACCTCACCGGGCTGAACAACCGCCGCGCCCTCATCGCCCACCTCGATGCCCGGCTGCAACCGGGACAACCCGGGCCGGTGACCGCCCTGTTCTTCGACCTCGATCGACTCAAGGCCATCAATGACTATCTCGGGCACAGTGCCGGTGATTCGTTCATCCGGGTCTTCGCGCAGCGCCTCACCGAGGGCGTCGACAGCAAGACCGTGATCGCCCGGCTCGGTGGTGACGAGTTCGTCGTCGTTCCAGCGGAACCGATATCCGCGAGCAAGGCCGAAGCCCTCGCCTATCAGCTCCAGGATTCATTGCGGCGCCGGGTCTGGATCGACGGCGAACGGCTCACGCGGGCAGTGAGTGTCGGCGTCGCCTCCGGCATTCCGGGCTCCGACAACTCCTCGGACCTGCTGCGCCGAGCCGACCAGGCCGTCTTGAGCGCGAAGTCGGCGGGCGGCGACCGCGTCGCGGTGTTCACCACCGCGATGTCCCTGGAAACGGCCTACCGCAACGACATCGAGTTGCATCTGCAGGACGTCATCGAGAACGGTGCACTGCTACTCAACTACCTGCCTGAGATCGACATGCGCACCGGGAAGCTGCTCGCCACCGAGGCGCTCGTGCGCTGGGATCACCCCACCCGCGGACTGCTCCCCCCGGCCGCATTCATCGGCATCGCCGAATCGATCAACCTGGCAGGCGAATTGGGCCGCTGGGTGCTGCGCACCGCATGCCGGGAGTTCGCGCGGTGGCGCGAGGAATTCCAGGCGGCCAGAGTCGACTCGGGCAATTCCGATGATCGCGACGACTTCGAAGGGCGCGTGAACGTCTCCCCGGTGCAACTTGTCACCGACGGCTTCGCCGAGTCGGTGGCCGAAATCCTCGATGAATTCGGTCTGGACCGCGGATCGGTGTGCCTGGAGATCACCGAGAACGTCGTCGTCCAGGACAGCGAATCCTCCCGCGCCACACTGGCCGACCTCCGCAGAACCGGCGTGCGGCTGGCGATCGATGACTTCGGCACCGGATACAGCGTGCTGTCGCACCTCAAGTCGCTGCCGGTCGACATCCTGAAGATCGACCGGAGCTTCGTGACCGACCTCGGGTCCAACCCGGGCGATCTGGCGATCGTCCGGGCGATCATCGCGCTGGCCGACTCGTTCGGTCTCCAGATCGTTGCCGAGGGTGTCGAAACCAAGGCTGCGGCAACGACATTGCTGCGCCACGGCTGCCACCGCGCGCAGGGGTTCCTGCTGTCGCGGCCACTACCGAGTGATCAGATGGCGACGCTGTATCGCAAGGGTCGGGTACCGGTCCGGTTCACCAGCGAGATGTGATCCCGAACAGCGTTACCGCGCAACAAGTTCCACGCGGGCAAACCGGCTTGCGGGATGGCCCACGATACAGACCTCGAGCGTGCCGTCCGGCAGCGCGGCAGGCTCGGCGGGTGTGCCCACATCGGTGAAATCGGGCGAGATCACCACACCGTGGCGGGCCCGCACGAAGTACAGACCGTCAGGCGTGTTCAGCTCGGCTCCGATGATTCGACGGTCTTCGAAGAGCAGCGACTCAAGCGTGCTGGCCGGGCTGACCGCAATGTCGCGCTCGGCGGCAGCAGCCGCCAGCCAATCGAACAGTTCGTCCAGCCCGTCGCCGGCACGCCAGTCGACGGTGCCGAGGGAAGCGAGCCGAAGCGTCTTGCCGGCCGAGTCCCGCAGGGTCTCCGCGGCCCAGCCGCGCACCGTGCTGTAGAGCGCACCGGTAGCGGAATCCAGGCACTCCCGGGCCCACTCGAGCAGACCCGCGCCGAAGAACGTCTCGATGGTGCGGGTATGAGTTTCGGACTCGGTCAGCGCACGGACCGCACGCGCCGGCACCGACCGGCCGTTCGAGGGCTGCGCGCTCGCGAGGGCGTCGACTTCGGCCGTCACCGCGGCGAAATAGACGGCGGTGGTATCGAGTGGTTCGCCGGTTTCCGGCCCGGCCGTCTCGGCCGTCTCGGCGTCGCCGGGCTCGCCCGGGCTGTCGGATTCCGGCTCGGGCTCCTCGTCAGGGATGCCCCGCGGCACCCCGAACTCGTCGATGCGCGCATCGAGGAAGGCACCCAAAGTGCCGCAGTGAACTTCGCCGCCGCGCACCCAGCGTCCATCATCATCGACGCGCAGCGCTCCGGTCACCATCACGTCTGCGGCGGCGTCGACCGCGGCAATGGCTGTCGCCAGGCCACCGATACCGGCGCCGACACACAGCACGTCAACTTCTGCGTCCCAATCCAACCTGATTCCCTGAGTCGAGCCTCGACGAATGGCAACAATCCGACAGACAGGGATCGATTTCGCCGTTCGGCTACCTTACATACTCCCGGAATGAACGACACCATCAACGGCCGAGGTTATGGCACCCTTAGGATGGCTCGGGGGGCCTGCATTGACCGCGCGCTGATGGAAGGTGATCGACGAATGGGGCGCCAGCCGCGATCCGAAGTGACCCGCCGCAAGATCATTGACTCTGCTGTCGATTTGATCAACGAGATCGGTTATCCCGCCGCCGGTTTGGCTGACATCATCGAACGCGCCGAATTGACCAAAGGCGCGCTCTACTACCACTTCGATTCCAAAGAGGCCCTGGCCACGGTCATCATCGAAGAGGCGATGGTGTTGTTGCACAACGTGTTCCAGTCCGCTCGAGACTCGGAGCACAACGCGATGGAGTCGTTGATCGTCGGCACCTTCACCACCAGCGACCTGCTGGCGACCAACCGGACCGCCCAGGCGGGAACCAAGCTGCTGCGCACGTTCGCGGGGTTCAACCCGACCGCGCGGCACAGCTATGTCAATTTCGTCGACCAGTTCACCTCCGACATCAAACGGGCCGAGACCGACGGCGACCTCCGCCCGGGCGCGAACCCCGCCGATGTCGCCAACACACTGGTCGCCTGGATTCTCGGCGCCGAGCTCATGTCGAGCGCCGCATCCGACGGCCAGGACCTGCGCGACCGATTCACCCAACAGTGGCGGGTCCTCATGCCGGCGATCGTCACCGCGGAACGGCTCGAACATCACCTGGCCTTCATGGTCACCGCGTCCACGAGGCAGGCGAACAGCGTGGAGCGCACCACCACCACCTGAACCCACATCGCTAACTAAGTTCACTTCTTTGTTGCTAGGCTGCCATCAGCCCAAGCGACAGAGGAGTCTGCATGGACCTCAATTGGTCGGCCAGCGATCTGGCATTCCGCGATGAAGTGCGCACGTTTCTGCAGGAAAACCTGACCCCGGAGATTCAAGAAGCCGGCCGCCTGATGACCAGCGTCTACAGCGATCACGACGCGAGCCTGGCGTGGCAGCGCATCCTCCACGAGCGTGGGTGGGCGGCCCCGGCCTGGCCCGTCGAATACGGCGGCTGCAATTGGAGCCTGACCCAGCACTACATTTTCAGCCGGGAGTCGATCCTGGCCGGGGCGCCGTCGCTGTCCCCGATGGGTATTCGGATGGTGGCTCACGCGATTGTCCGATTCGGCACCGCGGAACAGAAGGACTACTTCCTGCCGCGCATCCTGACCGGCGAGGTCTTCTTCTGCCAGGGCTACTCCGAACCCGAAGCCGGATCCGACCTGGCCGCCCTGACCATGGCAGCCGTCGCAGACGGCGACGAGCTGGTGTGCACCGGCAGCAAGATCTGGACGACCCACGCCACCGAGGCCAACTGGATGTTCGCGCTGGTGCGCACCACCCGCACCACCAAGAAGCAGCAGGGCATCACGTTCGTGCTGATCGACATGAGCACACCGGGCATCGAGATCCGGCCACTGGTGATGACATCCGGCGAAGAGGTCCAGAACCAGGTGTTCTTCGACGAGGTCCGGGTTCCCAAGAGCAATGTGATCGGCCAGATCGACGACGGCTGGACCGTCGCGAAGTATCTGCTCGAGTTCGAGCGCGGTGGCGGTGCGGCAGCCCCGGGTCTGCAGGTGCTGGCCGACGAGATCGCCACCGCCGCCGCAGCAGCGCCGGGCCCTGACGGCGGCCTGCTGCTCGACGATGCCGCGTTCTCCCGCAAGCTGGCTGATGCGCGGATCCGCACCGAGGTGCTCGAGATTCTGGAATACCGGGTGCTGGCCGCGCTGGCCGGCGGCGGACATCCGGGCGCAGCGTCATCGATGTTGAAGGTGCTCTCCACCGAGCTGAGCCAGACCCTGACCGAACTGGCCATGGAGGCCGCCGGACTCCGCGGCCGCGCGTACCAGCCGCACGCCACTCGCCCCGGCGGGCCGGTGGCCGAATTCACCCCGCCCGCAGACGGTTACGTCAGTGGCGAACCATGGCAGGCGGTCGCGCCGCTGCGGTACTTCAACGACCGGGCCGGGTCGATATACGCCGGCAGCAACGAAATTCAGCGCAATATCCTCGCCAAAGCAGAATTGGGACTGTAGATGGACTTCACCTTCTCCACCGAACAGGAACTTCTCCGGGACGGCCTGTCCAAGTTCTTGACCGGCCGATACGGCCTCGAAACCAGCCGGGCGGCAGCGAAATCCGGCCCCGGCTGGCAGCCCGACATCTGGCAGTCGTTCGCCCAGGAACTCGGCATTCTCGGCGCCGCACTGCCCGAAGAGGTCGGCGGCATCGGCGGCGGACCCGTCGAGGTAATGCTGATCGCCGAAGCGCTGGGTCACGCGCTGGTCATCGAGCCCTACGTGGAGACCGCGGTGGTCGCCGCCGGACTGCTGCTGCGATCCGGCAGCGCGGCCGCCGGTCCCCTGCTGGAGGAAATCGCTTCCGGCACAGCGGTTGTCGCACTCGCCGCGGCCGAGGCCCGCAGCGGCGACCGGTGGCAGGACGCCCAGACCACCGCATCCCGTGACGGCGACGACTGGGTGCTCACCGGCGACAAGATCATGGTCATGACTGCGCCGCTGGCCACCCACCTGCTCATCACCGCGCGGACAGCCAACGGCATCTCGCTCTTTCTGGTCGACGTGACGACACCCCGCGCCGGACTCACCCTGCACAGCTACCGCACCGTCGACGACCGTCGCGCAGCTGATCTGGAGTTGCGCGAACTGCGACTGCCGGGTGATGCGCTACTGGGCGCCGAAGGCGAGGCCTGGCCATCGCTCGCCCAGGCCCGCGACGAGGGCGCCGCCGCCGTGTGCGCCGAGGCTGTCGGCAACATGCGAAAGGTGTTGGCGGACACCGTCGAATACGCCAAGCAGCGTCAGCAGTTCGGTCAGCCCATCGGGAGTTTCCAGGCCCTGCAGCATCGCATGGTCGACATGCACATGGAGCTCGAGCAGTCGGTGTCCGCGGTGTATCTGGCCGTACTCAACCTGGCAGCCGACGCTCACACTCGGGCACGTTCGGTGTCGGCGGCCAAGGCCACGATCGGCCGTGCCGCGCGGTTCATCGGCCAGAACGCGGTGCAATTGCACGGCGGCATGGGCATGACCGAAGAGCTGGCCATCGGCCATTACTTCAAGCGGCTCACCGCCGTCCAATATGAATACGGCTCGACCGACCACCACGTGACCCGCTACGCCGAGTTGACCCGCGGCTGAGTCCGGCGCCGGATCAGGTGAGCGTCATCTGCTTCCGCGCGTACAGCTGCGCCCACTCGGCACGGGGCCGGATCGACACATCGACATCGGTGGCCTTGGCGCGCAGGGCACCTGCGGTCGCCTGGCCCTTCGGGGTCAGCTTGAACGGATCCCAACCGAAGAACCGGCTGGAGTTCTCCCAGGTGATCTTGTTGATGTCGGAGTCCGAGGCCCCGGCCGCGTTGAGCTCGGCGAGCACCTGCTCGGGTGCGTCGGGCCAGAAGCAGTCCGAGTGCGGATAGTCGCATTCCCAGGCGATGATGTCGATGCCGATCTCGTGCCGCAGCTTCAGTGAGGTCTTGTCGGTGACGTAGCAAGCCAGTGAGTGCTCGCGGAAGACGTCGCTGGGCAGCTTGTCCCCGAAGTCGCGGCGCAGCCACTTCTGGTTGGTGTAGTGCCGGTCGCTGCGGTCCAGGTAGAACGGGATCCAGCCGATACCGCCCTCGGAGAAGGCGAATTTCAGGTCCGGGTAGTTGCGCATCGCCGGACCCCACAACAAATCCTGGGCACACATCGCCGACACCTGGGTGGCCAGGATGATCAGGTTGTCGATCGGGGCGTCCTTGGCCATCGAGATCGCGCCGAAGCCGGTGCCGATGTGCAGACACATCACGACGTTCTCCTCGGACAGGGTCCGGAACACCGGACCCCAGTAGTCCTCGTCGAAGTAGCTGGGCAGACCTTCCAGGTGCGGCAGCTCGGGCATCGTCACGGCCCGGCAGCCCTTGGCGGCGACCCGGCGGATCTCGCGGCACATCGCCTCGGGATTCCACGTCGGCAGGATCGCTATCGGGATGAACCGGTCCGGGTAGGAGCCGGCCCATTCGTCGATGTGCCAGTCGTTGTAAGCCGAGACCATCACCAGGGTGGCCTCTTCGCGGTGCATGTTGAGGTGCCGGGCGGAGAAACCGGTGAACGTCGGGAAGCACATCGACGCGAGGATGCCGCGGACGTGAGGAGCAAGAGGAGCAAAGTGAACAAAGACGACCTGATCCTGGTGAGCATCGATGACCACGTCGTGGAACCGCCCGACATGTTCGTCAACCACGTTCCGGACAAATACAAGCCCGAGGCGCCGATCGTCGTCACCGACGACAAAGGCGTCGATCAGTGGATGTACCAGGGTCGTCCGCAGGGCGTCAGCGGGCTCAATGCCGTCGTGTCCTGGCCGGCAGAGGAATGGGGCCGCGACCCCGCCGGCTTCGCCGAGATGCGCCCCGGCGTCTACGACGTGCATGAACGGGTGCGGGACATGAACCGCAACGGCATCCTCGCGTCGATGTGCTTCCCGACGTTCACCGGTTTCTCCGCCCGGCACCTCAACATGCACCGCGAAGAGGCCACCCTGGTGATGGTCTCGGCTTACAACGACTTTCACATCTACGAATGGGCCGGCTCCTACCCGGACTGGTTCATCCCGTTAGGGATCCTGCCGACGTGGATTCCCGAGGCGATGTGCCGCGAGATCCGCCGGGTCG
>Ga0105237_10007695_pt1 | contig 11769 bp, 11 predicted proteins | sample KBSC24metaG_FD_81520 | JGI IMG/M metagenome (GOLD analysis project Ga0105237, IMG submission 81520) | Corn rhizosphere microbial communities from Kellogg Biological Station, Michigan, USA - KBS C2-4 metaG | ecosystem: Host-associated > Plants > Roots > Rhizosphere > Soil | place: Michigan, USA... | reverse complement strand
TCTGTCTCTACCCAACAGCTCACAAAATATGCGAATAGAGTCAACACCATTGTCAAGGAGCGAAAGGCGCAAGCGACAACTGTGAGTCAACTTGAAAAAGACCTTGGCACTGTTGAAAAAGCACAGACTCAGTGGCAGAAAGAATGGGATCAAAATGCCACTCGGATGGGCGGTCGGCTGAGCGCAGCAGATCTTCAGCAATACTCCCGCTTACGAGAAGAACTCAACAAACGTGCGTCAGCTAACATGAGTCATGTGGAGAAACTCAAGAATGAACGGGCGCCAATCGAAGCAACCTACAACAACTTGAAGAACAGCGTTGAAAGCACAGAGTATAGATTGAAGTCACTCGAGAATGATTACAATGCAATTAGCGAACGCAGAGAAGCCGTCAAAGAAGTTGTGCAACAAGTTCAGACAGAGATTGACGCAAAGAAGATGGAATTGAGCGCGGCCACATCTAAGAGATTACAGGCCGCTCGCCACCGAACTGAACTCGATGAGAAACTTGCAGAGATTGCACGGAAGCTGCTGGAAGCAGATGATGGGCGTCGAACGAGTGAGAAGGAGCGACGAATGAAAGAGACTATCGCCATGCTTAAACGCACATACCCTGGTGTCAAAGGCAGAGTGCACGAATTGTGTAGACCAAAGCAAAAGAAATATCAGGAAGCCGTCAGCACAGTTTTGGGTCGTCACTTTGACGCCGTTGTGGTTGATACCGAAGCCACAGCGAAACAATGCATTGAATACCTACGAGACCATCGATCTGGTCAAGCTACATTTATCCCTCTGGACACAATCCAAGTCAAAGCCGTTAACACAAACCTCAAGGGGATGCATCGTGGCATGAGTCCTGCCATTGAGACCATCGATTACGACCAATCAGTGGCTCGAGCTATATCGTACGCCTGTGGAAACGCAATTGTTTGTGACGACCTCAAAATTGCCAAAGAATTGTGCTATACTCGTAACATCGACGCAAAAGCCGTGACTTTGGATGGCAGCGTCATCCACAAGGGCGGTCTAATGACTGGTGGTCGAGGTAGAGAGCAGAATACTCGAAGATGGGACGATGCCGAAGTCGATCGACTCACCAAACTCAAGGATAAATACATGGAAGAGTTTACTTCCTTACCGCAAGAGCGATCTCGAGTTGCAGAGGAGCAAGCCCTGCAAAACGAATTGAGCGGTCTCGAAAGTCGATTGCGATATACGAAGGAAGAGCTTGACGCACTCCAGAAGAATCTCCAAAGCAAAAAGCGAGAAGTTGATCATGTAAAAACGCAGCTACGGGAGGAACGCCCTAAGATGCAAGCCGAGTTTAATAAACTCGGGAAGATTGATGAGGACATCACCGAGTATCAAGACTCAGTTAGCAATGTTGAGAATGAGATCTTTGCCGGATTCTGCCAGCAACATGGGTTTGACGATATTCGTGACTATGAGGCCAGACAAGGCTCACTCCAACAAGAGGCTGCCCAGAAGAAGCTGGAGTTCGTCACGCAAAAGGGCAGGATTGAGGGTCAGCTAAACTTTGAGCGAACCAGATTGCAATCAACAGATGACAGGCTGCAGAACCTCCGAGACAAGGAGCAGCGCGACAGGGCCACCATTGGCAATCTGAATGAACAACGCGAGGGCATTCAAGATGATCTTGATACTTTGAAGAATGAACTTGATGAACTGAACGCTGAGCGAGAAGGACAGAAGGAGCTACAAGCAAACGCTGCTGAAAAGCTAGCCAAGCAAAAGCAAGAAGTTCAAAAACGAACCAGCGAAATGAGCAGCACCTTCAACCGGATCAGCGAACTGGAAGGTTCAATGCAACGCCATTCAAACACAAGATACGGATTGCTCCGACGTTGTAAGATCGAAAACATTGCCATTCCACTTACAGAAGCATCGGCAGATCTTGAGAGTGTCCCCATTAATGAACTTCCTTTAGAAGATGTAGACACGATGGACGTCGACGAGGAGGACATTACCTCGTCGGCGCTCAAGACTCGCACTGTCACGGATTATGGCGTTGAGCCTGATTTCGATGCCCTCGACGATGACCTGAAGGATGAGGACAGCGAAGGGGTAGACCAAAAACTTCAGGACGACATTGCCCAGCTGACCGCAACCCTCGAAAAGATGCAACCCAACTCGCACGCCGCACAGCGTCTCGCCACGGCAGAAGCCCGCGCACAGGATATTGAGCAAGAATACGAAGACTCGAGAAACCAGTACCGCGAGCTCAAGGCTAGCTTCGACGACGTGACGGAAAGCCGTAATGAACTCTGGCACAAGGCCTTCTCACACATCACTGAGCAGATCGAGCCCATCTACGGCAACCTGACTAAATCCGACGAATTCCCCTCCGGTGGCCGCGCGTACCTCACCTCCGACGAGGAAGAACCATACCTTGCAGGTGTCAATTATCACACCATGCCGCCGACCAAGCGTTTCAGAGATATGGAACATCTCTCCGGCGGCGAGAAAACCATGGCCGCCCTCGCACTACTCTTCGCCATTCACAGCTTCCAGCCTAGTCCGTTCTTCGTGCTCGACGAGGTCGATGCGGCTTTGGATAACGCCAATGTCGGTAAATTGGTCAATTACGTGAAAAGTCATGCAGTATGTTCTTCGCCTTTGCTTCTATGCCCATCAACGCGCTTTCCTATATCTGAGTCATGTCGAAACGATAACTGACCTCTTTCGTCTCTAGGGCCCGGGGATGCAATTTATTGTCATCAGTCTGAAGACCGGCTTTTTCCAGGGCAGCGAGACCCTCGTTGGCGTATACCGAGACCAGGGCGCGAACAGCTCCAAAGCGTTGACCCTCGATGTAAGTCATTCATCAACAATCCCCCCCTTTTCTGGCCTGAACAAGAAACAAATAACTGACTTCACCAACACAGCTGCGGAAATATCAATCCTGATGGATCTCTCGTTATTCGTCTTCCATTCTTGCTTTTCCAATTCCGCTTTTTCCCTTCTCATTTAAATGAGAAGTACATTGTTTTTCTAGCACGGACTTGGTTTCAGCACGCGCGCGTGTACTGACCCCCAGGGGATGACGTTTTTCGCTACGGTACGATACCGTTTAATTTCATGAAGATGATGGATGGTGTGGCTGTTGCGTCCACAAAGTTGATTGATGCCCATGATATATGTCCGGGCCATCCAAGGAAGGAGCAGGAAACTGGGATTTGACGGATCGATCTATTATTGACCGATCACATTTGGAAAATAACTTCGTATGACTGAACCGATGAGACAGACAGAGTGACGTACCTGATAACAACATTTTATTTCCTTCGGTCAAAGTGAGCGGATGAATATGCATCATTCCCAAACCGAGTCCCCCGTTTCTACAGTGATGCTTCGATTTTCAATGTTCATTTCATGCCCAAATCCTGCTGTTTCCCATTCCCCATGTGCATGGCGCTTCTTACCTTGTATCTACTTGCAGGCGAACATGTATCTGCATCACGCTCGTCAGATCATCCTAACAGTGCGAATGTTCAGTCCCGAGGGAGTTCATTATGACTCAGTGAAATAAAGCGAGCAAAGCCACTGAGCTTCAAGTTCATCTCTTGGTTATTTATGTTTATATATGGAGGAGGCTTGCTGGTACACGAGTTCGAACTTCGAGATGGGGTTCCGCGCCATCTTCCACGGTACTGCAATCTGTCGATGGGTGTTGGGGGATTCGGGGGGTGACAAAAAACAGGAAAATTCGTAACTAAAAAAAACTCCTCACAGCGCCTTTGTCTTTCTCCTTTCTAGTAACATAGGTGTGATAAGGGGGCGGCTGATGCTTTCCTGCCCATGGAGTATTCAATGCAATCTTCCCATCCATCCATGCTGCCTTGCGCGGCTTTCCGCTGGCAATTGTGTGTTTGCGCCCACTGGGAAGGTTCCAAAAACCCAAGGAAAAGATCTCTAGTTAGGAGATTTTTCAGTATTCTTTTCAGACATAATGAGAAAACGCTGGTCTGTCTATGCACTCTAGGCGCGCCAAATGTTCGAGTTGAGAGCCGTCCATTGTTGTGTAAGGAGTGGCTCTAGTTGGGGTTATATTTTCTCGCGGCGAGGGAGTTGGGGTGTGAACTAGTCTTTCTTCACATCGGCTTCTTTCCTCAAATGTTCATTCTTTGCCGCTTCGGAGACGTCCTCTTGAGCCTCCTTGGCTTCTGTTGAAGGATCCGAGGCTGATTCTGCCGCTTTGACTTCCTCTACCTTCGGCTTCTCATCAATATCTTTATCATCCTTCACACCTTCACTTGCACTCTTCCCATCATCGGTCTTGCTGGCTTCTGTTTGAGAGTTCTCTTCCTCGATCAATTCTTGTTGCTCCTTCAACACTTCGAGACGTTGCTTGTTGGTCGCAGCACCTTCCGCATTGTGAACCTCAAGCTCAATCTCGTGGAAGAGCTCCTCGGGAATGCTGCTTAGGACCGCTTGAAGAGCATCAATTTGTGAGTCGATTTCGCTGTCCTTCCCTGATGTGTACATATAGGCGTTGCTCAGAACCAAAAGCGTTGATGGAATATTGTACTTGAGTCTGAGGTCGAGCCACATTTGTAGATCTTCCCGGAGCCTTCCCGGAGACATACCATGTGTGCGGAGGCCACGCGCTGCACATGCCATCTGGAGTTCTGGGACTGACAAGGAATCGACACCCTCGAAAGAAATTGCTTTATCATCGCGCTTCGTCTGCCTCATACGATGACGGATTTGATACCGTAGCATAGCATCGGTTCCAAAAGTGTTCAGGTTCATATACTTGCACATACCAACCAATTGAGGTCTTGAAAGGTTGTCCAATGTCAAATCATCTTTGAAGATCCTGCACACCTTGATGACATCTTCTTTGGAAGGTGACTCCCCAGTGGCGCGAACCTTTCGGAAAAACTCCGTAAATTCTTCCTTCTTTGCGTTGACGGCAGATACGGGAAGACCTGTTTCACGAAGAGTGTTTCGCAGGAACGTGGAGACACCTTTTCGGGTTTCTCGAAGGTGGGCAGCCTTTTCTTCTCGAGACTTCTGACCCTCATAGGTGGAAGGAAGTAAATTTGGAAATAGCTTGAGAGCGACTGGAAGGAGTAGTTCGGCAAATGGAACAATGACGAAAACCGAGAAGGGAACCAAACGACCCAAATCTTGGACGGTTCGTTGCAACTATACACAGTTAGTGATTGAAAGGCGACGGAGGAATAGAAGAGATGGGCTACCTGTCGGTTTTCACGTCTGCTAAGCTCGTAGCGAGCGGCCATTTTCAACGCCAGTTTTGATGAAATCTTGACTTCGGTAGCTAGCAGTTTCGTTCCATCCCAATAATGAGCTATCTCCTTTTTAATCTTTTGACCGAGTGTAAGCTTCTTGGATTCCTCCTTCTTCGCTGTCACTGCGGTTGAATCAGCTTTGGCCTCGGAAGCCTTCTCGGAAGCCAACTCGCTCAAGGAAGCATTTTCTAATGCCTTGGTCTTGTCGATAGCAGTAGCCTCAACTTTGGAGCTTTGAGTCTGCTCGTTGGACTTTTTCAATTCAGCGACAGTTTGCGGTGTCGGGGTCTTCTTAGCTTCCTCCCTCGGCAAGGGTTTCTTTGCATCGTTGATATTGAAGCCCGGAGGGGGACCGCTATCGGAGCCATGTGAAGTGGTTTCGGTGGCATATCCTCGAGCGGGAAGTAAGATGGCTAATGCTTGGGATTGAGGGGGGAGATGTCGTGTAAACTGGGACCGAGCCCTCAAAAGGGAAGAACGTGGGAGGCGGGTATTCGCTGGGAGGGATCAGTACATCAATGCCAATGTTCATCCATCGTTCCGAGCCAACGTACACTGTAATAGTAATCTCCGAGTTGCAGCACTGCTGACAATTCTAGGGGTGGAACTCATGGTTGACGGAAGGTGGGATGGAGGGAAAGGAAGGTCAAAGTGCCGAATGATTTGATACAAGTGGAATCGAGGAAAATAAAAAGGTTTGGCGAAAGTGTATATTTGATCAAGCGATAGAAATGAAGAGTGACTGTATTAATTTGGTTGATATGTTTTGAGGGGACAAAAGGAGGATGAGTTAGCAGCAGGACGTTCCAGAAGTCCAAACTGAGGTTTTGGCAGATGCAGGGCGATGGGCAATGGGATCAGCTGGCAACCCGTGATGGGCATGAACATCCAGGCACTGCCGCACCCCAACCCTCAGTCAGCTTGCCAGGCACAGCCACGTGATTCGCCCCGTTCGGAATCGGATAAACCCTTATCCTGCGCAAAACATAAAACACAACAACCCCTCGGCTTTATCAACAGAAAATACCTTGATAACTGCTTAACTCCGTTCGCGGTCACGAGTTTTCAGATCACGGATTTGCAAAGAGTACTATACTCCATGGCACATGCACTGTACGAGCGCAAGCATCGCAAGTGCACCGTGCCTAGGCGCATATTATCTAGCAGTCATCTAGAATACACCTGTATCGCAGTGCCGGGGCTGTGGAACCCAGAAGTTTGAATCTAGCCACGGATGACCAGCTTCTATATCCTCGTGCGGCGCATCATCCCCAGCTTCTTACCGTTGCTGTTCATACCCCTAACTCCAGATCTATTTATCACTCCCGGGACTCCCATCAAGGCGATAGCATCGGCTCATCATCGGGGCTGTCCCGCTTCCGTCTCTTCTGCTCCGGCGACGAGCCTGACGAAGTATTCCGTCGCCTCCGAGCCGCTGGCTCATACCTTCGGAGTGATCGCCTGCGCTTATGATGGTCTCGTCGTCCGTGCGGACTTCTGCTTCGACTTGCACTGGTTCTTCGTTGCACTCTCTTGTCATCTGGAGAGCGGCTCAAGCGACGTTCGTCATGTGCTTTTGTGCCCTTGACAATATCTGTACGATTGCTGCTTTTCTTGTCATCAGAAGAGTAAGAGGGAGATCTTCTGTCACGCTTGTTGGCCTTCCAGTAGCTTCCACGCATTCTGTCCCTAGACCTCGACCGTGATCGTGTCTCCGGTGATAAATTCGACCGCCTTCGACCTTGTCTCCGTCGACGAGGGCTTGGGCTTCGACTCTGACTGACAGATGATAATGGCCGACTTCTCACCCGTCTTCTTCTAGGTGAACGTGAGCGTGATATCTCAGAGCGTGTTGTAGATCGTGCGCGTCTTTCACCGATTGTTTCAGAGCCTCTTCTCGTTCTGTCCACTGCCTTCTCAGCCGGCGTTCTCGACCCACTCTTGCTCCTGGCATTGCTTAAACTCCTCGATCGTGGGCGTCTTCGGCCGGCCGTAGATGGGGAGCGGGACACGGACGATGAGCCAGATCGACATGGAGGTCTATCTCGACGCCGGAAACGGCCTGGGGATCGTGATCTCGATCGTGACGACGTTATGGATCGGGTTGGAGATCGTCCGCGGTGACTCTCGCGACCTCGGGCTTGACCACCTGGGACGTACGAGTCGGCTTCGCGACGAGCAGGTGGAGCACGATAGGGTGAACGTCTTCGAGGTGGTGGGGATCTCGAGTATCTAGGTCTGCGAGTGTCAAAGCTTCGTCCGCCTCCTCCACGACCTCGACCTCGGCCACGTTCACCACGCTCACGCTGGCGAATAGAGTCTACATCTCGCTCGCGAGTTTGCTCCTGTTCTTTTCGCTTATTCGCATTGTCGGCTGCCTTCTCAGCATCGATCTAAGGATGTCAGCAATGTCCTTGGAGGAATATGTACGGCCTACCTTTTCTTGTATGAGTTCCAGCTTCTTCGCTTCTAGCAGTTCTTTGGGGACGCCTTGAGGATTGGATTGAGCACTCAAACAGAGGTTCCACAGTTCTTTGCAGAATTTCGGCGTGTCCTTGTCAAGAAATCCAGTGAGTGAAATCTGTAAGGCTTTGATGTCGGGCTAAGCGGGAGGTTAGTGACACGAGCACCCGTTGGAGGAGTCCAAGCATACGAAACGCGAACCCTCGAGCAGATTGAAACACAGCTCGATCACAACATCATCTTCAGACCCAAGAATATTAGATATCTTGCCTGCAATCCATCTAGAAAGGACCGTTAGCAGAATGTATGGGTATTCTTGGGTGGGCGAAACTCACTTCTTCATGACCTCAATATTGACCTTTTTCATGTCAACTTTCTGGTTGAACTCAGGAGGAAACTTGGTCTGCCGAAGCAGTTTTTGATCCACAGCGGTAGCCATCACAACAACCGACTACGAGAAGATATGAGCAAGCCGGTGATGCGGGCGATACTTGGAGAGTTATGGAAATTCATCCCAACTTTCAGATGGCTTCTCCGCAGATCAGCCCGTAGTCCGAAAGAGGGCAGGTGAGCCGAGTACACTAAATAATTAGCGCGAGGCTACGCACTAAATCGCCTCCACGTCGCTGCATTCAGCAACAAGTTGAAGCACATCTCACCATAGAGAATACCCAAATATCAACACACGCACCTTCCATCTTGACCATGACCAAGGGAAGGAAGGCTCAAGCGTGCATCGGTAGGCACATCTTGAATGTGCAAATTATGCCAAAGGTTTGTGATGATTCCTCGCCATGGAGTTTTCTTGACTCAGCATCATTCTATTCAGTACATTCCTTATTGACTCCTCATCAACATGAGTAATGAACTATGCCTGCCAATGTGGCTCACCAGTTAGAAAACAAACCCCTCACTCGGCCGGTCTTGGGTGGCCCTGGCCTGACCATCCAGCCTGCGACCACTCTGCACGCTCATCTGTCCCAAACCTGTTTTGGGAGCAGCAACCCAACCTAGTATCCCAACAAGATCAGGACCTGGTAGGGGTAAGTCCATTCCTAAGGCTAAAACTGCTTGTCTCTGATAGAATTAGGAGTTTCCAAAGCCTTTACGGCAGCCGCAACAACCATCCTTCGGCGAGGTATACAGGCTGCCAGACGGAAGCTTTCCCGTGCTGTCACTCACATCACAGGTTTCACCCACAAGAACGAAGAGTTCCGTCAACTCTCTGGTCGATCTTTTTGAGACTGTACTGTCAGTCTCTTTCTGTTAGCGAGCATATTCTAATTGACCCTAGAGAGAGAGGCTTGGTAAATCACCAGCTCATCACCTCCAGCGTGGCCCTATTCAACCCTCGCCCTACCTGCGTGAACGATATTCCACTGCCCTCTCTTCGCAGAAACAATCATCGAGTGAATATCGCCGCCAGTCATTCACTGCGAGACCTCATCTGAGAGGAGAACAGATCCAACACCTCGAACAGACTTTGATGAAAAGACTCACAGATCGATCCTTAGTCTCCTCCAGCAGCCAGGCCTCAACTGTTCGACTTTCGAAAGCAACAAGGCCTCAGATCGAGGTCTTGAATTCGGGCCAGTCGGTTACAATAATCATTCCAGAAGGTGTCCAGCTGCCCATAATTGCAACAATCCAACCTGGCGGATATACTGATCGTCAAATGTCAGAAGACACGCCTCACGGGAGAAGTGAGGTCAACAGTTCCCCCGGGCCCACGTCTGTTGGCGAACCTGGGTTCCCGCAGGGTGAATACCAAACCCAGAAATCCAATCCACCCAGCCCTCAGACCGAAAGACAAGAGGTTCCCGTTGGGTTTGGCTTACCATTTTTGGCCAGGGTCAGCAGAGGTCGACTCAACGTCTCCGAAGCATCAGTGCCGCCTGCTACAAGCTCCGACATCTCGGCAATAGGAGAGGTATTCATTCCAGCTCATGAGCACCCAAGTGAATGGGAGGGCAAGATACTCCAGAAAGCTCAGGCTGCGAACAAAACCATTGCCGACAGAGATTCAAGTGTGCCCGAGACACCACAAGAACATTCTGCCCAGCAAGACAAACCTCCCGGTGACAATTCGGATCAGGGACTCTCTGGCAACCAGAACGTCGAAAAATCCCAACACGGCCAGAGTTACCCGGGGCAGCCGATCCCTAACGTCTTCGGACAAGTCTTAGAGCCGATCCCAACGATCAGAATCCAAAGACCAAGTACAGCAACGATGGCAACCTCTCTAGGAACTTCAGTGATGTCGCCGGCCGCAGGTGCTACAGACATGGTGACGGCTCCTGCCGGCCTGCCGGTAGACCCTGGATCGGCAACCAGCTCATTGCCCGTCGGCGCCGTGACTTCTGCCCTGCCTGTTCCGTTGCCTGTGTCTGTGCCTGGGCTATCAGGCGGAAGGGAAAAGGCCAAAATTAGAAGACTTGTTGGAAGGCTCAGGAAACACATTATCAGGAAACGACTCCTGGCCCTTCTGCTTGGCGGTGAATTAGCAAAGATAGTTCATCCTCTGCTTTCTCAGGCTGGGAACACTGCAGGTGCTGTCCCGGTTTAGGTGGTCTCTGACATGAGGACGGATTCGCAAGCAAGACATGAGGGGGACTTGATGATAACACCATACCTGGCTTGGACTATAGCTTTTAGATGCGCATGCATAAAACCTATTCATAAATGCCGCTACAGGGCGAGCCAGTCTTTCTGAAGTTTCTTGAAAGAGACGCTGCACATTGTTAGATCATAGATCCGGTGGACTGTGTCCTTGACCTTCTGAAATAGCGATTATCCATAGTTCAATCAAGACGCTGCCTAGATGAATTCCATAAGCGTTGTGATCAATCCATTTAAATATGCCCACATCTCGTCAAGTCAAAGAAGCCAAGACCTCATCAACGCGCCTGCGTGCTTCAACAAGCTCGGGGTCGAGACCAGATCTAAGATGGTTGACTTTGACATCATAGTGCAACGAGACGAGCTCCTGAGCGCGGTGCAGATCCGGATCAGGGACTCCTTTTGAGTCGGGCGCTGTCGTTGGTGTCGTTGTCGTCCGCGTCTCTGGCTCCTGAGCCGGAGATGCTGCTACCGCCGACAAATCCTCTTTTGTCTCGCTGCTGCTGGCATCGGGCTTGACCAGTGTGATGGCAGCTTCATGGGACTGTTTGCACACAAAGCACGGTCATTGCAGTGTTAGCTGAGACTGATGATAATATATACATAGCAACCAACACCTCTAGAGCGAGATCATGATAAAAACGAAACCGCTTGGGGGTTTCTACTTACGCAAATGCTGAGGGATTTCAAATCCGACAGGAAGGCTGCGACTTGCATGGTTTGATGGTGGTTTTCGCGTCGGACAAAAATGGAGTCCTATTGCTCGATGGCGCTTGACAGATTCGAGATTTCGGGTAATTCGAGCAAGGAGCTCTTGTTTTGATTGGATGAGAAGTGGCTGTTCAATGGGCTTGAACAGAATAATGTTTTGGGATGCTGTCCCGCGATGGTGACTGAGGTTCGAAAAGTGTACTTGTTACTTTCGACGCTGTTTGGGGGCTGCGCTTGGCGTTGGTTGATCCTCCAGGCTCCTTGCAGCCACCCTAATATGCGCCGAATCCCGGCGCTCACACGGGGCAGCAATTCGCTATTCACTGCTGGACGATTATTGCCCGCCTGGCGAGTATCATCTAAGGGTGCCATCTTAGGGGCCGTGATACCATTCTCTGGGCACATATGTATGTATGAGGACGGAGAAGACCACTAACGAAGTAAGTAAGGAGTAATTCTACTTTGCCGCTTTTACGGCATGCTCGCCCTTGCTCACTGTTGGCGCGACAGATGGTAACCTAGGCGAATGAATCAAGCTTAAGTAGTACCAAGTACCGTAGGTTCTTGGTTGTCGCATAAAGTACTAGGCCTTTACTTCCTTTATACTCGAAGGCTTATGTAGGGAAGATCAACTGGGTCGTGCGAATCATAGGAGGATCACAAGTATTGCGGGCTTGCAGCGGTGACGTTGGACGAGGTT